>ENA-OREN01002231-OREN01002231.1-marine-metagenome-genome-assembly--contig:-NODE-2231-length-20304-cov-3.468483_pt1 | contig 20304 bp, 30 predicted proteins | sample MGYA00248624_ERZ508555 | MGnify/ENA primary metagenome ERZ508555 (study PRJEB26222, sample SAMN06267773) | marine metagenome | isolation source: Saanich Inlet, British Columbia, Canada | place...
CCCCACCCACGATCTCACGGTTGTGCTGCCTGAGCCGACGAGCCGGATCTACAGTCATGCCTACATATGTAGGCCCCATGAGGGTCTTCCCCGTCTTCTCGGAGACACGGGTGTCCGCAGACTGGATCACATAGACCCAAAACAGCCGGGAGCGGTTTACCCTGACCGTCACATTCAAGTTCTTGGGGTCACCCATGTGTTCCTCGATGATCTGGGACTCGACCTCAAGAGCCTCGTCGTCGGTGTCACACTCCACCAGTACCCGCCATGTGGCGGTGCTCCAGTCCTGACCGTTGAGGGCGACCGTGTGACACCCCCTCGCAGATTTGCTCTTGTGCTGGGAGAAGCGGAGGTCAGGACGGTTTGACTTGCCGATGTAGTAGCAGCCGTCCGCGAAGTCGATGCGGTACACCTGTGGACGCTTCTTGGCTTCGCTTTTCTCTCTCTTGTGGGTAGCGATCCTCTCCCGGTTGGCCTCGTTGTACTTCCTTCTGTACGCCTTCCAGCGAGCAGCGTACTTCTCCCTGTCCGCTGCCACATACGCTCTCTCCCGTGACCGGAACATCTCGATGTTGGCCTGTCTCTTTGCCTTCAACGTGGCGGCGATCTTCTCCCGGTTCTTCTCCCGGTGCTCTCGCGCATACTCCACGGCCTCCGCTCTGTGAGCCTCCCGCCATGCCTGCGCGTAAGCGTTGATCTTCGTCCGGTTGGCTTCCCGCCACACCTTCCCATATGCCGCCACACAAGCCTTGCAGTCGTTCCTTACGCCGTCCCTGCTGCCTTTCCTGCGGTTGTACTCGGAGAGAGGCTTGTCCTCGCCGCACTTGCTACATGCCTTCGTCGTCGGGGCGGCGGGTTCGTACTCGACCCCGAACAGATCGAACACATCAAGGGTATGGTCATCCAGCATCGCTTACCTCTGCTACAGGTAGTGGTGTCAGAGACGGCGGGGTGCTGATACACCTCGTCGTCTCGCTTTACGAAAGCAATAGGCTGGCTACCGAGTCCGAGGATGGAGGGGGGTCAGGTCATCCCTGAGATCAAGGGGCGACGACCCTCGCATAGCCGAGATCAACGCTTCGGTGATGGCCGAGATCACTGCACCAATCACTCCTTGTTCCGAGGATCAAGAACACCTGCCGTAAGAGCCGCTACTGCTCCCGTTAAGACCAACAAAATCCTCTCCGCAACATGCAGAGTTTCAGTTGGAACCCCCTCAAAAATCACCGTAGCCAACCCCATCGCAATGATGCTGAACAGTAGGATCACATACATTTGTCGTCGATCAAACCCTGTACCCATATTTCGGCGTTCCGAACCATCCCCGCCTCTCCGTGTCCCGAGGTTATCGAGGAGCAGACTTACTTGATTGCTCAAGGTTTCCTGCCTCTGCAAACCTGCCTCCGCTTCGGCTCGTGCTGCCTCCGCTTCGGCTCGTGCCTCCTCCAACTGAGCGATGCTCTTTTGTGCATCATTTCCAGCCTTGTGTGCTTTCTCCAGAGCTTCGGCAAGATCACCTTCACGATCCTCCTCTTCCGTGCGATCACGAAAGAACGCCACGAAGTACCGTTCCTGTTCGTTTTTTATGTCAGCAACATGCACTTGGATTGAGATTGCAGATCCATCCAGCCGTATACCTTGAAGGTTCCTCCAAGCCCCCATGACCCGGCTCTTGTTAGCCCGCATCATTACTGTGCCACCCTTTGCTTGCGTCTGAACAACATATCCAGCAACGTGGTCTTGGTGATCGTTTGCGATGTCAGGAGGCATCAAGGAACGAACATCAGTGTTTATCATGTCCTCATTCGAGTTGTAACCAAACAAATCCGAGGCAGGGGTGTTGGCATATGTGATTTTGATTTTTCCCGAGCCATCCGTAGGGGCCAACCCGACCACCATAGCAATTTGCACCCGGTCCCCCATGTACCGGATAGTGTCAATGACTTTCATTACTTATGCCCTCTTTGACTTCCTAAGCTCGATACACAGAATATCGAAGGCTATCTCAAGCGATCTTCGTCATAAGTGAACGTCACTGAATCGCTGGCCTTGCAGTATTCGGCTGCACCGGGGTCAATGTTCTTAGCGCCGGAATCCAGACCTACAACATAGGTTGTTGCATAACTGTGTTCTGTCGGGGAATCGCCGGGGGCCAAAGAAACAAGAACCCGGTTCGCTGTCAAGTTGACACGTTGGGCTTGCTTGGCTGTCTCGGTAGTGAACCCCTCTGCCTCCAAGGTGGCGTCATCCGAAAAGCCATTGATGGAACGACCATTCGACCCAATGATGTAGGCCAACCCCGATTGCGATCCGAGAGACGCCAAGCTCGCGGATGCAAGCAAAAGAGCAACGCCGAGGCTATCCTGAAACACACCTTTGAAGTCGCTTACCCCACCACCACCATCCACTGTAGCTGCGGTAAGCTCTTGGTTGAGGATGTAAACGATAGCCTCATTCGTGGTCAGGCTTTGCAGTAAGGTGCTTTCTGACACTGTCGTGGTGCTCAATGCCTCACGAACCACCGTGCCGCCCTCGGAACGCACCAGCTTGGTCAGCGGAACCAGAACGTAAGACACCCCACTGGTTTGCTCGATTACGTCGATAACGTCTGATTGACGTACCGCATCTCCCAAACGGAGATTGTTGAAAAAGTTGGTGAGGTTCGTCCTCAATGCAGTGTCGACTGTACTGGAGTCCCTGCCTTGGATCAACACCACGGTCGCTTCGATGTCAAGAGGCACCGGGACAGCCTCTTTGACGATCACGTCAGCCGTGGCGTGCTTCTTGATGTTTATCGCATCTTGTGTGAGTGAGACGATGAGGTTTGTTGTGTACGTCACCGTGAAATTCTCGTCGTGCAGATACGACACGAGAACCGTGGCCCCATTGGGAATGGTGCTGGTTTCAGTTCGGGTAATGCTGACCGCTGTGGTTTGTGTGCCCAACGTGATCTGATAATCGGGCAGTCCACTAGGATCATTCGGCCCTGCATAAGTGATCAAGCCATCACTGCTCTTGACTACGATGCTCAAATAATCGGCTCCTAGATTATCCACGAACTCGGGATATTGACCGATGAGCACATGGCTTTCATCCGTAACTGCTGTCGTACCTCCGGTTGGGATCGTGGTCCCGGTGGAGTCCGTGTAGCCATCAATCCGAAGATAATCACCTGCCAGAGAGGACCGACCCGTACCCAAAGGAGCGTTGGGTCGAACCAAAAAGTAGGCTTCCGTGGGAAGGGTGCCACTCACAGTACCTACAACCGACGTGATTTCTGCTACCGGCTGCCGAAGCAAGACGAACTGCTTCCCGGCCTGACGCCTGTATGACCCCAACACCACATCCGTCAGGTCTACGGAGGGCTGAACAACGGTTGTACTCAACTGAATGGTATTGTAGGTGAGAATCGTGACATCTGTGAGATCGAATGTGGTTCCGGTGCTGGCATTGCGGAACTCGTATCCGATGAGAGGATCATCCAACATCGACACAATCGGATTACTCTCGGAAAGGCTGGAATCAAGTGCTCGGAAGATCAGTGTCGTGGTGTTCAACACCTCAAACTGAATGTCCTGTGCGATCTCAAAAGAGAACGCAAACGTATCGGTGACCGTGGCGACATTCTCGCCCTGCACCCACACATCTACTTTGCCTCCCTTGTGTTCTCCCGCATCATTGAGGTCACGCTGCATCAAAGGGTCACCCGCAGCAACGACATTGACTTTGATCACACCAGGGACATCAGCCGCCGTCTGGAGGTAACCACGGTCTGTTCCACTATCGACGGAGGCAAGACGGTTCTGTGTCCGCACCGTCAAAGCAAGGTTGCTTTCCGCGTCTTGCCCTCCAGTCATCGCAGAGAGATTCGTTACCTGAAGACTCGCGGAGAGTGACGAGATGACGCTTTTGATCTGCCCAACTCCTACGTTGGTCTGAGATCCCGTAGAGGTTGCCTGCACCGGAACTGAAATCTGATAGGTGCCGTTGATCGGGTTGAAATAGCTGGCAACTTCGGCAGCAGAGATCGTGGCTTGTCGTGTTGTGGAAAACTGCACCCCACCGCTACTGACCACAGTGCCCAACTGAATCAACAAGCTGGCCGTGGGCCTACGCGAAGTAAAGAACAAAACCTCGCCCGCAGATGCCGTTCCCGAACGCCTACGAACACCGTAGTTACTTGCGTAAGCGTCGAAAGCCGAATCAATGAGGTTTTGAACTTCCGTGTTGTTGGTGATGTAAAGAGCCGCTTTGAGGCCCAACTTATACGAGGACTGGTTGACCGGGGTGCTTGTGCCGGAACCGGTGGGATCGTCAACTTGAAGCAATAGCGTTGGGGTTCGTGCCCGCTGATAAAAGTCGAGGAGGAACCGCAGCCGTTCTGACTCCGAAGAGTATGGGTCAATCACCGTGTCTCGCAAAGCGGACCCTGCTTCGACCTTGATCTGAGGGTTCGACCGGAAGATAGCGGTGATGAACTCCTTAACGATGTCCTGTCGAGTGGCTGCCGGAATGGACGCGATAGCTGTTGTGACCAACTCAGGTTGAGCAACGATCTCGGATGAATACGAAGACTCGTACTCCACATTGAGGCCCATGTCGTAGTAAACCGCTGTCACCACATAGTAGAGAGGCGCATCTACACTCAAATTGGCGAAAGACGCGACTCTCACAGTCGCAGGAATAGACGTAGGCCCCGCCTTACGGCCATGAGAAAAGTCATACAGGAGCACATCCCGAACCTGATCCAAACTCATCTGAAGGCGTAGCGTCCGAGCCGTTTCGGGCACCTCGTAGCGTTCATTGTAATCGCTCTGGAGCACTACCTCGTTCTCATCTTCCTGTTGGCCGATAAGACGAAAGAAAAGAGGATCCGCAACAGGGTCATCATTGGCGTCCACCTTTATTGGAACCTCGACCATCTGGGAAGCAAACTGCTCTGCTTCCTGCACGGTCGATCCCTCTGTGACCCGATTCACATTGATTTGGACGTAGCCGGTAGAACCACCCCCAGCGAACCGAGAGGCGTGGTAGTTCATCCCTTGGAACCCACTGTCTCCAGTGCGTTCTGCGCGGATCAGAACGGTGTTGTTTTGTTGGATGGCCGAAATGTTCGTCGGTGCAGAAGCCACAATTCCAACATCAGCTTCCGTCACCAGACGGACCTTTGCCGTCGCTGGCGGCGTCACACTCCCAGATGGAAGCAAAGCACGAATCTCGATGGTGTTGGAGCCTTCCAAGAGAAAAACACCGTCAGGATCATACTGCGGGTTAGGGACAACCCACGCACCATCACCCCACTGAACCAGTGTGTCGTCAGACGAATAGCCGGAGCCGTTGATCGATACCTGCACGTCCACCGCATCCAAAGGAATCGTGCCCTCAAAGAAACGAGTCTGAACTGTCGTGCTGAACTCAACCGTCTCACGGAGAGTGTTGTCTGGACCGAGGATCTGCGGATTACTCATGCTTTACCCTACCCGTCCAACAGAAAGCGTTGGGACTGTGCTCGTGAAAGCCCCGTTGTTTCCAAACCAAGGACCTGACCGTTAGATCCCGCTAACGCAACCGCACCGGGAGCCGAGTACACAATACTCAACTGCACAGGCTGTCCTGTGCCATTGGTCACTGACACATCGAGGAAAAATACTGTCGGATCATCGCCCGAAGGGCGAACAGTAACGGTGTTGATCCGATAAAGACGTTCCCGATCTTGGACCTGCTGGAACTTCCGTTGTCCATTTTGAACGGACTGCACCCTGGAAAGAGTGTTGATCACATCCTCCTTGAGCGATGCTGCTGTGGCTCGGACTTGCTTGGACCCAATACGGGAGAGCAAGGTAGATCCATATCCGGGATGGTATGGGTTTGACCCACGGATCGTTAGAATCGCCTTCAAACATGCTTGATACAGCAAGTTCTCGTTCTCAATGGTGATTACCTCACCAGCTACATCAAAACGATAGTCATTCTCGACGTAAGTGGCCTGACATCTTGGACACCGCTCCGGCATCGCCGCGTATGTGACCTTGATGTCCGGGTTCCCTAAAATCGGTTTCTTGAACCGAGGATACCGAGCGGGAACAGGAGTCAACCCGAGTGGAGTCACAGAAGGGTACACGTCCTTTCGCGCTACCAGATCCCAACCAGGATAGATTTCCTTACCTCGTGCCCCTCGTTGAGTGAACCGGAGAGCACCAGCCCCTTGTCCACTGACCCGCACGAAAGATTTGGGGCCAGTCGTAGCCGCATCACCAAAAGCGATAGCGTTATTCCGAGTTGTGATGGTCACGATGTCGTTTAGCGGACTCAATTTGAGGAACCTCTCCAGGTCTGCTGTTTTGATTCGTTGACCAAGAGGCAGAGAAATCGTTACCGACCCCTTACTCGACATCACCGTGATCTTGTTAGCGTCGGGGCCAAGCAAGCCTGTACACCGCTGGATGCGGTACGGCCCCGGCCCTCCCTGTAGCAGCGCTTGAGAGGACAACCCTCCAGGGGGCACATAGATGGAGTTGTTGATCAACACCCGAACCGAGGGTGCGTTGGCCACCGGAGCGCGGGTAATCATCCTGCGGTTATCTACAGGACTCAGCACGACCGGCTCCTCAACGATGAGGTGAGGACACGGGAACCCGATTTGGATCTCTCGGCTCAAGACACGGACCTCCTGATACAACAAAAGGGCCGATAGCCGGTCTACCGTCCCAGGACGGTAGACCGGCTATCGGCCCCTATAGGTCAAGAAGGTGCTTTCACATGTCTCGCATCATGAACGCTGCCGATCAATCGGCACTCATACGGCTCGCAGCCGCACTCCCCAAAGGAGACGAAAGCAGACGAGTGCTGCTTTCTCGAATCAAAATCGCCCTTCGCCTCCGTCAGTTTGAGGCTTTGATGGGCATGGGAAAACGGTTCGGAGTCTTGTCTGCTTACGGACCCGGTTCCAAGAATGAAAACCAACAAAGGAACGGACAGCTATTTGGCCATCTTCAATCCCTTGGGTATCGAAAGATCCATCCCTTGCGAGGGTCCTGGCAGGGGGTTGCAGAAAAATCGGTGCTTGTGCCAAACATGACGTTCAAAGATGTGGTGAAGCTCGGTAGAGATTTTGACCAAGACAGTGTGATCTATAAGCATCCGAGTGGTGTCATCGGAATGTACTACCTCAAAGACGGAACCGCCGAGTTCGCGGTCGAGGAAGATGGAAACCTTGCAGCAGCATGGGAAGCCAACAAGAGCCTTTACTCAAAGGCTCGTGGTATCTCGTTTGAGTTCGGGTTCCTTTGGGGCCAAAAAGTGCCGTGGAATGGTACGACCCCATATACAAAAAAAGGACTGACCCGACTTCTGGAGTCAGGTCAGTTATCGTTCTGATCTTGCGGTCTTGCGGTCAGACTCAACGCTAATGCGTGCTCGGCCAAAGAGTCATCAAAGTCCACGGAAATCTGCTTTCCAGATCCAGCAAATGACACCTCCAAGCCCCCACGAGCAGTAAGGCCCTGCCATCGTTTCCGGGGATCACGAGTCTCCTCCTTTGAGTGAGGAAACAACACATCTCCTTTCTCAAGACGCTCTACCTGTTCTGCTCGACGTTGAGCACGTCGTTCCTTTCGTCTCCGCTTACGAGTCTTGCTGTCACGTCCCATCACAGCCCTCCAAAGCGTGGAATTTTCATGTACTTGCGTAAGTCGTCATGAAACACATGACACTTCCCACAATATCGCTTTCTCACATCGTTCATGTTGTAGCTCGTCATCCCACAAGTAAGGCACTTGATGGCATGGGCATCACCTTGTTCGTCGAGGATGATTTTGTAGGTGATCTTCATCATGACTTCCTTGGTTTGGGCGCGTGGACCACGCAATGTGCGTCACCCTTGTGATAGAGGCAGTTGTTTGCAATGCCTCCGATGTAAAGGCCCGTTTCGGGATGACAGCACAGACCGGGGAACCCCAGCCCGTCTTGCTTCTCGACGCTGCGGTGAAGGTTTTTCGGCACGGGGTGGTACTGCCCCTTGACTCGCCAATCCACATTAAGAGGGGGCCTGCCTTTCACGCCGGGGTTCAGCTTCAGGTAGTTCGCCTGAGCCTCTACCAACGCTGCACAACAGAAGCCTTCTTCCCGCGCCTTGACCTGTTTGGGATCATCCACGTCGATCCCGTGGCCCGTGTGGTTGACGTGACCGCACCGGAAAGTGCGAGGAGGAACCCAATCGTCGGGCAGCTTGGTTGGGACTGTGGACGGTGCAGCCTTACGCTCGGGTTCCGGCTCGGGCAAGACCTCGGGTTCCGGCTCGGGCAAAGACCGCATCGGCATCACGACAAAGAAGCAACCGGCCTCTGCGGCGACTATGATGGGGTAGGACAACGCCTCGGTGTCAATGGAGAACAGCCCTGCTTCAACGCCCGCGTCGATGACCGCCTGCCATCGTTTCGTGACGAGTCTCTTGAGTCCAAGAACCTTGGCTGCCACGGGCTTCCATGAGTCCACGGAGGGGCGCTTGCCGCCCTTGGCGACCACAGCTTCACGGACAGCGTGTGCAGCCTCCAGAGGGGTCGCTACGCGGGCAAGCGTGTCCTTTGCACACATATCCCCAGCCGGGTCGAGTTTGTCAGGACTGACGAATGCGGATTTGGGTCCGTCCGTCTTGCCGGTGAGAGTCCATGTCTCAAAGCCCTCAAGAGGCTTATCCACAGCTTCACGAACGGATTCCGCACGACCTTTAGCCCACTCTTCAATCAGTGTGTCAATGGCGTCCTTACTCATCGAAGCACTCCATGACGCCAAGGCATCCGGGCACCCCTTCGCTTGGCATCGTCTTGTACGTTTTGGAGCAACCGCCACAAGGCTTGTTGTTCCTGTTCGGTTAGTTTTTCAAGCATTGGGATCAGTACGGTTCGCTCACACCGTTCTCGATGGAAAAGGGCAGTCAAGTGTCGGATAATCATCGAAACCTCCTCAATACACTGATGCGAGACGCCACCAACCAGGACCTATGGTGTCCTCTTCGGTGCGGATAAGATCAAGAGTCTGACCCCCAAACAACTGGAGATACTCGGTGTGGGTTGAATCGTAGCCGCCAGCCTTTGATCGCAAAAGCGCATCGGCGGCAACGATGAGGCGACCTGCTCCGAAGTACGGCACACCGAACTCCGCGCACTGTTCTTTGTTTGTGTAGATCGCTTCCATGATTGCTTCCTCCCCTTCAAGACGGACGATAAGTCCCCCCGCATCTTTCAAAGCCCAAAGGACTTGAGGGATGCGAGGATGAACAACTCGGACAGAGCCAACGAATAAGGATTCAGCGTAGAAGGACGAGCCTTCAAGGCTTTTTTCACGCTCTGAAATGGCGTGTTCGATGGTCACTATGTTTCCGACCACATCCGGTATAGCCGGTGGTTTTAAGGCCCCCCCGGTGAGATCAGAGGTCCAGGCGTACCCGAAGTCCATTTGGTCTTTCGTGACTTTCATCTTGAACCTCCTTTAGGCCAACGTGTAGGAGGAACAGATTTGATTTGCGCTATCGGCAGTCAACTTGACTACGATCTCACCCTCTCGGTCGTAGGCCACTTCGTCGTGGACCATCCGAATTCGGTTCCACGGGCTAGGCAAGGACTTGGAGATCAGAGGCAACGTGGGGGGAGGCACGGTAGACTCTACCGTAGCCCCTGCCCACGAATACCCTTCCTTGACCTTATCCTTGGCTCGATTCAGTGCATCTTCAAGGCAGATTCCGCGATTGCAGACCCTTCCCGTAGTGCCACGCTTACCGTATCGAATCCAGACCTCAAAGTTATTACCTTCGACAGCCCAAAACTTGTCAGATTCACCTGACTTGTTGGAAGGGTTACTTCCAACATATTCCCACAACATCGAGAACTTTCGACCCTCTTCCGCAGCGCGGAGGGCCTCATTATGACTGCACTTGTACATACGTGTTCCTTTGCCCGCTAACGCAGGACACTTTTAGATACCGAGAAAAGGGGGGCTGTAGCCCCCCTTTAGAAAAATCACCCTATCCAGCCAAGAGTGCCGACCATTCGGCAGCCACAGCAGACGGAACCTCCACGATGAAGGTCCCGTCTGCTGCGAAAGCACGACACCCATTAACTACACAGATCGTATTGAACGGATCCGGCAGATGTCCCAAAGGATTCACTTTTGGGGTCTCGTCATCAGGGAGAGAGAGGAGGGTCGGAATGAGGGGAGGGGTGAGCCACGAAGCGGCCAACTGGTCTTCGGGAACGGAATCCTTACCTGCATTGGTGGCGTTCACTGTACCGTGTGTGGAGTGCGAAGGTGCTGGTGTGGAATCAAGCGAGGGTGTAAGAACACCAACACCACCCTTGCGTGGGTCACCAGTCAGCACCTCAAACTCACCCACTCCAGCCCAGAAAGCATCCCGGTCCTTCTTGAGTAGTTTGAACCCGATACGCGCAACGCCTTTCTTGGTGATGCCACGCCAAAAGACCTTTCCGAAAGCGTTGGAATCATCCAACCGTCGAACCCAAGTGTTCTTGGATGGCAACAATGCGAATTCCGCAGCCGTCTTGGCTTCCTTGGCTTTCCGTGCGGCTTCCTCTGCGCTCTTACGGGTAGCACGGAGAGTCTCTGAGTATGCCACCCAACCCACCGAGGGTTCCGTTCCCGAAGGTACGTCCGGCAAGACAACATCGACGTTACCGGCAGTTGTCCAGTACGTCTCGTCGGCGTCGTCTTTCATCCCAATGCGCTCAGTGCCGAAGTTACTGGTCCCGGTCCAGAAAACTGTCCCCTCGGTACCCAGAGGAGGAGCGTTACGACCTCGACGACGAGCTACGACGACACGCGATCCCTTTGTCGGGGTATTGATGTACGCCTTGGCTGCCTTGACCTTACGCTTTTCCTCAGCCGCCTCTGCCTTGAGGCGAGCCGCCTCGCGCTCAGGAGCCTTGGCCTCCCATTCGATGTGGGCTTTCTCGGCTTCAGCCTCACGCCACGCAGCGACCAGCACCTTGACCTCATCGGTCGCGTCCTCGCTTGCACTATCGCAGCAGTGACCGGACGCACCCAGACCGATCTCTACGACCTCGGTTCCGGTCCAGACGGTGGCGTAATAGCAGTCTGCCCATACGTCGGACATGATGCGCCGGTCCCGCTCAATGCGAGTGGACAGGACGCAGCCCTCGTAAGTGGGTTTTGAGGTGTCGTTAGAGTTGTTGTAGATAATCGGCATGGTGATGTCTCCAATTGGCTCCCTCAACGAGAGCAGATGGTGAGAAAATGTTGAAGCCTCGCCTCACCTTTATTGGGAGAGAGTCGGGTGTTTTGGCGCACGAAATCAAAAAAACTCCATATAAGGGAAGGAACGCACTATATGAGGCGATCTACTCGCGCCTCATATAGTTCAGCCCACTTCCTGACGATGCGAGCGTGTCCTTCAATGGCTTCGGCTCGGGTGTGGTAGCGGGCAAAGTCGAACTCGCTGCTCCCGCCGTCCTCAAACACCATCGTCTCGTAGATGCCTCCGCTGTGCATCAGACCGAGAAACACAGTGCTGACACGCATGGGGCCAACCATCGTGGCGACCTGCCACCTGTCCTCGGGGTACTGCCCATCAGGCAACACCTGCAAGGTGATGGTGCCGTTTGAATCCACTTCCTGAAACCACATGCCTAAACCTCGATGCTGTTGGAGCGTTCTTGCTCACGGATGATTGCTGCTTCGATGCGCTTCCAGTCGTCCCGATGGACGATCTTGAAGGCATGAAAAATGGGATAGCCGTTGATGGACCGGGGGAAGGTCTTGCTCATGTCTCCCACGAGTACGCCTACGTCGGCACCCCACTCCCCGAAGTGCTCGTCATAGCGGTCGATCCAGTCCTGACGTGCAGCTTCGCGTGCAGCGACAGCCTCGGCGTGCTGGTCCAGGCTGGCCTCCCACGCTTCGATAGCGGCGTTGTGGGCAGCGTCGATCTCACGTCGAGCACGGCTATCTGCGTCGAGCGCGTCGTGCCATGCCATTGAGGCTTCTTGCCATGCTTGGATCCGACGCTCATTCTTGGCTTTGATCTCGGCTCGGACCTCAGCCACGTCCGACTCATCAAGATCACCGAAGTCCAAATCCAGTCGAACGGACTCGGGGAGTTTGATCAACGTAGGTTTCGCGGGAGGGTCGCCCGCGCCCTCGGGGTAGCCGGGGTGTTTGGGCTTCGGTGGTTCACCCTCCAGTGTTTCTGGAGGCTCCGTTGATCCCAGCAAGGATTCCACGAGGTCAGCCGGGGGACAAAGTGCGGCACCGAGCATCCCGCAACCGAACACCATCGAGGTCAGATTCGTGGGCACCTCGGTCGAGAACATGACCTGACACGCGAGGCGGTCACGAACTACCTCACGCATCTCGTCCTCGGACAACCGGGGGATGGGCATACGCAACTTGTCAGACATCACGCACCTCAACTCCAGCACGGTTGGTGAGCACCTTGGCCCATTGGTCGTGCTGGTCCTTCATCAGCTTCGTCGCCTTCGCGATCTCGGGATGGATACCGTGGAGTCCATTCGTTTCATCCAGCGTCGGATACGAGCCGTAGCCGAAGTCAGCGGGATCCACAGCCTCGCCCATGAACCACCGGGTCAGAGCCTTGTACTTGGTCTGGCAGATCGCGTAGTTCATCAGCGAGATAAACGGGTCAGCCGCCATGAGGCACATTTGCGCGGCCTCTTTCGGGTCCACGAACGAGATGCGGGTGATTGCCTCGGGCGGGATCACGCCAGCGTGACAGCAGTTGCCAAGCCCCTTGACGGAGTCTTCCCACAGGTGACCGAACTGCCACAGATGTTCGCGGAACCATTTGGTCCTCACGACCATGCTCCCTGTCTCCGGGTCCGCCACCATAAGGGGCACGTCCCACTCTGCGGGAAACATCTGGCCACGGGTAGCTTGCTCCAGAAAGTCCTCGTCGGGGTACAGGAAAATGTCACCATCGGGCAGGAGTTCGGTGTCGATCTCGATGATCGCCCACCGTCCATCTTCGTCCCGGTCGGTCGCCTGCATGGCGAAGTAGCCCGCATAGGCGGCAGTCAGGTAGACGTACTCCTCGCCAGAGGGGCAGTCCCCCCAATGGGACTCGACCCCCGACTCGTCGCGGGGGAGCAGCCCCTCTTGGAGAGCGAGCCGTGCGACTCGCTCCGATGTACCGTGGTAGAGTTTCATGGCGCGATCTCCCGCAGAGGGTTGGAGTCAAAGGGCGGCGAGCGCAGGTATCGGTGTGTAGCAAGTGTGTCACCGCAGAAGCAGAGCACCTCATAGCAGCCGTCCGCAGCCTCTTCGGCGCGGGGTACGACGTGCATGATCGTGACCGCCCGCGACTCTGAATACCCGTAGGTTTCGATCACGAGGTCATCGGGCAGGTTGGCGAGGGCGGCTTTCAAGTCGCCCACGGTGTTCAGGTTCACACCCATCACTCACCTCCACGGTAAGAGCCGCGACACCCACGGCGGGATGCCTCGCGCTTGCGGTTCTTTGTCACTGTTTTGATTCCACGCCACTCCGCAGGACTACCTCCATCAGCAAAATGATCCGAACGACGGATCCCTCGCTGAGCCGAAAGCGCCTTACGAAGTCGCTTACTCTTGTTTTTGCTTTCCTTGTTCATGATCAGTTCCTAAACTGGACAAATGAAGCCGTCAGGTGCATGGGCTTCCCACAGAAGCCTAGCCTTTTCCGGCGTTATCTCTTTGAGGACATGACGTAGCTCACGCATTCTGCGCTCACCCGCAGCCCAAACCCCATGATCATCGCTCATGGCAGAATACCAATCCATGCGAGTGATAAGATGCTCTGCTCGGAGAACAGAATCAACGGCAAGAGCCGCAACCTCTCTGTCAGCTTCCGCTAGGACAAAGGTGATGAATGACGCGCCTTCTGCCGCAGTATCCACCTCTACACGATGTGTAGCGCATGTATGCGGACATGTTGTTTCCGCATTCCACGAATCCCGTATGGTGCTGTGATGTACAACACCTACAGCATCCGTGTCTCGGACAATGACCGTTCCGGTGAAATCATAGGTGAACGGGATAAGTGTGCCGTCCTCTAGTACCAAGTATCCTCGGTCATAAGGCTTGATCTTGGTGTTGAACCAGTGATAGACGTTGCTCTTGTTCAGCATGAAACACTCCTCTCTCACCTTTATTGGGAGAGACTTGAGTGTTTTGGCCCTCTTTTTTGAAAAAAATGGGACGTACAGGAATCGAACCTGTGACCCTCGGCTTAAAAGGCCGGTGCTCTACCTACTGAGCTAACGTCCCCGAACGTCTCAAGGCGTGCCTCTCATCTCAAGGCGGGTCATTTCATCGCATGTGGCGAGCCACACAGCGAGGTCAGTCGCAGAAACCGCGTGCTTGCGGGGCACCGGATACGCGGTAGGGGGGTTCAGCAGACCCTTGGTGGAGGGCACATCGACCCACCGCAGAGTCTCCATCCCGTCGTTCCCCCACAGGAAGCGACGACACCCGTGGCAGAACTTGTCCGTGCTCACGGACGAGAGGCATCGGGTACACCGGACGACCTCGATTTTGACCTGCTCGGCTGAATCACGGAGAATCCGACCCCCCACTGCATCCGATGGGAGCGAGCCGAGAAAGCAGATCAACCGCTTGTACCGACTCACGAGGTCCGGTGGAGTGTCGTCGTACTCGACGCCCCCCGGAATCTTGGGGTGCCAGTTCCGTAGGATGTTGATTGCTTGGGTTGTCATCGTGCCACCTCCCCTTCGGCCAAAGCATCCCAACCACCCGGCAGTAGACGGCAGAGGGATGTTGCCGCATGACCTGCGGCACTGTGGAACTCGCGCCGTGCCCTACGGAGGCTTTCTTTGTCCTCATCAGAGAGAGGACCGTCCTTGTGGGCGATCTCGGATGACAGCCCCGACCACTTCCGCATGAGAAGGATTTGCTCGCACAGGGTCGGGTCCAGCTTGACGTGCTCCAGAAGGGTCACATTGACGTGTCTGGCACTACAGGCTGGGCACAACGCCACCCACTCTGTCACTCGGACAGCCGGTGGGTTCATCCACCCACACTCGCGGCAGTAGATGTCGCCCGGATAGTTCTCCGTCGAACCGGACCAGTTGGCTTTGTTCTTGAGACTCATCGTGCCACCCTCCCGTTGACACCCGGCCAGCCGACGCCGGGGAAGTTGGTGTCGCCGTTCTTGACGGCTTCGTGCTCGACGGCCTTGGCGTAGGCATAGTCCGGGTGGGACGCTTCCTGCCTCTGGCATTTGTCGCACAAGTCGTCGGTGTTGAACCACGACATCTTGGTGATGTTCGTAGGTGTCGGGCAACGGTCGCAAATGCTGAGGGTCATCATTCGCCTCTCAGGTATGAGATGCAGAACTCGTAAGAGTCTCGACTGACATCATCCTGGTCAGTCATGCACTCAATGATCAAACCACGAGCTTCATCGAGGGGTCGAACAAAAGAGGCATACCACCCCAACATTAAAACGACCCCCACTATCAGGCAGCCGTAAAACTCTCGATTTCCAGTCCAGGTCATGGAACCTCCATGACCTTATTGGGAGAGACTTGATGATTTTGGCCCTCTTTTTTTCAAAAGAAGCGATTTTTTTAGAAAGCCCCGGACACAGCGGCCTTGAAAAATATGGCTCCAAGTGCTCCAAACACCTTGCCAGCCTTGGCAATCGCGGCCTTCGCCTTCTTTTTTCGGGCACGCTCCGCATTCTGGAGCAACGCCACGGCGTCCGATGCGGTGCGAGGGGACGCCCAATCAAGTTCTGCCGATCGTCCGTTGAGTAAACGCTTGATCTCAGCTTCCGCGATGTCCAACCCGTCCTCACCGAGTTCGCTCACAGCCTCAGCTATGAGAGTGAACACGATCTTCTTGGTCGGATCATCTGCGTCGTCGGCCAGGGTCTTGATCTCATCCTTGGCCTTGTCCACGAGTGCCCCACCGACGAGTGGGATCAACGTATCGAGCACATTTGAGAAATCGCTCATGGTGTACTCCTTTCAGCAGCAGCCTCTTCGGCTTCGATGCGTGCTTCATCTGTCATCTCAGGGAGATCAGACAAATCCGACTCCAGAGGGCATGTCAGGGGTGCGATGTCGGGAGGTGTCTTGGCGGGTTCCTGGTCTGGCTTTGACAACCCAGCGTTCCACAGGCTCATTTGCTTGTGCCAGTCGGCACGGGCTTCAATGGTGAGAACGTAATCGGCAGCTTCCTCGCACTTCGGGTCCGAGAACTGTGGACCTTCTGCATCAGATTCACACGCGCAGTGCTCCTCGATGAAGGTTCGCAAATGAGCCGACTGAACGGTCGCCCACTTGTGGTACTGGTCGAGTTCTGCCGTGTAGACGTTAGTATCGCGTAAAATGACTTTGGTGCCGCATCCCATAAGCAGGATGAGGAGGGGAAAGAAAAGGGTCCGCATAGGCAAACCTCCAAGGTTAGAGAAAAATCAATCCAAAAGGTCCGCCAGCCAACCCTCGCGGTTCGCTTCGATGTCCTCTGCATTCTTGGTTACACGGCCCCGAATTCGTTCCATCTCGGCTTCCGTGAACATCAGCGACATCATGACGCTGTTGGCTTCGACAACGCGCACAGCGATGTAGTAGGAATCAGCGGAAGCGTGTGCCTCTTTGTTGTCCACGCGAGTAAATACACCCTTTGCCAGATTAGGCATGTCCGAGATGTTTGCATTAGCGCGAGAAGTAGCGGTTTCTAGCTCATGGTTAGTGATCAGCAGATACTCTTCATTGCCACTCCACTCTGCTTGAACTTTGGTAAACAGGTAGTAGGCTGCGGAACCCACCTTCGCGGCGAGGTTTTCAACCTTCCTTATCTTGCCTTTCGCCATGCCAAAACCCCCAAACAGCACTCTCTCCACCCCCATAGAGAAAGTACCGTTTCAGGCGGCTTGGTTGATCCCGAGGCCACTTTCTCGGAGCATCTGCGCTGCCTTACGGATAGCCTTCGCTCGTACCGTGTCCTCGGACCAGTTGGACTCCAACCAACAACAAACGTCTTCCAAGAAGACAGACCCTTCCAGGTCTGAACCGCTCGGTTGAGACAAAATAGCAAGAGCACTCACCATCTTCGCTCGATCATGGATGGCTGGAATCGTCATAGCGATCCGCTCAAGTTCTGGGTCAATCATTCGATTTCTCCTGTTATCTCCCACTTGACTACCACGGAGCCGCCAATGGGGTGGTAGCCGATGCTGGAGATATGAGTTTTCCAGATAGGGGTGTCTTCCTGCAAGTTCTTCCACCCTTTGAGGTGTTGAATTGCAAGGTCTGCCGCATCGTACTCATCCGTAGCCACCTCGTAGGACACGATCAAGTCCCGCGTCTCCAACTGGACGTGGTACAGCGGCATCAGGTCAGGGTCTTCCCACGGGTGCATGTCAATACCCCGAGTGCGGTTCTACAATGTAGTTCGTGCCGTCCCACTTGATCTGCACACGGCTCTCACAGTGGGGGCAGTTGGCAGTCAACTCGTCGCTTTTGTTCGCCCTCCGCAGATTATGGCTTCCCACCACAGCGGTGTTTGACAGAGGGCAAGCCTCAGCGTGCGAGGGGGTGGGGACGGCTTTGTAGGGGTCTTCACGCAGACCCAACTTGCCCATCTTCCACTTGGCATCCACCAACTTCTGTCCCGCCTGATCTTCCTTCTCCATGATGTGCAGGAGAGGCCGCAAAGAAGCGGGGCGGTCGGGCTTGGCGGTCCAAGAGTAGGAGTCCAGCTTGAAGTCCCCAACCCCGAAAACAGATGGGTTCCTGAACTCCACCGAGGGGTCAGGGAGCACCTGCCATAAATCGGGGGGCACCATCCGACTCATCACGACACGAAGGCCGCTCAATGTGGAGACAGGGCGTGGGCCAGCGGACGCATCCTCGACTGCCTTGTGTGCGATTTTCATGAGCCGCTTGTAGACCGCCTCGCCGCACAAGAGGTACTGGGAGGCAACGCTCCGCTCTGCGAACTTGGCTTGCATCTCCATGATGTCATGGATGAGGTTGCCCAGTTCGACGTTCGGAGTGAGCGTAGCTGTTGTCAGCCCCTCGATCTCGCCTCGACACCAACCGCAAAGACGCAAGGGGTCGTTGCTGTCCCCCAAACAGACTCCCTTGTTCCCGCAAGAGGGACAATCACCGTGGATGATCTCGTACTCGCTCATGGGTTCACATCCATCGCATCAACCCTCGCACAACGTCTTTGGCGAAAGGGGGGAGGGGACTCTGTGGACCAAGGCAAATCTCCAAGGACTCCTCAAAACACCGCACTCGCTCCTCCAGCCTTCTGATCTCGTCTGCGGCCTCGTCTCCGATCGAGAAATCGCTGTGCTCCATTCTCGCCAGAGCGGAAAGCCGATCAATCAAACTACTCATCACTCACCTCTCTGGAGGCCAGCAAACTCAACGCCGCTCATCCATTTCCCGTCAACGCAGGCAGCACCTGTGGAGCGACCAGAGCCTACAATAAAGCCTAACCACTGCTCGTAGGTGGCCGTCCGGTCCCCGTGAGCAGAGGCATCGTTGGCCGCGAGCCACCTTGCAAGAGCCTCTGGGCTTTCGCACACGGGGCTGATGGGAGATCCCTCTGAAGTCGTCTCCCACACCTGCCAACCCCAGTCGATGGTGTCAAGCCAAGTTGGAGCGTTCTTCAGCGTGTAGGCGGGCGGCTCAACCCCCGGCCACACCTTGCCTCCACCTTCGCAAGAGAGGCAGTGCCCATACTTGCTCAGGCTCTTGCCTTTGCCTGATCCCCCACAAAGTAGGCAGGGGATGGGCGGGAGCGTATAGCCCCACCACACTTTTCCGATCTCCCAATCGAAGCCGATAGCGGCTCTACGAACTTCTCTGCCCATCACTCACCTCTCTCGCGTCCACGGCGTCCTGCCCATTCCAACGCCTCAATCAGGTCCTCATAGTCCGCAATCTTGTCTGTGTACGATTGGAGAACGCCATGCAGGTGATCTCCGACCTCTCCCGGTGAACGACCACGCATGAACGCCTGAAGACCCGCCTGCCTCATGCACTCGCGGTGATGCTCGATCACTTCAACTGCCTTGCGGGCAGCGTCCTCCGCATCCATCGGCCCATCTGCCCCCACCGCTTCGATGAGGATCTGGGCCGTCTCACGAAGACGAGAGCGAAGCACGTCAGCCGCGACGTGGACAGGGGCCGTCTCGTAGCCGCGCAGCTTGGACCGTGCCTCGTCGCGCTCGGCCTCCAGTTGAGCACAACGCGCACCGAGTTCCCGGTAGCCGTCGAGGCTCTGGTCAGCCGCCTTCTTGACCATGAAGGCGTAGTTGGCCTCGGCCTTCTCCCGCAGAATCCGCTCGGTACTCACATCGGCACGGAGGTTCTTGATCACGTTCCCGATGTGGACGTAGGCGTGCATGAACGACTCGTCACCCCAGTCACACAAGGCATTGAGTTCCTTGTGCATGGCGTCCATCAGCCGCAAGCGGTCTGCCACCTCGTTCCATGCCTGATCCTCGTCCTTCTGGTACTTGCGGCCCGCTTCAGTGCAGTCGCCGCAGATCGTCACTGTCCCGGCGTAGCCCCTGCGGGTACGCCTCCATCCTTCCGGCAACCAGCCAGTCTTGACCGTGTAGCCGGGGGCCTTCTCGTAGGTCTTGCACACCCAGCAGCACACGGCAGGCTTGACCTGCATCCACTTCACGGGTCCACCTACTCGATGGTCAGGGTGAGGGTGCCTTTGAACCCAGCCGCAGCCAACCGCTTCTTGATCTGGTCAAGAGCAGCGAGCGGATCGGAGGCGATGCGAACTTCGTCTTCGTTTTTGGCGAGAGCATCAAAGGCAGCCGTTACATCGGCGCGCATCACATCCAGCATCCCTTCGATTTCGGCAACCGCTTCTGTGCGCCACACCCTGACCTCACTGGCAGCTTGGCGCACATCCCCGAGTTCGCTGAAACGAGCCTCAAGGCTCGCCGCCGCTACACGAACCGTGTCCAGGTCGGTCATCAAATCAAGGATGGCCCGAGTGTTGCTGTCCACCTCCGTCGTCGCCACTGGCAGCGGAAGCTCCGGGGTTGGTGGCTGGGAGGCGTTGGGGAAAGTGGTCTGCGTCTCGGCGGGTGTAATCGGCTTCTGGGGGCGTCCGACGCCTTGTTTCACAGGGGCGGGACGCCCCAGGAACCATGCAACGGCGTCCGGCAGGCGGGTGTCACACCCGCTGCCGGTAAGGGATTTGTAGGTCGTCCAGAAAGGACGTTTGATCGACGCCTCGTCAGAAGGCTTCTGCAACATCACAAACATCGTGTAGAC
>ENA-OREN01002238-OREN01002238.1-marine-metagenome-genome-assembly--contig:-NODE-2238-length-20240-cov-5.976640_pt1 | contig 20240 bp, 24 predicted proteins | sample MGYA00248624_ERZ508555 | MGnify/ENA primary metagenome ERZ508555 (study PRJEB26222, sample SAMN06267773) | marine metagenome | isolation source: Saanich Inlet, British Columbia, Canada | place...
TGTGAAGCATAGAAAAACTCTTTTGCTGAGAACTAAATGAGAACTAACAAATCACATAAAGAATTTAAAAACAAAACGCAGCCTCCATTCAAAGGTGAGAAAAATATTACATCGTCATCTGTAACTACACAGAAATTGCACAAATTATTAGCACGGGCAGGGCTCGGTTCTCGACGTGAAATGGAAAATCTTATTGCGAGGGGCCAGGTGACTATAAATAAAAAAGTAGCTGGAATTGCTGATCGGGCAAGTAGTCTAGACGTGGTTAGAATAAAAAAACGTATTATTCATCTGAATTTTGGGAAAGAGCTACCAAGGGTGTTGCTTTACCACAAACCAGAGGGTGAAATTGTAAGCCATAATGACCCACGCAATCGGCCGTCAGTATTTGACAACCTACCTAAAATCAAAACTTCTAAGTGGGTATCAATTGGAAGGCTTGATTTCAATACTTCTGGATTATTAATCTTTACTACTGATGGATCATTAGCGAACAGATTAATGCATCCTCGTTATGAGGTAGAGCGAGAATATGCTGTCCGTATTGTAGGAATATTATCAGAAAGCCAAATAAAATTGCTAACAACTGGTATTGAATTAGAGGATGGGTTAGCCAAATTTATTTCTCTGCTAGATCAAGGCGGGATGGGTTCCAATCACTGGTACCATGTGATATTGAAAGAAGGTAGAAACCGTGAAATACGGCGTATGTTTGAGGCAATAGGGATAACGATTAGCCGATTGATCCGGGTGCGATTTGGCATTATTAAATTACCACCAAGATTAAGAAGAGGAAAGTCGATAGAGCTAAATAAAGAAGAGACTGAACATATACTTTCAAACTACCCTGACGATTAAAATTATTTAAATATAAGTTTTCACCTAATATCCTTTAATATTAGTAATTCTCCGAGTTATAAAACAAAAAATTAAATAATTTTTACTTTACTAATAAGTTCTCAATTGTACCCTGATAGATCTCAGATAATTTCTCTATATCAGCCACCTCTACACATTCATTAATTTTATGAATCGAGGCATTGATCGGACCGAATTCTACTACTTGTGGACAAATTTCTGCTATAAAACGCCCATCTGAAGTTCCTCCAGAGGTAGATAGTTCTGGTCTAATATTCATTACTTTATTAATCGAATCATTTACTGCATCTACGAGATCACCCTTGGGAGTAAGAAAAGGTTTACCAGACAGTGACCAATCTAAATTATATTTCAGTCCATGTTTATCGAGTATTTGATGAACTTTATTTTGAAGTGATTTAACTGTGCTGGCTGTAGAGAAACGAAAATTAAATATAACTTCTACTTCACCTGGAATAACATTTGTTACACCAGTTCCTCCGGAGATATTAGAAATTTGCCAGGTTGTTGGTGGAAAGTATTCATTGCCACAGTCCCATTCAGTTTTTGCAAGTTCAGCAATACATGGAGCGGCAAGGTGAATAGGATTTTTTGCCAAATGTGGATAAGCGATATGACCCTGAATTCCTTTAATAGTAAGTGTCCCAGATAAAGACCCTCGTCTACCATTTTTTATAGTGTCACCCAATTGATTTAAGCACGTAGGCTCACCCACAATACAATAATCAATTTTTTCTTCTCTTTCTTTAAGTAATTCAACTACTCTAACAGTCCCATCAACTGCAGGACCTTCTTCGTCAGAAGTAATTAAAAGCGCAATTGAGCCAGTGTGATCTGGATGTAAATGCACAAAAGATTCAATTGCTGTAATAAATGCGGCTAAAGATGATTTCATATCGGCCGCACCACGCCCATATAGCTTCCCATCACGAATTGTCGGTGTAAAAGGATCGCTCTCCCATTGATCCAGTGGTCCGGTTGGCACTACGTCTGTATGGCCCGCAAAGCATAAAACTGGTGCAGTAGTCCCACGTCTTGCCCAAATATTTTCCACCCCATTACATTGAATTTTTTCAATGTTAAAACCTATTTCTTTCAAACGCCCGATCAAAATCTCCTGACAACCACTATCATCAGGGGTAAGCGAACGGCAGCTAATAAGTTGCTGTGAGAGGGCTAAAGCATCTTTATGCATTTTTGATATACCTAGAAAATCACCAATAACAAATATTTATTTAAATTCCACGTAGCAGCTCATTAATTCCAGTTTTTGCACGTGTCTTTGCATCAACTTGTTTTACAATAACCGCGCAATAAAGGCTATATTTACCATCTGAAGATGGCAATGACCCTGAAACCACTACTGAACCAGCTGGGATACGACCGTAACTAACATCCCCAGTCTCACGATTATATATTTTAGTACTTTGACCAATATAAACACCCATTGATATTACTGAATTTTCCTCCACGATAACTCCCTCAACTATCTCAGAGCGTGCTCCAATAAAACAATTGTCTTCAATAATAGTAGGGTTTGCCTGTACTGGTTCTAATACGCCGCCAATACCAACCCCACCAGATAGATGTACATTCTTTCCAATTTGAGCACAAGAGCCTACTGTAGCCCAAGTATCAACCATTGTTCCTTCATCAACATATGCACCGGTATTGACATATGACGGCATCAATACAACATTACTTGCGATAAAAGCACCCTTTCTAACTGTTGCTGGCGGTACAACGCGGAATCCACCATTACGAAAATCTTTTGAACTGAAATCTGCAAATTTTGATGGGATTTTATCAAAATAGTTAGAAAACCCCCCCTTAATGAAAGCATTATCTTCCATACGAAAAGATAGCAATACTGCTTTTTTTATCCATTGATGAGTGACCCACTGATCATTAATTTTCTCTGCGATACGTAACTCACCAGTATTGAGCATATCTAATACTTGGTTAATTGATTCTTTTAATTTTGCCTCAACATTGCGAGGAGTAATTTCAGCGCGAGACTCAAATGCCTCTTCAATTGCAGTTTGTAACAGTTCCATGTTTGTCCTTAATGAATTTATTAAACAATAAAATATTTATAATTTTTGAGCACAGATTACCTGCCTAACTCTTTACTAATGAACTACAAAAAGTTTTTATTCTTTTTGTTGCCTCAATACACTCAGGTAACGGAGGAACCATAGCCATACGAATAAAATTCTTACCAGGGTTAACACCATGCGCCTCCCGGGAAAGATAGCTACCTGGTAATACGGTGACATTATAATCTTGATATAGCTGCTGGGCAAAATCAGTGTCGCTAATTGTCGTTTTGGCCCATAAATAAAAAGTAGCCTCTGGTATCGGAGCTTCCATCTGGCCATTCAATAATTCTTTAACTGCAACAAATTTTTCCCGATATAAACGACGATTTTCGCTAACATGAAACTCCTCATTCCATGCCGCCTCGCTTGCTGCCTGCACCGCAGGATTCATAGCACACCCATGATAAGTACGATAAAGTAAAAAATTCTTTAATATTTCTGAATTCCCTGCAACAAAACCAGAGCGCAGACCGGGAACATTAGAGCGCTTTGATAGGCTGCCAAATACAACAAGCCTAGGAAAATCTTTCCGATTCAAGCGGTGGGCGGCCTCTAAGGCACCGAGCGGCTGATTATTCTCTTCTAAATAAATTTCAGAATAGCATTCGTCTGCAGCGATAATGAATCCAAACTGATCAGAAAGAGCAAAAAGTTTTTCCCAGTCATCCAGCGTCATTACCTTACCTGATGGATTAGCAGGCGAGCAAATGTATATCAATTGCGTACGTGCCCAAATTTTATCGGATATTTGTGTATAGTCAGCTGTGAAATTATTTTCGGGCAAAGCATTCAGAAAATGTGGCGTAGCCCCAGCTAGTAATGCTGCGCCTTCATAAATCTGATAGAACGGGTTAGGACAAATGACCGTTACATTTGAACGGGACAAATCAATAACTGCCTGTGCAAAAGAGAACAGAGCTTCACGGCTTCCATTCACTGGCATAACTTCTGTGTCCGAATTTATGGAAGGCAAATTATAACGACGCTCTAGCCATGAGGAAATACTTGTACGTAATGACTTGTCCCCGAGGGTTGTTGGGTAATTAGCTAATTTATTTAGACCCTCTGTCAATGCTAAACGAATAAAATCTGGCGTTTTATGTTTTGGTTCGCCTATATGAAGCCGAATCGGCGAATGAGTTGAATTAGGTGTAATCCCTGAGTAAAGCTTATTAAGCTTTTGAAAAGGATAAGACTGTAGGTGGTCTAGATTTGGATTCACGTTGACGAATATAGTATCACTATCAGGCCGTAGTAACCCTCAAGATTTCTTTGCTCAATTTAGGTTAAGGGCAGATTATAAGGAGTAGGTGCAATATACACTACAATATCGATAAATAACCGTATCTGATGATACTACGAAAAAACTATTGCATCCCTGTATAAGTTTTTATATTCCCACTTATTTGTACAAAATATATAACAATTAACACTAGCAATTTCTCGTTCAGCTGTTAATGTTGTACATTAATTCATTGAATCTCTAGAAGACATTTCCATCGCATTTACTGGAATTGAAATGCTTATTTTGGTCCATTTTTCTGATTTAGCAGTAATCAACAAGTAACCCCCAAGCTGTTGGCAACGCTCACGCATACCACGAATTCCGAAAGATTTTGATTTTTTAATATCCTGATCTGATATGCCACGACCATTATCGGTTACCTCGAGATATATCCATTCATCTTTCTCAGAAAGACGAACTTGCAGCCTTGAAGCGTTAGCATGCTTTGATATATTTGTTAGGGTCTCCTGAAAAACCCGAAAAATAGCTACTGACAAATCTGAGTCCAATGGAATTTCATCACTATCACAAGTGACCCGATACCTGATCTTTTCGCGCTCACAGAATTCCTTTGTCTGCCATTTAATAGCAGCCACAATCCCACAGTCCAGTATCTCCGGATGTAAATCCATTGATATTCTACGTGAGCTATCAATAACCTGATCGACTAGAGACTCAATTAATCCAGCTTTTTTTATGTAAGTAGCGGATTTATTTGCTACATCCTCATCCCATGAAAGTAATTCATTTTTAATTGTAGTTAGAGTATCTCCAATATCACCATCTATTTCTTTCGCAACCCTTGCGCGCTCCTGTTCTTTAATTTTCTGTAAATATGAAGAGAGTTCAGCCAATTGCTCGCGAGAACTAGCTATTTCAGTTTCAGCCAACTTGTTTCTAGTTACATCAATTACAATTCCATCCCATAAAACAACATCATCAGAAATTCTTTTAGGGGTCGCATTTAAGCTAATCCACTTTAATTCAGTATTTTTATCAAGCTGAATGCGGCCCTCCCAGTGCCAAGGAGAAAGGCTATTCGCTGAGGCAGCCATTGATTCACTATAAGATAACTTATCCTGGGGCATCACTACATCCAAAAATAAGTCAGGCTTGTCCACAATAGTATCTGGGTGCAACCCAAGCAGCATTAATGAACCATCACTTACATATGGAAAGCTTATTTTATTTTGCTCCTTAAGCATAAACTGAAACATTACTCCAGGAAAATTTGAGGAAATTGAACGGAGCCGCTCCTCATTTTCCTGTAAATCTAATTGTAATTGTTTTAATTTATCCGGCATGATCAATATTATTAGGTTGCCAACATAATAACTATTGTAACGTGTAGTAGGGGCTCTTAGTATTAAGAGCTCTAATCTTAAGAAGAAATAATTATAAGAGATGTGTTCGAAGAAGGGGAATTAATATGTTATGCAGGATTGTGAGATTTAATCGAAATAAACGGAGGGGATTAAGGCCAAATAAACTCTATTATTTCTGACTGTGTTTTGTGCTAGCTTTTCATAGCTGAATAAAATTAAAACTCATTACTGCAAATTTTAATTTTATTCATTAATATGAAGTTAGGGCACCTGTTTATTAATTAGGATCTTGACACTCTGATCGCCAATCCTGACCACCTCACTAAAGCCCTGTAAATCACCACTTACAGGCACAGCCTTGCCTGATTTTGTAACTCTTGCGCTAATTATAACTTCAGGAAAACTGGTTAGCTTCATATTAGGATTCATGCCCATCCCATCTTTTAGTGTGAATTTAGCAGGCAAATCTTTAGCCTGTAAAATAACAATGGCAAGGGGCATTTTCGGGCCACTTTTTGCTCTAGCATAAATATAAAGTTTATCTTCAGGCGAGACTTTAGCTAACAGGGCAGGGCTAATATTAACCACCCCTGAAACTGTTGGAGATGAAACTTTATTTGATAGATCTTTATTCGACTTAGGAGATTGTTCTTTAGCTATTAAAACGTCACCCCCATTACCTGATGCTAGTAACTTTGCTTGTTTAATACTTCCCGAAACAGATTTCGCTAGCTTAGATTCTGCTGGAATCATGGCAAGTAAATCATCCCAATACACAGTAGCCTGTATAAATTCACCTTTTTCAAATTCTGCAGTGCCAGCCAGCGCTAAAGCTTTAAGATTTTTTGGATCGATACTTAAAGCCTTATTGATTAACTCAACAGGCTTTCCCATTAAGCTACCACCCTGAGTCATTGCATAGACATCTGCGAGATTAACAAGTGCCTCCGGGCTATCAGGTGATTTTGCGAGCAACTTTGCATAAATATCTTTAGCCTCATCAAAACGACCCATAATTGCGTAGGTTTGCCCCAACATTTTCCAACCTTCTAAATTATCTGGCTCATTTTCAAGACGCTTTACAAGATTATCAACCATAGAAGAAATCTCCTGATGGCCGTCACCTTCAGGAGCTAAATTATTTCCAACCAACTCCATTTGTTTTACTGGTGGCTGAGGAAGTAGTGCCTTGGTATTACCTAATAATAAATAAAGGGATACTGCTGATACAGGTATTAACAATGCAAGTACAATTGGGGTTGCAAGGCTTCGTTTGGTATTTAATATTTTCTCTGAAATAGAACTTTTCTCAGGCATATCCAGCATCATTCTCTGCTGCAACTCTTGCTTACTTTGGTTATATTGTTCCTGATTTAAGATGTCATTACGTAAGTCATTATCAAGTTCTGATATTTGATCCTGATATATACTGACATTTGTTGAATTACGTGCAACACCTGTATCACTTTCCTTATTTCTCAATAAGGTAGGAAGGATAAATAGTAAGGATGCAACTATAAAAATTCCAGCAAGAACCCAAAATAACGTCATTTGTTGTCACCATCACTACTTTCTTTTAATAAATTTTCAGCCTGCTTGAGCTGCTCGTTTGTAAGTGGCACTTCTTGTAATGATTTTCTTCTTTTCTTGAGGAAAAAAAATAGCAAAACCCCACCTACCAGAAGAAAAGCAAATGGTCCAAACCAGAGAATCATTGTGTTAGTTCTTACAGGTGGCCGATATAGTACAAAATCTCCATAACGGGCAACTAAAAAATCAGTAATTTCTTTATCACTTTTATTTGCTAATAATTGCTCACGAATCTCACGACGAATATCCTTTGCAAAATCAGACCGAGAACCAGCCAGTGATTCATTTTGGCATACTAAGCAACGCAGCTCCTCGGACAAAATTATCATACGTTTTTCTATTTCGGGATTCTCAGCTACCGGCAAAGCTTCTTTTGCGAAACTCAAAGGAGATGCAATAAGAATAAAAAATAATAATATAAATTGTTTTTTACAAAATAAATTGCGTAAACAAGTCATCGTCAATATTCCATAATTTATAATAAGATTAAGAAATAATTTTAAATTCATCCCTGCAATTCCTTAACTAGCGGCAAAATTGTTTTCTCTAAAACATCAACGGTTACTGGACCAATTTGTTTGTATTGGATGACCCCTGATTTGTCTATGACATATGTTTCTGGCACACCATATACACCGTACTCTATTCCCACTCTACCTTCAGGGTCCATTATGCTCTTAGTATATGGGTCACCAAGTTGGTCCAGCCATTGTATCGCCAGATTTCTCTTGTCCTTATAGTTAAGCCCGTAGATTGGCACCACATTTGCTTTTGCTAACTGGACTAATAATGGATGCTCATCACGGCAGGAAGCACACCATGAGGCCCATACATTAAGCAACCAAACTTTACCTAAATTATCTTTTGATTTAAAGACATTTTCTGGTTCATGTAGTTGCTGTAAGTTAAATACAGGTGCTGGTTTACCTATCAAAGGAGAAGGAATTTTGCGTGGGTTAAGATTAAGCCCAACAAGTAAAAATGCAGCCAGAATAACAAAGGCAATTAATGGAAGTAGATAACGCATCATGCCTTTCTGGTTTTCGTAACTAATGAATCGATTCCTGCTTCTGTTTCTACTTCTCTATCTTCAATCTTTTTTTCAGATAATTTTCGTACCTTAATACGATAACGTTTATCAGATACTGAAAGAGCGCCCCCAAAAGCCATTAACAAGCATCCAAACCAGATCCAATCAACAAACGGCTTATGATAAACACGTACAATCCACGAATCATCTCCTAGCGGCTCTCCAAGAGCTACATATAAGTCACGAAATATACCGGTATCAATTGCAGCTTCAGTCATAGCCATTCCGGATGCGTTATATGTTCGTTTCTCAGGATGCATAAGATTAATTTTTTCTCCATTATCTAATACCTCTATGTCACCTATGATGCCTTGGTAGTTGGGGCCAGGGACCTCATTGGTACCATTAAAACGGAAAGTATAACCACCTATAGTAACGGTATCACCGACATTCATACGTACATCTTTTTCTGTTTCATAACCATTCACCATTGTCACGCCAATGATAAAGATGGCAATACCAAAATGGGCAAAATTCATTCCGTAGTAGCTACGTGATTGTTTCGCTAATTTTGTGAATAAACCTTGATGACTACTATTTTTTATACGCTGCCATAAACTTACAAATATGCTGGTAATAACCCAGAAAGCTAGTAATAGCCCGAAGCTGACCATTAGATTCCATTCGCCCATAGTAAGGGGCAAGAGTAGGGCAGTTATCATACTTACTCCAAATGCCCAACGTAAACGTATTGCTAGCTCAGGCAAGCTTGATTTTTTCCAACGAGCTAACGGGCCCAGCCCCATAAGGAAAATTGCTGGGGCCATTAAGGCTACAAATACGGATTCAAAATATGGAGGCCCTACCGAAATTTTTCCGAGTTCCAATGCATCCATTACTAATGGATACAATGTTCCAAGTAGAACGCTACTTGCCGCTACTACTAACAGTAGATTATTTGCCAACAAAAGAGATTCCCTAGATACCAGATCAAAGCTTCCACCAAGACCAATTTTAGGGGCTCTCCAAGCAAATAAGAGTAATGAACTACCTATAATAACAACTAGAAAACATAGTATAAAAATACCACGGGTAGGATCAGTAGCAAAAGCATGAACTGATGTTAGTACCCCTGAACGAACAAGAAAAGTCCCAAGTAAACTTAAGGAGAAAGCAGAAATAGCAAGAAGGATAGTCCAGCTCTTGAAGCTACCACGCTTCTCTGAAACTGCTAAAGAATGAACGAGTGCAGTACCAACCAACCATGGCATGAATGATGCATTCTCAACCGGATCCCAGAACCACCAACCACCCCAGCCTAACTCATAATATGCCCACCAGCTACCAAGCATAATACCTATAGTAAGGAATACCCATGCTATGGTAGTCCATGGTCGTGACCAACGCGCCCATGTTGCATCCATCTGTCCGCTTATTAAGGCCGCTATAGCGAAAGAGAAAGCGACAGAGAATCCAACGTAACCCATATATAACATGGGTGGATGTACTACCATCCCTGCATCTTGTAAGAGAGGATTAAGATCGCTTCCTTCGAAAGCAGCAGGCAACATTCGGTCAAACGGATTAGATGTAAATAGCATGAATAATAAGAACCCCACACTAATTACTCCCATCACTCCTAGGACCCTTGCTACCATGTCATCTGGCAAATGTCGGCTAAATACACTGACAGCAACTGACCAAGAGGCAAGCATTAACGTCCATAACAGCAATGACCCCTCGTGCGAACCCCAAGTTGCCGCGAACCTATATTGAACCGGCAGCTTGGAATTGGAATTTTGAGCAACATTCAGGACTGAAAAATCATTGTTTACAAATGAATAGGCTAGACAACCAAAAGCAATTGCTACAAATACAAATTGTCCCTGTACTACTGGTCGCGCCAATGCAATCCATGCGGGAATGCGGCGAGCAGCCCCGAGTATAGGAAAAATAGCTTGTGTAACTGCCAACAATAACGCAAGGATTAAAGCAAAATTACCGATTTCTGGAATCATAATAGTAGCTGTGTAAAGAATAAATAGTTAAGATTAAATAGAAAGGAAATGCTCACGTACTAGTCATTAGTATGTTTACTGTGTCATCAATGTTCCCTGTGATTTGCTTGCCTGCTCTAATGCTTCAGCAGCTTCTGGGGGCATATAGTTTTCATCGTGTTTAGCCAATACCTCATCTGCACGAAAAACTCCGTCAGTTGAAAGCTTTCCTTGAGCCACCACCCCTTTACCTTCCTTGAATAAATCAGGAAGAATGCCCGTATATAAAACAGGGATAACCTTTGCTGTATCAGTTACTACAAAACTTACAGTAACTCCGTCACTTTCACGCTTAACGCTTCCTTCTTCTACTAGTCCTCCAATTCTAAAACTTTTGCCCTGAGGAGCTTCGTTAGCAGCTACCTGGGTTGGACTGAAGAAGAAAACCAAATTGCTCTGGAATGCATCAAGCACCAAGGTTGCAGAAAACCCAAGCGCTGCAACGCTTGCAATAATAATTGCTAGCTTTTTATGTCGTGGTTTCATTGTTTTGCTCATTTTTAGTTGCTTCATGAGTCAGACTAAGTTGCTTCAACAAAGTTCGCCTGCGATTTAATACCAATACAACCTCACCAACCAAACAGATAAGAAATACTAAAAAAGAGCCCCATACATAAAACCCGTATCCACCCATAGAGAGAAAATCTGACAAACTAGCCCAGGCCATTATGTAGTCCCCTTATGAAGTTCACTAACCCACACAGTATGACGCTCTCGCTCTAAGATAATGGTTCGTGTGCGAATTAATACCATTGCAATTGAGTACATCCAACATGCGATGCTCATAATAAGCATTCCAGTAAGCATTATCGAAGCCATTTTTGGTGATTCTGTAAGGCTAACAGTAGCCCCCTGATGCAGAGTATTCCACCATTTAACTGAGAAATAAATAATCGGAATATTAACTACACCCACCAACGCTAATACAGCTCCAGCTTTATCAGCCCGACGAGGGTCATCTATAGCTGCCTGAAGTGCCATAAACCCAATATAAAGAAAAAATAAAATTAATTCAGATGTCAGTCGAGCATCCCAAACCCACCAAGCTCCCCACATAGGCTTACCCCAAAGGGCTCCTGTCCATAGAGCTAGAAATGTAAACATTGCTCCTGTAGGAGCTATAGCTGTAGCTATCATAGATGATAGACGAGTGTTAAAAGCAAGGCCAATTGCAGCCCAACCTGCCATAATCAAGTATAGAAACATAGACATCCACGCAGCGGGCACATGAATAAATATAATTCGATAAGCCTCACTCTGCTGAAAATCTGTAGGAGCAACAAAGAAGCTTATATAAAGCCCTACTAAAAATAATATAAGTGCCACGATAGAGAATATCGGGATAAGTTTCCCAGCAAGAGAATAAAAGCTAGCCGGAGAAGAATATTTAAACCAGTTAATTGCCATTTTTTATAAAAATTTAATAAGTTATATAGTTTTACTGAGGTTTGCTATTAATTAACCCCCTATTTTAACTCATAAATTAGAATTTATAATTGCTTTCTTTACTTTATTCAGTCGAAATACGCAGTGCTGCCGCCGTGGCCCACGGTGCCAACACAAGTGATAGCAATAAAAAAGCTCCAAGTAATGACAAATGCGCACTAGCACCCAAGCCCGCAGAGACTGCCTCTACAGCACCCGCACCAAAAATTAGCACCGGGATATATAAGGGAAGAACTAGCAGAGATACCAGCACTCCGCCGCCCCTAAGCCCTAAAGTAAGCGCTGCACCGATCGCTCCAATAAGGCTTAATACGGGCGTACCCAATAATAACGATACAGCAAGTACAAGTAATGCATCTGTTTGAAGATCAAACTGGAACCCAAGTATCGGGGATATTAGAACCAGTGGCACGCCAGTTACCATCCAATGTGCCAATGCCTTACCAAGCACTAGCAGTATTAATGGCTGGGGAGAAAGCATCATCTGTTCTAATGTTCCATCCAGATAGTCGCTGGAAAACATCCTTTCTAACGAGAGCATTGAGGCTAACAAGGCAGCCACCCACACCACACCTGGCGCCATAGAACGAAGCATATTTATCTCAGGTCCTACACCTAGAGGAAATAGACTTACTACGATAATAAAGAAGAATAAAGTAGTTAATACGTCTGATCTTTGACGCATTGCCAAGAGAAGATCACGCTGGATTACCCATAGAAACATATTAATTAAGCTGCAATCGCTTCGTTTCTATAGCGGCAATATTTATATCCTGATGAGTAGTCATTACAACCATACCTCCTTTTTCCAAGTGCTGCTCTAATATACCCTTTACCAGCAGTACCGCAGATGTATCGAGTGCAACTAATGGCTCATCGAGTATCCATAATACTGTGTCACTTACTAATAAACGGGCTAGCGTTACTCTCCGACGCTGCCCTTGAGATAAGACTTTAACAGGTAATATTTCACGCCCGACGAGACCCATTTTCTGTAAGGAAGCATAGGCCGTGCTTTCATCAATTCCATTCCCTGCCAAAGCACTCGAGATCCGTAGATTCTCGATTGCGTTAAGATTGTCTTTTACTCCGTTTAGATGCCCTAGATAAGTAATAGAATTGTAATAATCCTCATCTAAAGATCGAATATTATCTCCAAGCCAGCGGATTTCTCCATGAGCAGGCCTAGCAAGACCACATAGCATCCTTAATAAGCTAGTTTTACCACTGCCGTTAGGGCCATTAACCTGCAATAACTCACCAGCCTCAAGTGAGAAATTAACGTCTTTGAATAAGCTTCTTTCACCACGCACACATTCTAAATTAGATACTTTTAACATCAGATACTTTCTGAAAAAGTAAAATTATAGCTTATGAACAAGCTCTATGGCTCTGTTCTATGTAAGAATTAAAATTAATACTATTTAGGAGACAACGTTAAATATTAAAATTTACCTAAAAAAAGATCTAAAAATCCTATAAACAGGTAATCTTCAAGCTTAATCAATGAATTTAGTATTAGGGGCAGGTACTAGAATAGGCAAAGTTCGTTATATAAAATACGCGGAAGTTAAGTTTTAGCAACTATTACTGTAAAGTAATTTATTAATATATATGTAAACTATTTATGCGGCATACTAAATCAAAAGACAGCTCAAAAGATGGCGGCCCTAATGTTCATCAGATATCTACTTATAAGAATTACATTACTCCAGGTGGCCATGCACGGCTAACGGATGAATTTTTATGGTTAATGAATAAAGAGCGTCCAGAAGTAACTGCAATTGTTTCCTGGGCCGCTGGAAATGGTGATCGATCAGAGAATGGCGATTATATTTATGGAAAGAAGCGTTTACGTGAAATTGATAGACGTATTCATTATCTTACTAAACGACTAGATATAGCAGAGATTATTGATCCTACTATCCCAAGGGAAGATGAAACACAAATTTTTTTTGGGGCCACGGTTACTTTTTCTGACTCGAATGGCCAGACAGAAACTATTTCGATAGTTGGTGTTGATGAGATAAATACAACTAAAGGTAGTATTAGCTGGATATCACCAATGGCCAAAGCTTTAATTAAGTCCAGACAAGGTGACATAGTAAGCCTCCTTACGCCTGCTGGGGTAAAAAAAATTGAGATTCTTACCGTTCAATACAGAGAAATCTCATCTGAATTATTTGAGCCGCCAATTAAGCGATAATAAACATATGGGTAATAAAGGCATGAATCTATTAATTTTTATCTCTTAATGTAAATCGGAATAACTAATGAAATACATTACTTCATGTAGAAATACTATTTTTAAAAAACTGGTTGGGCTAGATGAATCTTCAAAGAAACGGAGAGTTAGCGGCTTAACGATTCTTGATGGAGTACATCTGGTGAATTCCTATTATGAAAAAATAGGCTCACCAAAATGCTTGTTTATAAATGAATCAGGACACAAAAATCCAGAAATAAGAAACTTACTAAATTTAGAAGGTATTAAGGCAGTAGAAGTGTATGTTCTTAGCGATAGCTTGTTTCGTAATATTTCACCCGTAAAGACACCAACTGGGATTATAGCCTTAGTGGCTATACCTACTTTAGAAGATATTACTTTCAGTAAAAGTGATAATTTTTGCGCCTTACTGGAGTCGATTCAGGATCCGGGCAACCTTGGGTCTATTTTACGTTCTGCAGCTGCCGCAGGTGTATGTGATATATATCTGTCTGATGGTTGTGCCGATGCATGGTCCCCAAAAGCACTTCGCGCGGCTATGGGAGCACATTTTATACTACGTATTCATGAAAAATCAGACCTGACAAGAACCGCTCAAAATTTTCAGGGGCAGGTTATTGCAACCACGCTAAAATCTAATAAGAGTTTATATGAATTATCTTTAGATGGACCAATTGCATTTATATTTGGTAATGAAGGAGCTGGTTTATCAGAACTAATGTATAAGGCTGCTAACGAAAAAGTCACCATTCCCATGCCAAGTAAAGCAGAATCACTAAATGTTGCTGCAGCAGCGGCTATTTGTTTCTTTGAAAGGGTGCGACAGCTCCAGTAATTAAAATATAACGGCCATATAAGGCCTAAATAACGGCATATAAAGTACTTCTAATTTTGAATATGGTTAATAGAGATAATGATTTTATGAATGAAGCGCTTGATCTTGCACAGCAAGCAAGAACAAAGGGCGAAGTCCCAGTAGGGGCGGTTGTGGTAAAAGATAACATTGTTATTGGGCGCGGTTATAATCGTCCCATAACCACTTCAGATCCTACTGCCCATGCAGAGATAATAGCGTTACGTGATGCCGCACTCTATCTACGTAATTACCGTTTATCAGAATGTACTCTTTATGTAACTTTAGAGCCATGTGTGATGTGTGCTGGAGCAATCTTTCATGCCCGTATTGCTAGACTTGTCTATGGATCCAAGGATTTTAAAACTGGAGCATGTGGTAGTGTTATAAACTTGCCAGAAGAAAAACAGTTAAATCATCACACTCAGGTGACAGGGCATATCCTAGAAGATAAAAGTAGCTCTTTATTAAGAGACTTTTTTATTGAAAAACGGAAGATTAAGCAAGAAAATAATTTATGAGAATTGAGATTAAAATAAACTCTCAATCACTTGATATTATAGATAATAATCAAGTAATAATTAAATCTTATCAGATTTCTTCTGCAAAAAATGGAGTAGGGCAGGAACGAGGAAGTTTCTGTACCCCCCTAGGAAAACATATAATCCGCGCTAAAATTGGTGAAAATCAACCAGTTAATACTGTTTTTATTGGGCGCAGACCCACTGGAGAAATATATTCTCCTAATTTAGGTAAAAAATTTCAGGGTCGTGACTGGATTCTAACTAGAATATTATGGCTTTCTGGATGCGAACCTGGCTTTAATCGTTTAGGAACGGTAGATACTATGCGTCGTTATGTATATATCCATGGTAGCCCCGATAACACTGATATAGGAAAACCTGGTTCTATCGGCTGCATCCGGATGCTAAATACGGATTTGCTTGAATTATTCGATTTAACCGATGTAGGAACAGAAGTAAGCATTAAACTTAGCTGATATCAGAAAATTAAGGCCATTCAAGTTTGTTCCCAGGCCTCTTTTGAGTTAACATATCTGTCCATGACCAAATATGTATTTGTGACTGGCGGCGTTGTATCATCACTTGGCAAAGGCATTGCTGCCGCTTCCCTTGCTGCACTCCTCGAATCCCGCGGTATTAAAGTAACCATGCTAAAACTGGATCCATACATTAATGTGGATCCGGGCACTATGAACCCATTTCAGCACGGAGAAGTATTCGTTACTGAAGACGGAGCTGAAACCGATCTGGATCTGGGGCATTACGAGCGTTTCATCAGCGCCAAAATGAGCAAGCTAAATAACTTTACCACTGGCCAAATTTATGAAAGTGTAATTAAAAAAGAACGGCGTGGGGACTACCTTGGCGGGACAGTACAGGTAATTCCACATATTACTGATGAAATCAAACTGCATATAAAGTTAGGCGCAGGAGAATCACAGGTAGCAATTGTTGAAATTGGCGGCACAGCTGGTGATATTGAGTCTTTGCCATTCTTAGAAGCAATTAGACAGATGGCAATCCAGAACCCCGTCGAAGACACCTGCTTCCTTCACCTAACACTATTACCCTATATTTCTTCTGCCGGCGAATTAAAAACCAAGCCCACACAACATTCTGTAAAAGAGATGCGTGGAATTGGTATACAGCCAGACGTATTATTGTGCCGCGCTGACCGAGCACTACCAACAGATGAACGCAGAAAAATTGCATTGTTTACTAACGTACGAGAAGAGGCTGTAATTTCAGCAGTTGATGTAGACAGTATCTATAAGATTCCAGTACTCCTACATGAACAAATGCTAGATGAAATAGTCTGCCATAAACTAAATATACTCGCGAAGCCGGCAGACCTGAATATATGGAAGAAACTTACCAACGCATTAGAACATCCTAGGCACAAAATTAACATTGCGCTTGTAGGAAAATATGTAGATTTAACAGAGTCTTATAAATCTCTGTCTGAGGCATTGATTCATGCAGGTATTCATACGCAATGCAAAATTAATATTAATTATGTAGATTCAGAGAATATTGAGAAGAATGGGGCGGGTTGCCTAATAGAAGCCGATGCAATTCTAGTCCCAGGCGGTTTTGGCAAAAGAGGTGTGAATGGAAAGATCATGGCCATTCAATATGCACGTGAGAACCTTATTCCATACCTTGGAATTTGCCTTGGCATGCAACTAGCAGTAGTAGAGTTTGCTCGTAACAAATTGGCCATGAATGATGCACATAGCACTGAATTTAATCCTGATACATCCTATCCTGTCATTGGGTTAATTACCGAATGGAAGACTAAAGAAGGTCAAATTAATACTCGTAATATTAAATCTGACCTTGGTGGCAGCATGCGTTTAGGGGGGCAGGAGTGTTTCCTAAAGGCAAATTCATTATCACAGGAAATTTATGGCACAGAAAAAATAACTGAACGGCATCGTCATCGTTATGAGGTTAATAGTCAATATATTTCTCAGTTAGAAAAAGGAGGGCTCCATGCCAGCGGCCTATCGGCAGAAGATTCACTTTGCGAAATAATTGAGTTACCTCGAACCGAACATCCTTGGTTTGTCGGGTGCCAGTTTCATCCTGAATTTACCTCAACGCCCAGAGCAGGGCACCCTCTATTCAAATCCTTTGTAGAGGCCGCAATTAATGCCTCAACCAATCAAAATAAATCTGAAACAATGAGCCATGACAAACTAAAAATACAAGCTTAATGCCCAACATACAATGAGATTATGCCATTTTAACCAATCACTTAGTAACCAGGAAAAATAATATGAGTGCGATAGTAGATATTTTTGCAAGAGAAATTTTAGACTCGCGTGGCAATCCAACTGTCGAGGCTGAAGTCATACTTGAGTCAGGAATGCTAGGGCGTGCAGCAGTACCTTCCGGAGCATCTGTTGGTACAAAAGAAGCTGTTGAGTTACGAGATAATGATTCTCAACGTTATTTCGGCAAAGGTGTTCTCAAGGCTGTTGAAAATATAAACGGTGAAATTTCAGAGGCCCTTATGGGTCAAGATGCTATTGAACAAAGCTTTATAGACCAGACTCTTATTGATCTTGACGGCACTAGTAACAAAGCAAGGCTGGGTGCTAATGCAATATTAGCGGTTTCACTGGCGGTTGCTAAAGCAGCAGCAGAAGACTCAGGCATTCCCTTATATCGTTATTTGGGTGGATCAGGCTCTATGTCTATGCCAGTACCAATGATGAATGTTATTAATGGCGGAGTACATGCCAACAATAATATTGATTTACAAGAATTTATGATTGTACCTATTGGCGCACCTAGTTTCAGCGAGGCACTACGTTATGGAACAGAAATATTTCATACACTAAAGAAAATGCTTCATGAAAAAAATATGACGACAACGGTAGGTGACGAAGGTGGATATGCTCCTAATTTAAAAAATAATGAAGCCGCACTACAGTTGATCGTTGACGCTATTGAAAAAGCCGGTTTCGTGCCTGGAGATGATGTTTCTATAGCGCTTGATTTTGCCAGCTCAGAATTATTTAAAGATGGGAAGTATCACTTAGCTTCTGACAATTCTAGTTTAAACTCAGAGCAATTGATTGATTACATTTCTACCTGGGTAGAGAAATATCCTATTATTAGTATTGAAGATGCCATGAGTGAACATGACTGGGACGGATGGAAGATGCTAACTAATAAACTTGGCAGCTCTGTACAGCTAGTAGGCGATGATGTATTCGTAACTAACCCAAGTATTCTTAAGGAAGGAATCGAACAGAAAATTGCCAATTCTATTCTTATTAAAATTAACCAGATTGGTTCATTGACAGAAACTTTTTCAGCTATTGAAATCGCCAAGTGTGCTGGCTATACCTCTGTAATCTCTCACCGCTCAGGTGAGACAGAGGACACCACTATTGCAGATATTGCAGTAGCTACAAACGCCCTTCAAATTAAAACTGGATCACTTTCTCGCTCTGATCGTCTTGCTAAATATAATCAGCTACTTCGCATTGAGGAAGATCTCGGTGAGTCAGCTAACTTTGCAGGGCGGAGCGCTTTCTACCAAATAAAATAATGAAAGTATTAGGGCTCATACTATTTGTCCTGATAGTTTTATTACAGTACTCGTTATGGCAAGGCAAAGGTAGCTGGAACAGAGTATGGGAAACTAGCCAAAAAGTAGCTTCACAGAAAGAAGCCAATCAAAGAAATGAAATTCGTAATGGGGTGCTAGAAGCAGAAGTACAGGACCTTAAGAAAGGATTGGTTGCAATTGAAGAACGTGCCCGTAATGAACTTGGAATGATTAAACAAGATGAAATTTTCTTTCAGGTTGAAGTAAAAAAACAAGAAATAATACCAACTGATAAAACAGAATAATATTCTTAACATTTTAGATTTAGATATTAGAGAAAAATAAAACTCATAGAACCAACCCTAAAATGAGTAATCATAAATTTAGAATCGATCAGAATATATTTGTTCTCCCAATTAACATGCCTGGAGTAATTAAAAGTCAGACTAAGTCGTCTGCTGATGAAAATATATATGAGGTTGAGGTTAATTATCAGAACAGAATCTGGAAGGCAACATTCTATGAGTCCGAGTTATCGGATATGAAATAATCTTTTTCCTAGCCAGATCTAAAATGTCTGGCTAACCATAACTACAAAGGAACTACAATTGAAAGAAGTAAAAGAAGAAGTGATTCAGAAAGAAGTAAAAGAAGAAGTCCAGAAAAAAGAAAGTGGAGAAAATGAATCTAAATTAAATGATGATATATGGAAAAAAATATCACAGGCACTTCTTATTACAATTTTTTTCCCTTTTTCTTTTATTGTACTGGTTTTGTTATACGGTTTTGAGAGAACTCTTGAAATCTTTAAAAATGTACTATCAGGAAGATATGTTCTGATGGCGGTACTTATAGTTACAGTTGTAATTCTTCAATTACTAATTATGCCAGCAAAGGTTTAAAACGGAACTAATATTTACTCTGTTAAATATATTCTGACCTGCGGCCTTGCCTCTAGCTGTCTCAGCACTTACCGCAGCACTCCAGTTCCGATCTTCAACCGCAGACTCACGTATCTCTAACAAATTATTTAGATGCGCTGCAAGGGTTAACTGTGCTTCTTTAATTACAGGCGCTCTTAGCTCTTCTAACCTTGCCGTAACCTTCCCGTTAGTCATCAGTTCTGATGCTTTACTCCAGATGGTTTTATCTTTCATATCCTGTGCGCTATACGCTGTTCTATAAGCATCCGCCTGTGTCTTTCCGCTTACTACTTCCTCACAGAATAGCTCTTGTTTAGCAGTTAACTTGTTCAATTTATTCTCCTCTATTTAGTGTGTGCTATGCCCATATGCTTCTATTAATGACAAGAGTTGAATGGAATCACATTTCTCTTTTGGTATCTGCATTTCACATA
>ENA-OREN01002240-OREN01002240.1-marine-metagenome-genome-assembly--contig:-NODE-2240-length-20237-cov-6.151190_pt1 | contig 20237 bp, 17 predicted proteins | sample MGYA00248624_ERZ508555 | MGnify/ENA primary metagenome ERZ508555 (study PRJEB26222, sample SAMN06267773) | marine metagenome | isolation source: Saanich Inlet, British Columbia, Canada | place...
GACCAACCTTATAAAAACAGGACGAACCGCTTCCGGGAAATTTGTTTCCGGCCTGCCTTCCCCGATAATTCGTGAAACCAAAAATGCGTTTGTTGATTGTCGAGAACAGGATCGAAAAGTAGACACAACTGATATAGATCTAAACGCATTACAGCGCTGGTACGTGGCGTATTTATCTGATCTCGGTTTAAACCTAGGCGGCGATGGAATCATGATATACGCTTCGCGTTCCCCCGACTCGAGCTTTACCAACCAAAGTGGAAATTTACAATCCATAAGATTAGTTGGCAACGACAAATACCGTTCAGTCCCTCAATTGCTAGATGAAACAACTTTAGCAACGGACAACCCTTTGTATGTCCAGGGAGATTTTAACTCTGTAAACACCAAGGGTGTTGCCTTAATAAGTGATGCTTTTAATATTTTATCTAATGACTTTGCCAACCACATTGCAAGAGGTGTGGCGCAATTCGTTCGTCAACCTGGATGGAACCTACTCCCACCCATGGGAGGAAAAGCTTGCGGTATCTCATTTTGGTATGGAGGGCGGTACTGGTCAAAGACCGCTGTTCTCGCACAATTCTTCGGAGGAACAGAAACTACGGTTAATGCTGCAATTTTTACCGGCAACGTGCATGAACGAACAAATGTGAAAGACGGCGACGGGGTGCACGTTTATCCCCGTTTCCATGAATATTGGGGAGGAATGTCGTCGGCTATTTCCGGTCCAAATAGAAAGCCACCCCCCCCTCTTAATATTTTAGGATCATTTGTAAACCTCTGGACCAGTGTTCAGGCCAAATCGGAGTGGTGTCCGGCAGGGGGTGATTGCTACTCTGCCCCGACCCGTAACTGGGGTTGGGATGTACGATTTCAAGACCCTGATTTTTGGCCGCCCTTTATTCCTTCAGTATTTAGCGTTGAAAGAGTAGGTTTTCTAGAAAAGTGAACCTGAACATGTCATGAAGATGAAAAACAAAACCGGAGAAAGAATTTTTAATTTAGGTGAAAAGGGATTCACCTTGATTGAAATAATGATAGGTTCGGTTGTAGCAATTTTGCTTCTTGCGTTAGTTTCTGGAATTATCAAGTCTCAAGGAAATATTTTTTCAAGACAGTTGAGTTTAACTCAGATGGAAACCAACGGAAGGGCTGCCGTTGATTTTTTAAGTCGTAGTATTCAAAATGCCGGATACAACATAAGCAGAGGTTCCAGGTTTCTTGCAGCATCAGATCATTATATCAGCACAGTTTTCGATGAGGATGATGATGGTGTCATTCAGAATGATGAGATAGTTACCTTGTCTGTGTCAAATGTTGCAAAACAACACACAGAAACTTTTACAATCTCGCCTCATTTTGACTTTGATGATGATGGCCGAGTAGACAGATTTGAAACCCAAGACTATGAAGTTGGTTTAGCCTTACTTGGACCACCATTCGATATTTATCAATTCACCCCAAGCAAAACCGATTCTAATACTGTAAAAAATGCAGTGGTACGCAATATCGACAACCTGGTCATACGGTATTTCGATAAAAACAACTCACCCCTTCCCGAAGAAGTGAGTTTGGATGCAAATGGGTTAGCGATCCCTCCTTACACTCTTTCAAAAGCAGAGCTTAATCAAATTAGAAAAATTGAGTTTGAGATCACCGTGCGGTCAAGTGATGAAGATCCAAATGAAAAGTTCGTTGATAGCGGGACTTATTTATTGGGGAGCATTGCGGCTCAAAGCGGATCTCCCTCGTATAATGACCGCTACCATCGAAGAATTTTTAAAGCGGTTTCTTCTCCAAGAAATTTGGTTACCGCGCCATTTGGTAAAATCATATTATCAGCAAACCCGAATCCTATAAATTGCCCCCAAAATAAAACAGTTGTCACTGCGAGTTTAGTGAACTTGGAAGGTGCCCAGGTTTCCGATGAACTTGAGGTTAAGTTTAATGCTAGTGATGGGGAGATAAGTCCGAAAATGGCTTGGTTATTTAGAGGGGAAACAACAACCGCATTAAGTTATGACTGGGCATCCTCTATCTTGACTACAACTGTCTCCGCTAGTACACAGATCGAATTCGAAGGCAAGAAAATTGCCATATATAATGCAATGCCTGTGACTTTCGACGGTCAATTTTTGGATGACTTTGATGCCGGACTTAAACCTGGTTGGATTGAGCATCCAAAATCATCCCCTGGTTCCTCAAGGTGGATAGTTGAAGGGGGGAAATATAGAACTCGTGAAATCGGTGACAATGAGTCTATAAACGGATGTGAGCATCTAAAAAATTACGAAGTATTGGTTAATATTCAGAAGTCAACGGACCATGTCCAGGGTGACTATTTTGGATTAATTCTTAGATCACCACCCGATCTAAACAATGCAACGTCTGGATACTATATGGTTAGAGTTGTATGTTTCTCTTGCGAAGGGACAAATTCTTCAAGCCATAGATATCGACTTGAGTTAGTAGACAAACAAGGGCCCTATGACAGTGTGCTGACGAGTGTCGATCTAGAACCAAGCGAATTTTCTTTTTTAGCGGGAGAGGACTACACGCTCAAGGCAATTGTAACTGATGATGTTCTAATTGGAAAATTTTGGAAATCGAGTGAACTTGAACCTTCTGATGACCCAGCGGACACACCAAAACCAGCTGACCCACCAGAACCAGCAAGGAATGGTCGCACCATTGATGCTAATAACTCGTCTTACTCTCAAGGGAAAATTGGTTTAGCAAGCAATACCAGTAAAAATACTTTTGATAATTTAGTAGTTAAACCTCTATCGTAGAATTTTGATCATGGTGCACCCCTTAAAATTAAAGGAAGTAACTCGTGACTAATCGTAAAATTCTTCTCCTCGTAGTCTTAGTTTCTTTTGGATTATTGTCGCAATTTTGTCCAGACTTCTCACAACAAAAAGCTGGAAGAATCGGCACAGACGTTGTTGTTATAAATGAAAAATCTTTTGACCCAAAAAATTTAAAAAAAGATCTAGAGAAAAAAAACGAGGCCCTGACATCAGAAAAGGCCTTACCAAAAAATCCTGAAAAAGGCGAGGTAAATCAAAAAAAAACCAATGAGGATTCAAACCCTCAATCAAAGGATGATTTTGAAGGCATTGTTATTGGAAAAAATCTCAAGGTAGGTATGTCCTTACAGAAAATCATTAAAATCCTGGGAACCCCAAAATCTTTAAAAGTAAAACGTGGAATCGAACCAAAATTAGATAGCATGTCTATAGAATATCTGGACCATGGGATTACAATTCATGTCCTGAATGGGAAAAAAAGAATAGAAACCATGGAAGTATCGCGACAATTTAAAGGCGAGTTCGCAAAAGGAGTCAAAATAGGCGAAAAAGTCAGCGTCTTAATAGATAAGCTTGGTGTGCCCCAATCGATAGACCCTTCAATTGCTCGGTATCCTGAAAAAGGAATACACTTTACTCTCAAGAAAAATTATTTGGTTGGTGCCCACGTTTTCAAAAAATAATAAAAGTTTTTTTGTTTACTATTGAATAGGTAAAAGTGAAATTCTCAAAGGAGACAAACAGCATTAACACTCTTAAGGTCGCACTCTCCTTTAAAGACTTTTTGAATGCCGTCTTGTCTCAGGGTAGTCATACCATCCGAGATCGCCTGTTTCCTTAATTCCTCAACCGTGGCACCTTTCATTACGAGGCTTTTAAGTTCAGATGTCCCCTCTAAGATTTCGTAAAGTCCGGTACGACCAGCAAGACCAGTCTCCTCACACTTTTTACAACCTACGGGTCGTTTTAACATCAAATTATCTTTATACTTAATACCACGGGAAGAAAAATTTTTTACCCCATATTCTTCTGCCAGCAAATCAAATTCCTCCTGCGTTGGGTGATAGTCTTCCTTACATTTCTTACACAGGGTATGAACTAACCTTTGGGCAATCACCAACAACAACGCGTCAGCAAAGTGGAGTGGATTCATCCCCATATCAACGAGGCGGACTATCGTTTCCGGTGCCGAATTTGTATGGAGTGTGCTAAAAACAAGGTGACCGGTCAAAGATGCTTCAAGAGCAATTGAACACGTCTCAGCATCTCTCATTTCACCAACCATGATAACATCAGGATCACCTCGCAAAAACGATCTCAACGCCACAGAAAAATTCAGACCAATTTTGTCAAGCATTTGAACTTGTCGCAAACCATCCTGAGTTATTTCTACAGGGTCTTCGGCCGTCCATATTTTCTTGTCCGGTGTATTAATTGAACCCAGGCATGAATGAAGAGTTGTGGTTTTCCCTGACCCGGTCGGACCTACTGCCAATATTAAGCCATAAGGTTTTTTAACCTTCTCTTGAATTAGATCCAGATCACGCTTTGAAAAGTTCATCTTCGCTATTGCGATAGGTTTACTATCTGCCAGAATTCGGATGACGGCATCTTCGTTTCCGCCGACAGTGGGCAACGTTGCCACTCGGCATTCTATTTGCCCTTGTTTGTGCCGCATTAAAATTTTTCCATCCTGGGGCAGCCTCTTCTCTGCAATATTCAGTTTGGCCATAATTTTTATTCTGGAAATAATGGCAAACTTATATATATACGGAATTGTTTCATAAACCTTGCAGACGCCATCTTTACGGAAACGAACACTCATCTTCTTTTTCCCGGCACCTGGTTCGAAGTGAATATCAGAGGCACCCTGTTGGTATGCATCAGTCAAAATCCTATTGACCAACCTAACGATGGCACTACCCGCTTCATGGAGTTTGCTAACCTCATCAAATTCATCTGCGTCTGCACTTGAGTGGAATTGTTCTTCCTTTAATTCTGAAATTAATGCCGCAATAGTGCTTTCAGCCCCATTACCACTAGTTTGACCGGCATCTTCATCACTCTTCAAAGTATTATTCAGAAAATCGTGAATGTCAGATTTTAATCCGACGCGAAATTCAATCTTTTTTTTGGAAAATTTTTGAGGAATATTGTCTATTTTGTCCTCATCGGATGGATCATCTATAAGAATAATGGTTGAATTCTTTCCATCCTCCAAAGGAACCCAATTGTTTCTTCTTAGAAAGTTTTTATTCAAACCAGAAAAAATACTGTCAGGTAAATTCGAACCATCATACGTTTGGTAGGGTACCTTGTAGAAATGCTGGAGAGATTTTCCGATTTCCTCACGACTTAGTTTCATTTCATTTAAAAATATATTTTCGATATCTTTATTTTCTGAACTTGCCTTTGATATCGCAGAATTCAAATCCTCCTTAGAAATAATTCCATTTTCCACTAAGCCTGCATATTTACTTTTTTTTAACATCGTTTCTAGGGCTCTTTCAATACAAGGTAAACGCCAAGATCAAACACCATAAATTAAGAAGATTAGCGGTAATGATACAAGCCATCATCTTTTATTCCGTTTTTTCCTACGGACTGCCTGATCCTAACATATGAATTATTTTGTGAATATACCCCTAGCGAGGTACCTAAAAATAACTCAGAGTTCAACACTAGTCCTCGGTCACAAAATTTATCCCGTAAAGATTACAATTACACCTTGTAAAAAAAAGTCACTTGCTTAACAAATTGCATAAAAACACTACTTTTCTACGTAAATCAAACTACAAAGTATTTTTTATCACCGTATTAACGAGAATCGTTATATACCATTTGCTTTTATATATTTTTATAAACTGGAATCATTTTTTTCGCACACGAACGGGCAAATACAATAAAAGGTATTTAAAAACAATGGGTTTTGGAGTACAATTAATTATCCAGTTGCTCAGACTTAGAGGTAGTTCTACTAATAACAAAGACCGGACCCGTGGGCAATTTGTTCCTTAAAGTGCGTGGTTGTATCAGTGGTTGTATCATATGAGGAATAATCTTTTGAGATCATTGAAGCTAACAACCATACTGTTGTACTCATCATCATTCTTACTGTTATCTGCAACTGTTACTTTTCTCCCAGCCTGCAACAAAAACGAAGAAGTGGAAGCAGAAATAGGTTTAACCTCAACGCCATCGGACCCGGCATTAAATAACCTCACTTTAACTGACGGTGCCAAAGTCATCCAAGCATCAATCCCCATTGAAGGTGCATTCCCCGTAAATACTGCGAACGAAGTAACTGCTTCAAGACCTTCAAAGAAAAATAATAAAAAGAAAAAAGAAGAGCTCGTAATAGGCAAAACTTTAAAAACAGGGATGTCTTTGGAATCAGCCCTATCAACATTGGGAATACCACGATCCATAAGAATTAATCGAGGTACTGAACCAGAAAGGGACAGCATCTCCGTTGAATACCCAAACCACGGTTTAAGAATTCATGCTCTTACCCAAAATAGTACAATCGAAGAACTTGAAGTCCTTCCCGAGTTCAAGGGAAAGTTTGTTGAAGGGGCAAAAATAGGTTCAAAGTTTCCCGAACTTATAGAAAGCTTTGGAATTCCCGAGTCAAAAGATTCTTCTATTGCCAAGTACCCTCACAGAGGAATGTACATTTTTTTGAAAAATGACACCATGATTTCCGTCAAATTGTTCGCTAAAAACAGCAAACTTTTAGATCACAAACTTCTAATCAATTGAGTGATTGAAGATTTTTGCGTAACCAGGATATAAATACGGTTACCTTCTGCCACGACCTCCGCCACCTCTGTTCCCACGACTGCGCTGACCACCGCCCTGACGATTGTCTCGTCGATTTTCTCTGATGCCTTGTCTTCTGTCCTGACGGTTTTCGCGGCGTTGTTTTAACGCTTTGGGGCGTTTCTTAAGTTGTCATGGATTATTTTTTTGGAGTTCTTGAAATGATGGGGGGGGGCACCTTGGTCTAATTCTGGCGGGGCAACGGTGTCCTGCGCCCATGATATTGAAGGGACTTGGACAAACCCCGCGATCAAGAAAGAGAAAAATAAATAGACGAAATGAGTTTTTTTCATAAATGCCTCCTTCTTCAGTTCACTACTGGCAAAAATCGTGACTCGGAACTTTTCTACAAAGCTCTGCGTAATCCGCTTGATTCTTAGCCGCAGCTTTATAGCCGGCTAGCATTTCTGGTTTGCAGGACGGGTCACCCGGCATTGTTCTGCAAAGCTCGGAGCTATTTAGCAAACGTCCAAATGTCGCCGATTCCCCGTATAGATCCCACCGGGAGCGGTTACGATCATCCCGAATACACATGGGATTGCCCGGGAATGCTTCACACACCATCCTCTCTTGTTCTAACCTCACTCCTTCCTTTAAGGTTCGGCCACTCGCAACAGCGTTCCAGTTCTCTGCAGCATTTATGGAATTCCATTCAGCCAATGGCCCTTCATTTTCTACCCATTCCATTGTAGGATTACCAATAGCTATCCCCCCCTGACCATCAGCGGTACCTAGAAAATAGGAGCCGCTATTACTTCTACCATCTCGGGGGCCACGGTGCAGAGTAGAGCCACCACCTCCATCTTTTTCAATCCAACCCATGCCCCCTGCCTGAACTACCATAGATTTACCATTTCCGGTGTTTTCCAAAAACTCTTGAAAGCCATTTGCCGCCTGCCGTTGACCCCCGTCTCGGTAGCGAAACCTCCGATCGACCGCCTGACCCGGTTTTGGGTTCGCGCAGACTCCTTGGCACTGGTGTACACCCGGGCGGCAATATGTGATCTGTAGCCCCCCACTGGGGTCACCGCAATTTAGGTAGCTTGGGGGTCCCGGCGTACCAGGAGTCACTATTACACAATTCCCATGCAACGGGTTGCCCGGTTGATTAATTAAGGTCCCTGGACGAAAAAGCCCACCGGCAATACACTCAAAGTCTTCTTTTATCATCTTGATAATAGGATTTTCTGGAGGAGGTGGCGGAGGTTCCATGGTCGCTGCGAGTAACTCGTTTACAGAACTATTCTGGTTCATAGTTGGAGTGCCATCAGAATCATCGGAGTAAGTTCGGCTTTGAATCTCTTGAATTGATTTATCAATATCATTTGATGAAGGTTTCATTAAATCCGGCAGCTCATTTATAACTGCCAGTAATCGATCTTGCGCTTTTTGTTTAGTGCACTCCTCATCGCACGCCATCGTAGGGCAAGGATCCTGAAAAGTGCCGGCACAAACATATGCGGGACGTGGGGGAAACGAAGCGTTTACTATTGACACACCGCACTTCTCACCCGAGCTAATTAAGGACGCGTTATTTATACTGAACACATTGGGGCTGCTATCGTGTTTAGCCGTCGCACAGAAAGTATCACTTGGCGCAGGAGGAAGGGTTGCTAAAACATCCGGATTTTGGTTAAAACCATAATAGGTGCCTTTTATAGTTGGCAGATCACACGCCTGAGCAGGGTAAGTATCAATCCAAAAAGCATTGCAAAGCAAATGCATGTCTTTTAAAGCCCGCTTGGCATGGACATCATAAGCTTTATTTTTATACTGCGAGAATTGGGGTATTCCTACCGCACCCAAAATTCCAATGATCACGATTACATTTAAAATTTCTATAAGCGTGAAACCCGCCTCTTTATGATTTGAATTTCTAGTGCAAGACATTAACTAGATCTCCACCTTAACGTATCAAGCCTGGGAGTTTATTCACATAATCCCTATTATACTAAAAAATTCTACCCAATAAAAATCAAACAGCACTACCCATCTGAAATATGGGAAGGTACATAGCCACCACAATAAATCCGACAACAAGCCCAAGAAAAACCATTAGCGCCGGCTCTAAAAGAGCGGTCAAACCGGTAACCGCTGTGTCAACCTCCTCATCATAAAAATCAGCAATTTTAACCAACATGGAATCAAGTGATCCGGAATTTTCACCCACATCAATCATCTGAACAACCATGGGCGGAAACACCTTTCCTCGTGCGAGCGGAGCAGCTATGGTATCACCTCCCTTGATCGCTTCTATCGTATTCATTACTTCGGTCTCCACGGTTTTATTTCCTGATGTGCGAGCACAGATTTCAAGTCCCTCTAGCAAAGCCACCCCACTGGCAAGAAGCGTACCCAAAGTCCTTGAGAACTTCGCAATAGAAACTTTTCTGATTAGCGGCCCAGCCACAGGAAGTTTTAATGCATAGCCGTCGATTACGGCCCTACCTCGCTTAGTAGCATACAGCCTGCTAAAGATTAAATAACTCGCATACACAGTACCTGCCATATAATGCCATTTGGTTCGAAACATATCGCTGACAGCCATTACTATTGCAGTAGGACCCGGCAACTCAGCCCCACCACTACTGAACATTGTCGTAAACGCTGGGATAACAAAGATCATTAAAAAAGAAATTACTCCTACCGCCACGCTAACAATACAAGCTGGATAAACCATGGCGGACTTGACTTTTTTTTTAAGAGACGCCGCTTTTTCCATATGCTCAGCCAACCGTCTTGCAATGGTATCCAATATTCCAGCTGCTTCACCGGCTTCGAAAAGATTACAGTAAAGCGAGTTAAATACCTTTGGGTGCTTTCTAAGGGAATCAGAAAGATTTTCTCCGGTTTCGATATTTTGTTTAACGGAAAGGATAATCTCACCTAAAGTTCTATTCTCGGTCTGATCACCCAGAATCTTCAAACATTGAACCAATGGAAGCCCTGCATCAACCATGGTAGAAAATGTCCGAGTGAAAACAACAATATCCTTCTCAGTAATTTTCTGCTTACCACTACTAAAAAGTGGCTTCCCACTATTAAAGCTAAATTCTTTTTTATTTTTTTTCTCTTTAATATTAATAGGCCTGATTTTATCTTGCTTTAGGGTCGCGATGGCGGACTTCCTGTCTTCTGCCAGGATCTCATCATGTATAACCTTACCCTTAATTCTTGCCTTGTATTCAAATGCGAGCATACCGGTTCAATCCTTTTTTACCTTAATGAATAAACTAAAAATGCTCTTTATCTTTACCGACTCTATCTTTCTCATTGGTTTTAATCCCTTAAATAAATTCTGGCGGTTTTTTTAAAAATGAAATAAAACGATCTTTTACGATTCCTTTATCGTAAGCATCTTCAGGGCTTATTTTTTTTGCTTTTAACTCGGCAAGGATCGAATCATCTAAAGATTGCATCCCATATTTCTTGCCTGTTTGAATTGCCGAAGGGATTTGGAAAGTTTTACTTTCACGAATCAGGTTGGCTACCGCCGGGGTCGCCACAAGAATTTCAAAAACCGCCACTCGTCCCTTCTGATCGATTCTCTTTAATAGTTTTTGTGCCACCACTCCCTTTATAGATTCAGAAAGCGACGTCCGTATCTGCGCCTGTTGGTGTGCCGGGAAAACATCTATTATACGATCAATAGTTTTAGTAGCATTTTGTGTGTGCAAGGTACCGAATACGAGGTGACCAGTAGATGCAGCTTCCAGAGCTAATTCGATTGTCTCAAGGTCCCGCATTTCACCTACCAGGATAATATCGGGGTCTTCACGCAAAGCTCCTCGAAGAGCCGACTTAAAACTTTTGGTATGCAATCCCACTTCACGATGGTTAACAACAGAACTTTGCCCCCTGTGGATAAATTCAACTGGATCCTCCACTGTTATAATGTGGCATTTTTTATTTTTATTTATATGGTCTACCATCGCGGCCAACGTGGTTGACTTACCACTCCCTGTTGGACCTGTAACTAGAACCATTCCCTCGTGCAACATAGCAAGTTTGGTGATACCTCCAGGTAGACCTAACTGCTCAGCCGTTAAAATTTCGCTGGGAATCTCTCTAAAAACGGCCCCAACTCCCCACCTTTGTTGAAAAAAGTTTGCTCGGTATCTGGCTAATCCTGTTATCTCATAAGCAAAATCAACATCACCTGTTTCTTCAAATATTTTTTTTTTATTATCGGGAGCAATTTCGTACAACATATCTTTAAGCTCATCATTTTCAAATGATTTATGGTCGACTTGTTCCATATCGCCATGAATTCTAAAAAAAGGTTGAGAACCTGAAATCAGGTGGAGATCAGACGCCCCTTGTTCATTCATTAATTTAAAAAGTGCGTCAATTTTAGCCATATTATTTATAGTTGTTAGATGATAAATGCCGCGCAGCAAAGTCTTTAGTTTACATTATTACTTTATTTACAAACATACTCATCCATTCTTGAGATTGTCTTTATTGCCTATGACAATGGTAGGGGTAATGAATATGAGTATTTCGGAAACCGTGTCTTCGTCGTCCACGTTCTGGAACAACGCTCCCAGAATAGGTATGTCCGATAAGAAGGGTACTTTGTTCTCTGTCTCGGTCTTGGTATTTTCAAAAATTCCGCCAAGCACGGTAGTGGAACCATTTGCCACAATCACCTCGGACGTAGCCTCATTCGTTGTAATGGTTGGATTACCGTTACCATCCGTATTGGCAAAATCGGCCGCATTTTTCGTGGCCTTGATTTGGAGAAGCACATGATCGTCAGTGGTAACATGCGGTGTTACCGTGAGAGCGAGTTCTGCATCTATAAACTGTGTCGCAGTCCCCTGCTCCGAGGTCGTCTCATACGGAATTCTCCTTCCACTTGAGATGTGAGCTTCGCGGTGATCCATGGTTGTTACCTTTGGAGCTGAGAGAACGCGCCCTCGCCCAGCGGATTCCATTGCGGTTAGCCGCATATCTAAATCCAAGCCGGTCAGGATATTCCCCGCGAGCAGACCAATACCAGAGGTCGCTGTTGATGTGGTTCCTAGGTTAACCATCTCGGCTCCCGCTCCCACGGTTCCGGTACCAGTGGTTATAAGAATATCGCCCTCTTGACTATTAAAGTCTTCTCTTATTGAGTTTCTCTTCTTTGCAATGGCACCTGTCAAACCCCATTCAATGCCAAGCTCCTTTGAGTAGCTTGTGCTAACTGTCACGATACGCGCCTCAATCATTACCTGCGGTGACTTTTTATCCAGAACCGTTATAAACTCCAGCATCTTCTCAACATTCGGACGCAGATCTGCAAGGATCAGCGTATTGGTTCGTGTGTCAACGGTAATATTTCCAGACTCGCTTCTTAGAGAATCTAAATTCTTGGCAACATCCTCAATCTGGCCATAATTAATACGTTTAACTTCAGTGACCATATTTACATCGCTGACCACAGATCGTCTAACAGGAGTTTCCTTTCCACTGACTACATTACGAGCAACCGATTCACCAGGGATAGTGTTACGTGCAGTTACATTAACAATATTGTCACCAATGCACTGTATCTGTAACTGGTTGTTAACCAGAATAATTTCGAAAGCTTGATTCCAGGGAACGTTGTGAAGTCGCAGATTTATATTTCCCTTAACCTCGTCGGCGATGACAATATTAAACCCGCTCATTTCGGAAAAGACTCGCAAGGTGTTTGGCAGCGAAGCGTTTTGAAAATCTAGATCAATCTTGTCTTTCTTACCACCCAACAAAGACTCGCAAGGATCAACAGGAACATCAACTTTCTGACCTACGGCAACCTTTTCAGGGGAAGTTCCCGGATCGGTTTCTTTTGAACTAACCGGCGCCTTGGTTTTTGTAGTTTTTACCTGCTCAGTCACAGCATCGTACAGTTGGACTGTAAGTTCATCTCCCGTGATCTTTTTAATATGGTAACGTGCGCTCCGGTTTAAAATGATTTCTAAGCGCAAATTACGCCCGTCCTCAGAATAGAAAGTCCGAATATTATCCACCACCCCCTGTCTTACACTGGTCTCATCACAACACAGCAACCCCTTTTTCACATTTGGAAAATCCAATACGAGGCGCAATGGATCAGTGCCTTTAAATGCCGTGTAATGAATATTATCTGACGCTTTAATACGAACAATCATTTCGTTGTCATCGACAACCTTAGTGTTAAGGTTTACAATTTCTGTTGGTTTCTGATTCAGCAAACTGCCTTCTTTTTGTGCGCCAGGTTTCGTGTTTTTATTCACAGGAACGCAAGAAGACAATCCATTGATCACTGCAATGAAAAAAATACCGTATAAAATCAATATAGTTTTATGCACTATTGTTTTGCTTCCCATTAGCATGCTCCTAACCTTCCAATTGATTCTTCTTGAATTCAATGTTTCTTACCCGGGATAAAAATTCACCAAGGTAGTTACGATACCTTTCCAAAACGACAATCTTCTTTTCATCAACAGTTTTGACTATACCGAGATTTGGTCCTATGAGTGTACCCGCTTTTACCGTATGTCCCTTTTGCCCTTCCGTTTGAACCAAAGCAACCGCTGCTCCTTGTTTTCTTACTGTTCCAACAAATTTCATTTTATTAAAATCTGTCTGGAGTTCCGTTCGTATAAACATCTCTTCCTGCATGCCCAGAACTTTAGATAGCAAACTTCGATAACGAGACACTTTTTTTCTGTATTCTTTATTACTCAATTTTCTGAGGGCTGAGTCGTCGTTAAAAATTGAAGCAAAATCATTTAGTCGGTCTATCGTTTTCGGATACTCTTCTTTAACTTTCTCATATACTTTTATAGGAATAAGAGGCATATCCTCTGGTGTCTCTAATTTATGTGATTTTTTTTTCTTTGAAGGCGAGTGTTGACTGGAGACCTTTTTGAAAGCTTTTTTATTGGGACCAGCCAACGGCACAAACGGATCTCTTTTTCCTAACGAAAAATATCGCTCGCCTGGCGGAAAGTTCGCTTTGATTGAGTCAAGTCCAAGGTTTTCAGATTGCGCCGGGACTTGAAAAAAAATCAAACCAAACAGAGACAAAACAAAAAGAAAAATATTAGATCTTATATTTAGTTTTCGTCCCATTTTTCACCTATATCTCAAAGTCCATCAATGTAAACATAACTACTTCCTATAAATGAAGATAGTACTTGAGGTTTATTCCCATCTTTCACAACTTTAAACGACATGTTCTTGACGTTAACTATTTGCAGCATATTTTGTATGGTGGCAAACATATCCATCGTCTCCCACAATCCACCACGGAACCTAAAATGCGTAGGGATCTCTTTATAAAAATCATCCGCCATTCCCTCGGCAACCTTAAAATGCATAATATCAACATTCCTTTTTTTGCCAAGTCGAGTAACCTTGATCAGAAGTTTATTTAATGCTTTCTCGCTAGGGAGTTGTTTTTTTTTCATATTCAACTCACCCGTTTTTAAGCTCAAGTTTTTATGAACTTCATGCTTACTCGCGACAACTTTAAAATATTTTTTCAGGGTGTATTCTGTGTCAACTATTTTCTTCATCAAAGTTTCACGTTCTAAATTCACAGCACTAAGAAAGGTGAAAAAAGAAATCAAAAAAAAGATTAAACAAACTCCGACCGCCCCAAAATAAATCTTGGCCGGTCCTATCTCCTCTATAGAGTCGTATGGGAGTCTGTTGAAAATTAGATCCATGTTAGTATTGAACCTTTTTTCTGGTCATGCCTTCATTGGCATATAGACATAAAAAGTGAAATCACGCACCGCTTTTGTTTCAGTCTGTTGCTGACTGGTTTGATGTAAAAATACTTTGGCGAAACTTGATGAGTCGCGAAGTCGACCGATATAACGGACAATAGTTTCATCGCTATGCTTTCCAAATAAACGCCCACGGACTTCTAGAAATTCTTGCTTCGACTGGGCCTTGTTTTTAGACTTGTTTGATTTTTTTTTACTTTTCATCTTTTTTGGATCTCCAATAAAAATCAAAGGGATCTTCTTCCCCTTGATTTCCTTGATCCCCAATTGCCTTACACTGGTAAGCCAGATTTCGTCTGGAACGGGAAGGATCAGGTCCTCTAAAATTTGCGTAACCTGAAATTGATTCGCCCGGAGTTCATTAATTTTTTTTATAATTTTTTTGGTACGCTTAGTTTGGAGTTTCATTGATTGAATTTTTGTGGTTTGGGCAGTTAACCCCCGTACCTGGCCTTCGAGTTGCTTTAATTCATTTGCACGGTACCTAATTTCTATTTTTTGAAAACACCAATAACCGACTATCAAAAAGATAAAAAAAAGAACCGCTCCTATTGCATTTATTATTATTTTTTGCATAGCGATCTTCTTTAGTTCTTGTTCGTAGTCAAGTAGATTTATAGAAATCATTTGTGATCAAACCTCCTTGCAGCTAATCCCATAATCATGGCCAATTGAGGCCCTGCATCCTTTAATTTTTCTAGATGAAAGCGTCTCGGGTTCACCTTAATCGAACTAAACGGATTAATTTTTTCTACTGGAATTTTAAAGTGTTCGCTAATAAGCCTTTGTATCCCGTAAGCCAACGCACCAACACCATGAATAAAAATACGCCTCACCTTTTCATTCGTATTTTCAGAAAATGCTTCGATTGCTTCGGCGCCTTCGTCCAGAATTTTTTCAACAGAATCCATGTCTGGCTCCACACCAATTAAACTCATCTCCGCGTCCATCTTTTTTGTAGCTTGGAATCTACTGTTAAACTTATTATTAAAGTACTCTTCAACTTTATTAGCTTTTTTGAAGAACCTCATTGAAGTATTTTGTTGCCAGTTTGTAGAACAATGACCTGAAACAGGACTTTTTTTATCGAAGAACAGATGACCATTGCTCAAAATACTTGCATGGGAGTACGGTTCGTTTAGATTGAACAAGGCACACGGTTCTGTTGAGGATAGATAACTGGTGAACTCCAATGATCTGATTGAAGCCAAAGTCTCTAAATCAAAAACGACAGGGGTTAATCCAGTTTCGACCAGAGTGTCGAAACGGTTCTCTATTATCTCTTTTTGGACAGCGGCAACAATAACATCAAAATTCTTTTCTTCGTTTCCTCCACCACTCCATGCACTGTCCATAAGGTTTTCTGTCTGTTCAATCACATGATAATCGTACTGAACATCTTCTATATCAAAGGGAATTTCGTGTTCTACTTCATGCAATAATTCTTCTAAAAGTTCCTTTTTGTTCTTCGCTGACAATGTTAATTTCCTGATAACGCCGTGATCCCCTGGAATCGAGGACACCACATATCTAGATTTTAAATTTTCACTTTTGATAATTTTCTTTATTATGTCCGACACCTCACTCGGATTCTCCACCATCCCATCGACAACAGACCCTTCCGGCAATGGCATCACTCCGACTCCCACTAATTCGGTCACATTACCTTTAAAGTCCAACTGGGCAATAGTTATTGATTGCGACCCAATATCAACCGCGAGAAGAGGTGTTTCTTTATTTAAAAACAAATTGTTGTACATTTTCTCTTTTAGTCCTGTTCTCTACTTAACTTTAAAGAATCAAAAACCCAATTCAAATAATTCTGAAAGAAAAATTCTTAATTGCATGGATTATTTAAACAAATCAATCCTTTACCAACTCTTTGGAATAAATAATTTTATCACAAGTTACTGCCCGCGAACATACTCCTAGTGAGGTATTGGCTCTCCTAATAGTATTTAATACAATATCCTGGCCTTATGAGGTACTTGTATAGCAATAGATAGTGCTTTTTTTATTTAGAATTTATTTTCCTGATGATCATGCAAGAAAATTTAAATGATGATGAAAGAAACGGATTCATATCTATCGAATTACTAGCTACATATGTGAATGTTGGTATTATTCTGCTATTCTCACTGACCTTTATATTTACCCTCTCTACGGTCAATGCTCAGGAACATGATCTCGATTTAAAACAGATCATCGACCCTTGCACCATGCCAGACCATAGCCTACACCTGAGTGATGACGGATCCGTGCATTACAATTCATCGACCCTGATTGCTGGTTTCCAATTTAACGTGGAGGGTGCGACCGTACTTAATGCAACCGGCGGTCATGCAAAAACCGCAAATTTTACCTTACGAGTTGGTGGCAACACAGTGCTTGGTTTTTCACTCAATGGCACTACTATTTCTGGGTGTGGAACCATGATATCTTTAATGCTAGAGGGTGAAACCACGGGCCTTTCTGGCATTATCATTTCGGACACTAATGGTAAATCAATTGCAGGAATTTCTCTTCTTCCGTGATCAATAATTCAACTTAGTTTATCGGCTAGCATTAACTGGAAGACGCGTTTACCTATCCAGGTAATTTTTAAATCTTGGGGAGTCCAAAAAATGAGGCACGGCGGGTAAGTTTTTTGTGAAGATCTTCATAAAATCGGACAACTTTGGTTACGGCTTCACTTTCTTGATTACTTAGAGTTTTAGTATGCATCGCCTTGAGCTTGTAACCGTTAATTTGTGAGTTGTAGTATTTAAATTTTGACTTCCACCAAAATGCTGGCTTTCCTCCCCATACCTGCTCGCCAGGTTTTGCAAGAGGCTTCAAAATAAGTTCGGATTCGGTGTGGTTAATCTCCATTCGGAAGTTACTCAAAAAGCTCATCCCAAGTAATCCTCCTATACCGAGCATTTTTTTACCGATACTGGCTTCTACTAGGTCGACTTCCGCGTCACCAATTTTAACCTTATCAAGCGCTATCAACTTGTTCTGCGAAATTCCATTTGCTGTTTGCATCTGAATTGCAGGTAAGTTCGAAGTTTCTTTTATCCCCAATTTTCTGCACACCTCTGGAGAGAGGGACATTAAAGACGCGCCTGTATCCAGCATCAATTTGACTTTAACCTTTCCGTTAATCGTCGTATCGACGATAAAGTTACCACTGTTAGTAGAAATTAGAGGAACCTTGTATTCTTGTAAGTGGTTCAACCGGGTGATAGGAAGATTTATTTTTGAATTGGAATTGGGCGACTCTTCAAAGGGAACCTCCTCAATGATACGCAGTCCTTCAATTTTCCTATCGCGATACTTGGATGGAATTTGTTCAGGACTATCGGTGAAATGGGTGATCCCATTTTCGTCTTTCCAAGAAAATATTGTGGCATCGCTGATATTCGCGGTAAACGGTAATACCAAAAGGATCAGCAAACCGCTGAGAAAGATGTAAAACGCTTTGGGCATGAGCTGTGCCTAATTCCTTTATTATGATATTTTTGGACTAGCTATATTATGACGTTTTCTTGTCAACCAAGCCACTGTGTTGTGCGTTTTAAAGATAAGTGAAAGGTGGTTTTATTAAACTTGACAAGGAAATGGAGATGAAGAAGACTACCCTTACGATAAGTTTTACCTCCAATATTACGTTTGCACCCCTCACAGCTCTAGTTCGAGAGACTGTTGAACAGGACATCGGCAACTCTATTGTATAACGACTGGATAACAGGAGAAATCAGGTCAATGACTGAATCCATACACAGAAACCCATCGGGTCCGACGATCCCGTGCCCCCAGTTAGAGTCTGGATCCATGCACTTCCAGCAACAAGCGGAGACGCTAACGATTTTAAAAAACTATAATAAAAGGGAAGACATGATGAGAAAATATTTTTTTGGTTTAGGAAAAATATCTATTGTTGTAGGCCTAGTTTTGTTGTTAGCGCACGGGGAAGTGGTTTTTGGCCAAGAAACTAACAATACTGATTCAAAGTCGGATGCTGCCTTGAAACTCCGCGATCAAGGCCCCTTGACAACAGAGGAAAAAAAGAAAAGATTTGAAAGAAGGAAAAGGAAGGTACTCGAAAATATTGGGGAAAGGCGTGCTCTCCTTAATAATTTTGAAAGTTGTATTAAATCCGCTAATTCCCGCGAGGACCTGAAATCTTGCAGAAACACAAATAAAAAGAGCTTGGAGGCGCTTCGTGCCGAAAGAAGGGAAATGAGGGGAAAAATGAGGGAGAAAAGGGGAAAGCGATAAAGAAGGGAGAGAATGAATTAAAATTTAAGACTTCGTGATAAAATTTCCGAAAAGATGAGCGAAAAAAATAGACCTTCGGAAAATGGTTATGCATTTAACCTACAAAAACACATCAGGCTTCACACTCATAGAACTTTTGATCGTAATTACCATCATCGGTATTCTTGCTGCTATCGGCATTCCGCAATACACGCAATATAAAATTAGAGCTTACGATGCTCATTCTAAACAAGCTCTTCGCGATATGCATGAGCTGTGTAATGCTTACTGGCTTGACACCGACTCCGAACAGGGATGCGATCTCCCCATAATCAAAGATGCCACTTACGGTTTTAACCAGAACACAGATCTTGTAGCTACCCTTCCTCCTTCACCACTCGACAACTTTTGTGCATCGGCTAAACATAACAGCAGTCCTAATACTTACAGTATCGATAGTGCGGCGGTGATAAGTGAAACGGGGGATTGTGGGGTTGGACTAGCAGAAGCACGACTAGCGGCAGCTAAAAAAGCAGAACTCGAAAGCACATATGGAAATTGTGAAAACGATAAGAAAGAGTATATAAAATATAGTGGCAGCAACGCACACGATGGAGGAATATTTGTCCCAATAGAATTTTTTAAAGCAGCTGGATCTCAGTACGGCGATGAGAATCAATGGGGGATAGACACACCAGTGTTAGGGTATTGTGTTGAACAGTTAGCTAGCTATAGAATGATCGATGGTTCAGGAGCCCACAATTTTTCTTTCAGAATACCTGGCTGTAAAGAGGTACGAGAAGTTATATCAGACCAGAGTTTGCCACAAACATGCGCAATAGGAGTTAACTGTAGGGTAATGAAAGAGGTACCATGTAGAAAGAGCTTTGATAACTCTGTGGGAAGAACGACAGGGAGTATAAGTGAAAAAGTTTATCTCGCCCAGAGGTTAAATGAGGAGTATCAGAACGAACTTAGAATGAATGGCAAGGAAAGTGCCGACCGAGTTAAGGATAAAATGATCCAAGTAATTAGAGACGAACAGAAAAAACAAAAAGAGGCACTACTGAACTATTCGTACGGCAATTGTGCGAAGCAATTCAAATCTTGTCCACCAAATTCATATTGTGACCAGAAGTGCAATAAAGCAAAAACAAATGCCGATAAATCTTATTCACCCGAACGTTCATTTACCGGGAGATTTGTATACAACGAAGATCCAACCGGTGGATATTGTGTGACACAGTCTGGTTTGACTTGTCCATAATCGACACGAAATTAATTATGCCTACCAAAAAGGAGAGTTCGATCCCCAATGGGACTGCTTACCTTCATTTTTACTACCACTTTTTTCTTTCAACCCCCCCCGTCTAGCACTACCTTAAATACGACGCATGCGTCGTATTTGAATTTATTGTAAGATAGCCTCATTACCAGCCATTAATAGGGAATGGTCATGCAACAACAACCAACCCATAAAAACTCAGCAGGCTTCACACTCATAGAGTTGCTGATTGTCATTGCAATCATCGGCATCCTTGCTGCTATCGCTATTCCCCAGTTCAACCAGTACAAAATAAGAGGCTATGATGCTCACTCTAAACAAGCTCTG
>ENA-OREN01002243-OREN01002243.1-marine-metagenome-genome-assembly--contig:-NODE-2243-length-20227-cov-3.197221_pt1 | contig 20227 bp, 15 predicted proteins | sample MGYA00248624_ERZ508555 | MGnify/ENA primary metagenome ERZ508555 (study PRJEB26222, sample SAMN06267773) | marine metagenome | isolation source: Saanich Inlet, British Columbia, Canada | place...
ATGGCCGGATCCACGTCGCCGGGCACCGCCACGTCGACCAGGAACATGGGTCGCATGCGCCTGGTCTTGAGGGCGCTTTTGATCATGTCTGTATTCACAACATAATCGTGCCGGCCAAGCGCGGTGACGACCACATCCGCACTCGCCATCGCCTCAGCGCGGTCATCGTAACCAATGCGATGGCAATTCAGGGTCCGGGCAAGGATGGCGGCGCGGACCTCCAAGGGATGGGTGACCGTGAGCCGTTCGAGACCGGCAGCCACGAGGTGTTCAGCCACCATGTGGCCCATGTCCCCGACACCAATCAGCAAGCCTTTCGCACTAGACAGATCGCCATGCACGCCGCGCGCCAAGTCAACGGCGGCGGCGGCAATGGCGCTGCCGCCACGACGGCCCCGCACGGTCAGGAAGGGAATATCTTGCGCATCTTCAATCAGCGCATCTTTGGATTCAGCGGCGCCAACAAAACCTACAGGGAAGCCTAAAATGACAGCTGGTTTCGGTGCACCTTCAGACAATAATTCCAACAATCGAAATAAAGCTGTCGGTGCATTGCCGATACAAACCACGGCTCCGGCCAGATGATCTTGCCAGTGTTCTACACTGATGGCGGAACGCGTGGTGCCTTGCGCTTTGGCGGTATCTGCAACGCCATCATCATTCAGCGTGCAGATGATCTTGTTGTTGGCAGGCAGGTTACGATCAATAATCCCGTGACGAACCATCATGGCATCGACCAGAATTGGTGCACCGGATTGAAGTGCTTGACGCCCAGCACCCGCCACATCTCCATCCCAGGCAAGATCGTCTGGAAGATCGGTCATGCCACAGGAATGAATCAATCGGATAGCAACGTCATGCAGGGTGTCCGGCAATTGCGATAAGTTGGCCTCCGCGCGCACTGTGGCGAAGGACTTATCGTAAATAACCTGTGGGTCCTGGATGTAGTTATATGCAGGATGGTTCCCCATAGTAAATTTACTTCTTCAACATGCTACGCGGACCGAGCGGGTGGTCTGCATGGGGGTAGGGGTGATGGGCGTGGTCATGGTTGTGCTCGTGGTCGTGACTATGCTCATGTTCATGGCCATTCGAATGATCGTGGCTGTGCTCCTTATCATGCTCATGACCCGTATGGACATGGGCCGTCGGATCAAAATCTTCGTCTGACAGTTTCGAAGACCCAATACCCTCTACATGATGGTGGTGGCTTTCCTGAACCATGCCCACTTCGCCCTCGAAGCCCAGCATCTGTTCGCGATACTTGCAGAGCTTGCAGTTCATGGCGTTGGTCTTGTCGAGGATCTCGCGTACCCGCTCGGCGAAGGTGTCGAGCACCAGCGGGTGGTCGTTGAGGTATGACGCCTTGAGGAACTCGATGTCCGGGTGCCGCGCCGCCACCACATCGGTGTAGTGGTAGATGCGCTTGACCAGGACGCCGGTGAAGAGGAAGTAGGGAAAGACCACGATGCGGCGATAGCCGAGCCTGGCGACATGCTCCAGCCCGGGCTCGACGAGCGGGAAGGTGACGCCGGAATAGGCGGTCTCGCCCCAGCCGAAGCCCATGCCCTCCCACAGCATGCGCGCAACCTTGGCTACGTTCGAGTTCGCATCCGGGTCCGACGCGCCGCGCCCGACCGTCAGGAGCATGGTCTCATGCATGGGCACTTTGCCGAATTCGGCATCCGCGCGCGCGATCGCCTCCTGCACCCGGTCGCCGGCCGCGCGGATCATCTTCAAATCGATGCCCAGCTCACGGCCGTAGATGATCTCGACATTCGGATTCTGCGCCGCATAGGTGTTCAGCACCGACGGGATGTCGTTCTTGGCGTGCCCGGCGGCAAACAGCATGCCCGGCAACGCGAAAATGCGCGTGACCCCGCGGGCGACCAGCTTGTCGAGGCCCTCGCGGATGATAGGCGTCGCGAATTCGAGGAACCCATGCTCCACCTCGCGGTCGGCAAAGCGTTCGCGCAGGGCCTCGGCCACAACGGCGAATTCCCGCACGGCTCCCTCGTCGCGGCTGCCATGGCCGCACACCATGATCCCAAAATCTTCAGACATACATCGCTCCCGAACGCGCAATAGACCATGCCGGCCGCGCCCGGCCAAGGGGACATGTCCGAATGTTGCCGCGGCGGCGTGGGTGGCCCGAGATTGACCCGGCGCGGGGGGCGCTCGCAGGATGCCGTGATGTTCCTGAACCCCGAAATTGTAGGCCTTTCACCGGCTGCGATCTTGTTCGCGGCGCTGATTGTTGATGCGGTTTTCGGTGAGTTTGGGCCTCTGTTTCGCGTGATACCTCACCCCGTTGCCGTCATAGGCGGTCTGGTCGGCTGGCTTGACAGGCGGCTCAACCGTGAACGGCGCAGCCCTGCCGCACGGCGTGCGCGCGGCGCGGTGGTCGTGGTGCTGATGGTCGGGCTCGCGGCTGTGATCGGCTGGTACCTGACTGTTGTCGCACAGATGTTTCCCTATGGCTGGGCGCTCGAGTTGGCGGTGGTCACCCTGCTGATCGCCCAGCGCAGTCTGTTCGATCATGTGCGCAGCGTTGCCCGCGCGCTTGATCGTGGCGGTCTGGCGGCGGCGCGTGCCGCCGTGGCGCGGATCGTCGGACGTGATCCCGAAACGCTCGATGCGCATGGCGTGGCCCGGGCGTCGATCGAAAGCCTGGCCGAAAACTTTGCCGACGGCGTGGTGGCGCCCGTGTTCTGGTACCTGTTGCTCGGTCTACCGGGGTTGCTTGTCTACAAGACCGTCAACACGATGGATTCGATGATCGGGTACCGCACGCCCCGGCATGCTGCGTTCGGCATGGTTGCGGCGCGACTCGACGACGTCCTGAACTACGTGCCGGCCCGGATCGCGGCGGTGATGATCGTGATCGCCAGCGCGTTCGTGCCGCGCGGCCGCCCGGTGTCCGCGTTGCGGGTGATGGCGCGCGACCGCGGCAAGCACCGGTCACCCAATGCGGGCTGGCCCGAGGCGGCGATGGCGGGCGGTATCGGGGCCGCGCTGGCGGGGCCGCGCAGTTATGACGGCGCGGTCGAGGATGAGCCCTGGATCGGTGGCGAGTTCAGCGCGCAGATCGGCAGCGGCGACATCCGCCGGGCACTGTATCTGTTTGTCGTGGCGTGCCTCTTCGAAGCGGCGGTCGTCGCGGTGCTCGCCACAATCTTGCTACGCTGAAGGCGGCTGTCGGCTATTTCGTCTTTGGTGTGCTGGCCGCTTTTACCCAGGCCGCGATCCGGTCCAGCCATTCCGGGCGGGCGGTGTAGAAGGTTCCATGGCCGGCGCCGACAGTGAGAACTTCCTCGGTCATCTCTAGTCGCGTGCCCAGCTTTGCCGCTTCGTCGCAGGTGCCCGCGATGGTGTCCGCCTCTTCATACAGTGACAGCATGCGCCCCTGCATCTTGGTTGCGTCGTTGGCCAGGATGCTGTCGTAGGCCTTGCGGAACTGTCCGGCACCACACCCGGCCATGTTCACGAAGTTCAGCTCGGGATTTTTCGCCAACGCCGACAGTACGAGCACCATGTTCCCGCCCTTGGAGAACCCCGCGACCGTGATCTGGTTCGCCGGGACACCCTGTTCGATCAACGCGGTGATCTGTGGGATGACCCTGGTGCGGGCGTATCGGCGCGGGTTGGTCTTCTCGCGTCGCAATTCGGAGATCACTTCGAAATCACGCGCCGCCAGCCCCGCCAGAACGCCTTCATAGTCGAACAGGCCGTGTTTTGGATGGGGGTCGGCTATCGGGCGAACTTCCGGCCAGCCGCCATGGAGATAGATCAGGTAGTGTTTGCCCGGGTCGGCCTTCTCGGGCACGTCGCTATGGACGGAACCTGCGAAGGCCGGCGCAGACAGGGCCGAAACCATGAGTGCCGTCGCTGCAATCGACAATGTTGATTTCATTCGAGGCATATTCCGCTCTGCTCCGCTTTCGTGACGTTAAGTGCGGCGCGCGATCTCCAGTATCTGCGCGGTGTCGATATGAGCTTCTAAATGGTCGGCCAGGCGGTCGAGCGCAACGTCTATATGTTGGTTCCAGTCGAAACCCTTGCTGCGTGCGGGATACAGGCTCTTGAGAAAACTGTGGCGAAAGTCGTCCGACGCGAACAGACCATGCACATACGTCCCGCTGACACGACCATCGGCGCTCCGGGCGCCGTCGGGTCGGTTGGTATCCTGATCTTCGATCAACAGCATGGGCCGTGTCGTGTCGGGCCCGATGGTATCACCCATATGCATTTCAAAGCCGGCGACAGGATCACTGGTCACAGGTGATACGCCGGTCACCGATGCCAGCGTCTTGTCGCCCGACATGACTGTTTCGACATCCAACAGGCCGAGGCCGGGTGTCTCGCCGGGCGCACCTTCGATGCCGGTTGGGTCTGCGATGTTTTGGCCGAGCATCTGGTAGCCGCCGCAGATACCCACAATATGTGCAGCACGCTGTGCGGCGGCGGTAATTTGTTCTGCCCAACCATTCTCACGCAGCGCCGCCAGGTCGCCGCGTGTGGATTTCGAACCGCAGAGCAGGATCAGATTCGCATCCGTCGGCAGATCATCGCCGGGCTCCACCAGCCGCAAGGCCACGTCGGGTTCGGCCACCAACGGGTCCAGATCATCGAAATTGGCAATCCGCGGCAGCCGGGGAACCGCGATGCGGATATCGGCGGCCGACCAGCCGGCTCCGGTGTAGCGGTCCGCCAGGGAGGACGTGTCCTCGGCCGGGAGGTCCCGCGCGGAATCGAGCCAGGGCAGCACACCGAGCGAGGTCATGCCGGTGCGGTCGCGAATGACCGGGAGTGCATCGTCAAACAGGCGGGGATCTCCGCGAAACCGATTGACGATGAAGCCCGCGAGGCGGGTCTGCTCTTCGGGTGGCAGCAGGGTCCAGGTGCCGACGAGTGCGGCGATGACACCACCACGTTCGATATCGCCGACCAGGACGACCGGCACGTCGGCCGCCTCGGCGAAACCCATATTGGCGATGTCGCCGGCACGCAGGTTTACCTCGGCCGGGCTGCCCGCACCTTCGATCAGCACAAGATCCGCGCCGTCGGAAAGCCGGCCATAGGCGTCGAGTACACCGGGCAGCAGCGATGGCTTGAGCGCGTGATAGGCCCGCGCATCAGGGTTGCCTTTGACCCGGCCGTTCACGACCAGCTGCGCGCCGGTGTCCGATTGCGGCTTGAGCAGGACCGGGTTCATGTCGGTGTGGGGCGTCAGCCCGGCGGCGCGCGCCTGCAACGCCTGCGCCCGGCCGATCTCTCCCCAACCTGTCTCATGCGAGATTGCGGGCGCGGCATTGTTGGACATGTTCTGCGGCTTGAAGGGGCGGACGGCGAGGCCCTGCCGGGCGAACAGCCGCGACAGCCCGGCGACGATCAGCGATTTCCCGACATCCGAACCGGTGCCCTGAAACATCACGGCGGGAGTTTTTGAGGGGGGCGTCATGAACCCATGCTCCTCAGAACTCGATGCCCTTTTGCGCCTTCACGTCGTCGCGGAAATGGTGCTTCACCATGGTCATGTCGGTGACCATGTCGGCGGCCTCGATCAGCTCGGCCTTCGCATTGCGCCCGGTGACCACGACATGCATGTCCGGCTGTTTGGCCTGCAGACCGGCGACAACATCGTTGATGTCCAGATGGTCGTAACGCAGCGGGATGTTGAGTTCATCCAGCACCACCAGCCCGTAGTCCGGGTCGGCGATCATTTCCTTCGCCATCTCCCAGGCGGCTTCGGCCGCGGCGATGTCGCGCTGCCGGTCCTGGGAATCCCAGGAGAATCCCTCGCCCATGACCTTGATCGTCACCCGGTCGGGGAAGTGCTCGAATATCTCCCGCTCGCCGGTCTCCCACTTGCCCTTCACGAACTGAATGATGCCGACCTTCATGCCGTTGCCGAGCGCGCGCATCGCGAGCCCCATGGCGGCCGTGGTCTTGCCCTTGCCCTTGCCGGTGTGGACCATCAGCAGGCCTTTTTCGCGGGTCTTGGTCGCGAGCATGCGGTCGCGTGCAGCCTTCTGTTTGCGTTTCTTCTCCGCCCAGCGGGCGTCGTCGTTTTCGGCGGCGCCGGCGTCATTCCCGGATTCACTCTTTTTTGTATCGCTCATGCGCTGTCCTTCAATTGCCGGCCGGCGAGTTCGTGCAGGCGAGCATAGGCCGAGTTGGACCGCGCTTGCCACAGCCCGCGTTCGGTGGCCTCGAGGAAACGCTCCGCCATCTCGTTGAGCGCCGCTGGGTTGTGTTCGGCGATGAACGCGCGCACCCGTTCATCGTCGAGGAATGCCTTGTAGACCGCGTCGAACTGGTCATCGCGAACGGCGTTGGTGGTCGCGGCGAAGGCGAACAGATAGTCGACCGTCGCCGCCATTTCGAACGCCCCCTTGTAGCCGTGGCGCATGACGCCTTCGATCCATTTGGGGTTGGTCACGCGGCCGCGCACGACCCGTGAAATTTCCGCTTCCAGTGTCCGGATTGCCGGGGCGAAGGGTCGGGAATGATCATTGTGATAGACGGTCGGTGCCGCGCCCGACTCCGCCGTGACCGCCGCTGCCAGCCCGCCTTCGAACTGGTAGTAGTCATCGCTGTCGAGCAGATCATGCTCGCGATTGTCCTGATTGTGGATGACGGCCTCGACCCGGCCGAGACGTTCGGCAAAGACGTCATGCGCCGCGATCCCGTAGGCCTCACCGCGGCCCGACCCTGTTCCCGCACCATAGGCCCAGCCGCCCCAGGCGATGTAGGCGGCGGCGAGATCGTCGGCCGTGTCCCAACCGCGTTCGTCGATCAGGGCCTGCAACCCCGCACCATAGGCACCGGGCTTGGAGCCGAAAATTCGATATCCGGCGCGCCGGGTGGCTTCTTCTGCGGGCATGCCCGCCGCAGTCAGTCGCGCGATCTCTTCGGCGGTCCGCGCGGCCAGCGGGTTGTCGCGGGGGCTCTCGTCGGTGATCGCGGCGATCGCCGTCACGGCGCTGTCGAACAGGTCGATCAGGCCTGGGAACGCGTCACGGAAAAATCCCGACACCCGCAGGGTCACGTCCACGCGCGGGCGGTCGAGTACGGACACCGGCATGATCTCGAAACCGGTGACGCGACGCGACGCACTATCCCATGTGGGCTGCGCGCCGATCATCGCCATCGCCTGGGCGATGTCGTCGCCGCCGGTGCGCATGTTGCTGGTGCCCCATGCGGAGAGCGCGACCGTTCGGGGCCAGTCCCCGTGGGTCTGCGCGTGGGTCTCGACCAGCAGCTGGGCCGATTTCCAACCCAGCTCCCAGGCGGCGGGCGTGGGCACGGTGCGGGTGTCGACCGAATAGAAGTTGCGGCCCGTCGGCAGGACGTCGGGCCGGCCGCGCGTGGGGGCGCCGGAGGGTCCGGGGGCGACGAAGCGCCCGTCGAGACCGGTGAGCAGGCCCGCCAGTTCGGCATCGCCCGAGATGTCGATCGCCGGGGCAATCGTCTCGGCAAGTCGTTCCAGGACCGCCGCCGTTGCAGTCCAGGCCGCTTCCGGCCGGGTTGTCCCGTCGATCAGCGCTGTCGCGAGCAGTTCCAGCCGCTCGACCGTGTCTCCGACCGTGCGCCAGGGTTGGTCGCTATTCAGGACGGACGGCTGCGGTCCGTCCCAGGGGGCGGCGAAATCACACTCCAGCGGGTCGAACCCGAGCCCGAGATCCTCCACCAGTGCGCGTGACAGCGACGCATCGCCGGGCGTGTCGGTGCCGCGCGGCAGACGGACGAGAGCGGATAAAAGTCCCGCGCGAAGCGGGCCTGTCGGCGCCTGTCCGAACACGTGCAGCCCGTCGCGGATCTGCAATTCCTTGAGTTCACACAGATAGCCGTCGAGCCGGTTGAGTGCGTCGGTGTCGGTCAGGTCCGCGTCGGCGGCGAAGCCGAGATCACGGTCGAGTCCGGTCTCGCGGACCAGCTCGACGATCTGGCGGCCGAGCACGGCCAGGCGGCGCGGGTCGATATTGGCCGCTTCGTAATACTCGTCGACCAGCGCCTCGAGGTCCTTCAGTGGCCCGTAGGTCTCGGCCCGGGCCAGCGGCGGTGTGAGATGGTCGATGATCACGGCCGCGGCCCGGCGTTTCGCCTGGGTGCCCTCACCGGGGTCGTTGACGATGAACGGATAGATGTGGGGCAGCGGCCCGAGTGCGGCCTCTGGGAAGCAATTCTGCGACAGGGCGACGGCCTTGCCGGGGAGCCATTCGAGGTTGCCGTGCTTGCCGAAGTGAATGATGGCGTCCGCTGCGAAATTCGCGCGCGCCCAGGCATAGAACGCGAAGTAACCATGGGGCGGTACGAGGGCGGGGTCGTGGTAACTCGCGGCCGGGTCGATGTTGTAGCCGCGCGCCGGCTGCAACCCGATGGCGATCTCGCCGCAGCGAAACGCGGGCACGGCGAACGCGCCGCAATCCGTGTGGCCGGGGAGGAACATCGGGTCGGCCTCGGGCGGCCCCCATCGTTCGATCACCGCGTCGCGGACCGCGGCCGGCATCGCCGCGAAGAACAACTCATACTCGGACAGGGGCAATGTCTCCTCGATCACGCGCCCCGTGGTCCCGGCGTTGGTCGGGCCGGCCTGCAGGCGGGTGACAAGCGCGTCGCCATCCGCCGGCGCGTCGTGAACGCCGTATCCTTCGGCGGCCATCGCCTCGAGGGCGCACACCACAGCGGCGGGCGTGTCGAGGCCCACGCCGTTGCCGATCCGGCCGTCGCGGTTGGGGTAGTTGGCGAGCACGATGGCGACCCGGCGCCGGCCGATCGACGTCTTGCGCAGCCGGGCCCAGTTGGCCGCCAGATCTGCCGTGAAGTTGATCCGGTCGGGGACGGGCACGTGGGTGACGATATCGGTTTCGCTAAAATCATCCCGGACCTGGGCGCCCTTGAAGGACACCGCGCGTGCCAGCACGCGTCCGTCGACCTCGGGCAGAGCCACGTTCATCGCAATGTCGCGCGCCGACAGCCCGTTGGCGGTGTCGCGCCAGCTATCCTCGTCGCTGCCGGCGAGGACCACCTGCAGCACCGGCGCGTCGGTGTGCGTGAACGGGCCACGATCGAGCGGCGCACCCGGCGCGGACAGGGCGAAACCGGTGGCGTTGAGGATCACGTCGGGCGGGGCGGCGGCGAACGTCTCGGCGATCATCGCGGCGGCGAGCGGGTCTTTCAGGCTCGCGGCGTGGATCGGCAGGGGGTTGACGCCCTTGGTCTGCAACGCGGCGATCAGCGAATCGATGGGTGCAAGGTTCGCGGCCTGCATCAGCGCCCGGTAGAACAGGACGCCGGCGACGGGGGCGTCATCGGCCCAATGGGCACGCAGGCCCTCCAATGCGATGTTACCCGCTCCGGGCCAGTACAGTCCGGCGCGGGTCAGGGGTGCGGGTTCGTGCCAGTCGCGGTCGCGGCCAATCAGGGTTTCGGCGAAGGCGAGGAAGTTTCCGGCGTTGTCGATGCCGCCATGCACCAGATACTGCCACAGGCGATGGGTGTCGCCGCCGTCGAGAGACGTCAGGTTCGTTAGTTCGGCGTCAGGCTGATCGTCACCCGGCAGGAAGGCGACAGGAATGTCGGCTGCCCGACAGGCCGCAACTATTTCATCGACACCGTAGGGCCAGTAGCCGCGCCCACCCAGGAGACGGCAGACCACGAGTTTCGTGTGACGCACGACGTCGTCCACATAAAGGTCGACCGACATGTTGTGGGCGAGGCGCAGATAGTTGGCCAGACGCAGGCTTGGCGCGTTCGGGTCGTTCGCCATCCGCGACCTGTTCGCCATGGCGAGCGCGGTGATTTCTGTGTCGGCGGCGCTCAGCACCAGGATGTCACCTTGGGTCTGGCCGAGATCGACGGCTTCGGACCCGTCGTCGACGGTTCCCGGGACGGCGGCGAGGAGATGCATCAACTGCCCTGAATCACCGCTTCTATTCCGGCCCGGTCCATTCCGCTCCGCCCGATCACGACGAACTCGGTGCGTGGACGCTCGTCCGCCGCCCAGTCGCGATCGAAGTAGCGCTGGAAGCGGGCGCCCACACCCTGCACCACGAGACGCCGGGGTTTGCCGGGCACATGGGCGAACCCCTTGATCCGGAAGATGTCATGGGTACTCACGGCCTCGATCAGGCGTCGCTCGAGGGCGTCGGGGTCATCCACCGGGCCGAGCGCGACGATGAAGCTGTCGAAGTCATCATGGTCATGCTCCTCCTCGCCGTCATGCACGCTGGGCCGTGTGTCGAGATCATCTGCGGCCTCGGCGCCGAGCCCGAGCAGCACCGCCGGGTCCAGGCGGCCATGGGATGCCGACACGGCGCGGACGCCGGGACGTCGATGCGGTGCCAGGGCGGCCTCGACCGATGCGTCGCCCTCGGCCACGAGGTCTGCCTTGTTGATGACGATCAGATCGGCGCAGCTCACCTGGTCGACGAAGAGTTCTTCGAGCGGATTGTCATGGTCGAGCGACGGGTCTTCGGCCTGTGCCGCGGCGATCGCGTCGGGATCGTCGGCGAACCGGCCGGCCGCGACGGCGGCGGCATCGATCACGGTGACAACCCCGTCGACGGTCGTGCGGGCGCGGACCTCGGGCCAGGCAAACGCCTTGAGCAGAGGTTTGGGCAGCGCCAGGCCGGATGTCTCGATGACGATGTGATCGGGCGGGTCGGCACGATCGAGGAGCGCGGTGATGGTCGGCAGAAAATCGTCGGCGACCGTGCAGCAGATGCAGCCGTTGGCCAGTTCGACGATGTCGTCTTCCTCGCAACCCGGGATGGCGCAACCCTCGACGATGCCCCGGTCGATGCCGAGGTCGCCGAACTCATTGATAATCAGGGCGATGCGGCGGCCGTCGGCATTCTCCAGCAGGTGCCGGATCAGGCTTGTCTTGCCGGCGCCGAGAAAGCCGGTGACGACGGTGGCGGGGATGCGTTTCATGATGTCTCGTTTTCCGGGGTTATGACTTGAGCGTGATGGGAAGGCCGGCGGCGATGAAGTCGACCCGGTCGGCCTGTGCTGCGACCTGTTGATTGAGGCGCCCGGCCGCGTCGCGAAAGGCGCGTGCCAACGCGTTGTCCGGGACGATCCCGAGACCGACCTCGTTGGACACGCAGACCACCGGGCCCTTCGCGTGGGTGAACGCGTCGAGGAGGGTCGCCGTCTCGGCGTTGAGATCGAGCTCGGCATGCATCGCGTTCGACAACCACAAGGTCAGGCAGTCGACCAGCGCGGGCTGTCCGTCCGACGTCGCCGCGACAATCGTGTCGGCGAGCGCGAGCAGGGTTTCTTCCGTGTGCCAGTGATCGCCGCGCCGTGCGCGATGCTGGGCGATCCGGGTCACCATCTCGCCGTCGCCGGCCTCGGCGGTGGCGAGATAGACGGGTAACATGCCAGCTTCGGTCGCCGCTTCGACCCCGGCTTCGATTAGGCCCTCGGCATAGCTGCTTTTGCCCGAGCGTGCGCCACCCAGGACCAGAGTGGCCGGGGGGCATAGCGTCGAGAGTTTTGGCGCTTGCGCGCTCGATTCAAACGACTTGGGCGCTTGCGCGCCCGAGGGGACGTGATCTATCACGGCCTCATCCTCCGCCCGAGGACATTTCTGCCAAGCGTGCCGGCCAGGTTTCCTGGCTCGGGCTCTACGACCGGGCGCCTTCCCGGCGCGGGCGCCTCTCGGACCTCCCGTCGCCAGTGGCTTTCGACCCTGGTCTCGCCCTTCACAGTTGCGGGGGCAGCTACGGATCAGGCGCCGTTAAGGTCCGCCCTTCCGTATTCCCATTTAATCCCCGGACATGTCTGTCGGGAACCAATGCTGCGCAAAAGATAGAAGGCTTTACGCCGGGCTGTCAATCCGGGGACAGAGATGGCGTTGCGACCGCCAAAGTCATTTCACCGCGCAACCAATCGACAAACCCGGTGACATCCGGGCGTTGCCGGCTCCAGTCGGGAATGAGCACGCTGTATTTGTGCGGTGCCGGAACCAGGAGATCGAAGGGCGCCACCAAGCGACCGTTTTGGATGTCTCGGGTGACCAAGGCTTTGTGTCCGATGACAACGCCTTGTCCCGCAACTGCGGCCTCGATCGCCATGCTGTAAAGCGTAAATCCAGATTCCTGGATGATGGTTTCCGTGGGCAAACCGGCGGCCTCGAACCACAACGGCCAATCGTTTGCCCATTGCGTGTCATAGAGTAATCGGCAGCCGATGAGATCACGCGGGCTTTGGAGGTCGGACATTTTTGCCAGTTTAGGGCTGCACACCGGGAACATATCGTCACGGAACAATGCGATATTCTCCAACTCGGGCCGGCCCTCAAGTTCATAATGCAAGGCCACATCAAAGTCGCTCCGGTCAAGCGCCGAGATTTCCGGCGCGACGGACAATTCGATTTTCATCTCAGGGCGCGTGTCCTGGAATTGTGACAATCGCGGTGTCAGCCATTTTTCCGCCAAGGCGGGCAGCGCGGCGATTCGGAGCGTCGCGTCCGGTTCGACACGTTGCGTGTGCGTCGTGGCCGCAGCAATCATGTCGAGCGCCGGGCCCAAGGCGTCTTTGTAAGTGCGTCCGCGCACGGTCAACCGCACACCTTTCGGGTGGCGTTCAAAGAGCTGGGCGCCGAGGCGCAGTTCCAGGGATTTGATCTTCTGGCTGATGGCGCCGGCGCTGACGCCCAGTTCGTCGGCGGCCAAGCGGAAGTTTTCGTGGCGCCCGGCGGCCTCGAAGGCCCGGACCCAATTGAGCGGCGGCAGTGCGCGGTTCACGGCATATCCTCAAATTAAGGCTGAGATTTTCTAAGCCATTGCAGAGATATACTGGTTTGCCGGGCACTGGTCTAGCTTCGATACTCCGGTACTCGTTTCATGATCTTCAATTACTTTTCCCATCAAAGGATTCCCGATCGATGACCACCGCACCCCATGAAGGATATTTTGACCAAGGCCTCGCCGCCATTGATCCCGATGTACATGCCGTGCTTATTGCGGAAGAGGACCGCCAGCGTGACGGCGTTGAGTTAATCGCATCTGAAAACATCGTCAGCCGCGCCACCTTGGAGGCGTTGGGCACGGCCATGGTCAACAAGACGGTCGAGGGCTATCCAGGCCGGCGCTATTACGGCGGGGCGGCGCAGGCCGACGTGATTGAAACGTTGGCCATTGATCGCGCCAAGGCGTTGTTTGATTGTGGCTACGCAAACGTGCAGCCGCATTCGGGCAGCCAGGCTAATCTCGCGGTCTTTCTGGCTTTCCTGAAGCCTGGCGATACGGTGCTCTCCATGGACCTTTCGGCCGGTGGGCATTTGAGCCACGGCTCATCGGCCAACCTGACCGGCAAATGGTTCAACATCGTCCATTACGGGGTGCGGCCCGATGACGGTCTGATCGACTTTGACGAGGTTCTCAAGCAGGCGGGAGAACACCGGCCGAAGATGATCATCTGCGGCGGCTCCGCCTATCCTCGGGCTATCGATTTCGCCCGCTTCCGCGCCATCGCGGATGAGGTCGGCGTGGTTCTATTGGCCGACATGGCGCACTTTGCCGGGCTTGTGGCCGGCGGCCAGCATCCAAGCCCGATCCCGCACGCCCAGGTGTCCACGGCGACGACCTATAAGAACCTTCGCGGTGTGCGGGGCGGGCTCATTCTTACTAATCAGATGGACCTGGAACGCAAACTCAATTCCGGCGTATTCCCAGGGGTCCAAGGCTCGGTGATCCTCAACGCGGTGGCCGCCAAGGCCGTGTGTCTGGGCGAGGCGCTCAGGCCGGAGTTCAAGGACTATGCTTTGGCCGTGCTGACCAATGCCCGCGCCTTGGCCGCGACGCTCATGGATAACGGCATTGATGTCGTCACCGGCGGCACTGACACGCCGTTGATGTTGGTTGATCTCAGAAATCTGGGCCTTACAGGCGCCGAAGCATCGGAAAGCCTGGAGCGTGCCGGGTTGACCTGTAACAAGAACGGCGTTCCCGGCGACACCCAGCCGCCGACGGTCACATCAGGCCTTCGGTTCGGTGTCTCGGCCGGCACCACCCGAGGGTTCCGTACCGCCGAGTTCGAGGCCGTCGGCGTGATGATCGCCGATGTGCTGAACGGCTTGGCTAAGGGGAAAAGCGATATGCCGGCCTTGGAAGCGGCGACAGCGCGGCAGGTCACGGCCCTGACCGCAAACTTTCCGATTTACGAGAAAGGCTGAGCAATTATGACGAAGCCTAATTTTTTGTTCATTCAGGCTGATCAGCTGGCGGCGCGCGCCCTGCCCGTTTATGGAAATACCATTGCCAAGACGCCAAACATTGACGCTTTGGCGGCCCGTGGTGTGACTTTTGAGCACGCGTATTGCAATTACCCGCTTTGCGCGCCGTCGCGGTTCTCAATGATATCTGGGCTTTTAGCCAGCCACGCCGGCGCTTACGACAACGGTGCGGAATATCCCGCAGCGCTGCCCAGCTTTGCACATTACTTGCGGCTTCTTGGGTATCAGACCTCGGTATCGGGGAAAATGCATTTCATTGGTCCTGATCAACTGCATGGGTTCGAAGAACGTGTCACAACGGATATTTATCCCGCCGACTTCAATTGGACGGCCAATTGGAGCATTGATGACGGCGGCGAAGATGAAGCCGAACGCCTGCTGGCGGCGGCCGGCGAGGTGAACGGCGTCAGGCGGTCGGGCGTTTTCGAGCGCACCATTCAGTTGGATTACGATGACGAAGTGGCGTTCCGCGCACGACGGAAAATTCATGATCTGGCGCGCTCAGATGATGAGCGACCGTTTTGCCTATTTGTGTCCTTCACCCACCCTCACGATCCGTTTGCCGTGACGCAGGAATACTGGGACCGTTACCGCCACGAAGAGATCGATATGCCGGCCATTCCGGCGATGCCCCGCGAAGACCTGGACCCGCATTCACAGCGTTTATATGATCACATCGGTGTGGCAGACGCCGCGATGACCGAAGAAGACGTGCGCGTCGCCCGCCACGCTTATTATGGCGCGGTGAGCTATGTCGATGATCAGGTTGGGCGCCTCATTGACGCCTTGCACTCGACCGGGTTCGCGGAGAACACCGTGATCATTTTCTTGGCCGATCATGGCGAGGCCCTGGGTGAACGGGGTCTTTGGTTCAAGCGGTCATTTTTTGACTGCGCCCTGCAAGTGCCGTTGATCGTTGCGGCGCCCGAAATGCATGAACCCACGCGGCGTGCGGAAAATGTCTCCCTAGTTGATTTGTTCCCAACTGTGATCGATTTGGCCGACCCGGCGGGCGGGCTTGCGTCGGTTGAAACGCCGTACGATGGCCGCAGCCTTGGGTCGCTGCTGCGCGGCGAGGACGAGCTCGCGACGCCCCACGTGATTGCCGAATTAACTGGCGAAGGCTCAGAAGCGCCGGCTGTAATGGTGATGGAGGGGGCGTTCAAATACATCCATTGCAAAACTGATCCGCCGCAACTCTACGACCGGGCCACCGATCCCCATGAACAACACAATCTAGCCGGCCAAGACGCCACCGCCGAGATCGAAGACAGATTGGCCGCGTACGTCGCCGAGAATTGGGACTTGAAGGCCCTGAAACAGAAAGTCATCGACAGCCAGGTGCAGCGTCGCGTCGTCGACCGCGCACACGCTATGGGCCTGACACCGGCCTGGGATTATGACCCGGCAACCCCCAAGACAATCCCGGGAGCAACCCCGGGCAGCCAGCGATACTTCCGCGCATTAGTGGCGAACCCCAGCGCGTCCAATTACAACGATGATTTTGATGTGCGTGCGCGCGCTGACGCAGAGCGCCCGAATATTCGGAATTTTCCACCCGTTAAATAGAACGGTGATGGCTTACAACTGACTTAGTATCCAAGCTAATGCGGCTTCCACTGAATCCACTTGATTGCCCGGCACGGGGGGCGGTTGCTGGATGAGGATGATGGGCAGGCCGAGGTCGAGGGCGGCAGTGATTTTCGCCGGCAGCGGGCCGCCGGCATGCTTGGAGACCACTGTGTCGATCTGATGTTCGACCAGAAGCGCTTTCTCGTCATCCAGAGTGAACGGCGGGCGGGCCAGGATAATCTCGTGCTCGGTCAATGGTAGCGGCTCAGTGGGGGCTTCGATCAATCGGACCAGGAACCAGGTGTCTGTGGCATCAGAGAACGCTTCGATGTCCTGAGTGCCGGTGGTCAGGAAGGCCCGCCTGGCAAAATGTCCGACAGCGTCGGCGGCGGCGGCCATGTCGCTGACTTCCGTCCATTTGGCGTTGGTCTGCAGGCGCCAGGGCGGCCGGGCCAGTTGTAGGCGTTGGGTTTCGGTGTTCACACAGGCATCAAAGGCGTGATCAGATATGCGCTCGGCGAACGGGTGGGTGGCATCGACGACCAGATTGATGCCGGTGTCCTTGAGGTACGCAGCCAATCCCTGGGTGCCACCGAAGCCGCCCTCCCGGATCGTGCCGGGTGGATCGGAGGGCCGTTTGGTGCGTCCTGCATAGGATGTGATGACTTCGACCCTCATGGGCAGCATGGTGACGGCTAGCTCCGCCAATCGCCGGGCCTCACGGGTGCCGCCGAGGATCAGGACTTTTCGGGTTTTATCCGGCACGGCCGATCTGCCCTCCGGTGCGGTCAAAGACCAAGACTTCCAGTTCCACATCGCCTGATAAGGCTGCTAGCGCGGTTTCCCTGGCGCCCAGAGCGACGCGGTCGCCCAACGCCCGGTCCAGCGGCAGGTCAAAAGTTTTAGCCAACTCCAAAACCTCCATGGCGGTGTTTGCAGTCTCGGCTTGGCGGCAAGCGTTATCATCGCCGCCCAGATCGGCAAGCTTGCCGGCCAGATCATCAAAGTCGACCGATGAGCGCGACGAATGTAAATCCATGTGGCCCTGGGCGAGCTTCAATAACTTAGCGAAACCGCCGGCGATGGTAACTTTTTCGATGGGATGCTGTCGCAGGTACTTCAACAAGCCGCCGGCGAAATCACCCATGTCGATGAGGGCCCGATCGGACAGCTTATAAAGATCCCGCACGGCGGCTTCCGAGGTCGAGCCCGTGGCCGCGGCAATGTGGGTGATGCCACCGGCCCTAGCCACATCGACACCGCGGTGGATGGAATGGATCCATGATGCACAGGAATACGGGATAACCACGCCTGTGGTCCCCAGTACCGACAAACCGCCCTTAATGCCGAGCCGCCCGTTCATGGTTTTCTCGGCCAAAACCTGGCCGCCGGGAATGGAGATGGTGACGATCACATCACAAGCATGTCCTAAACGTTCGACGGCGGCTTCCAGGTTGGCAGTGATAATCTGGCGGGGCGCAGGATTGATCGCCGGCTCTCCAACGGCCAGCGGCAACCCTGGCAAGGTCACCGTGCCGACACCGTCACCGGCGCGGAAGGTGACACCGCTGTCGGCGGGGCCCGGTTCCACCAGGGCAATGATCTCGGCGCCATGGGTGACGTCTGGGTCATCACCAGCGTCTTTAATGATTCCGGCCTGAAATCCATCTCCCGCGGCTTCAGCTCGCGACAGCGCAAACGTGGGCGTTTCGCCGCGCGGCAGGTTGACGCTCACGGGATCTTGAAAATTGCCGGAAACCAAGGCTTCAAAGGCGGCGACGGCCGCCGCCGCCGCGCAGCAACCGGTGGTCCAGCCTTTTCGCAAGGTTCCCTCTGGTTTGTGATTGGTCATGGGTCTAATGTAGACTCCGGAATTCGCTATGACGAGGCTAAGAATCGTGGCCGAGACAGAAAATAAAGACCCGGCGCCCGGCAATGACGCCGAAGCCGATGCCAAGAAATCGAATGCGGCGGCAAAGACTGCCCCGCAAGGCGGTGCTTTTGGTTGGATCGTGTTGGCGGTGGTGCTGATCGGTGCCGGGATTCTTGTTTATGCGGGCGGCGCCTATCTTTCCGGCCAAAAGGTTGCCAGCGGCGCCAAAACGACAAAATCATCAGGCGTGCCGGCCATCGGTGGCCCCTTCACGTTGACCGACCACAACGGCAATGAGGTCACCGAACGCAGTTTCCGGGGCAAGTATATGCTGGTGTTTTTCGGCTATACGTTTTGCCCGGATGTCTGCCCGACGACACTAACTGATGTGTCGACGGCACTCGATATTCTGGGTGTCGAAGGCGAGAAAATCGTGCCGGTGTTCATTTCCGTCGATCCGGCCCGCGACACGCCCGAGCACCTAAAGGAATATGCGACATATTTCCACCCCCGGCTGGTCGCGCTGACAGGGACACCGAAACAAGTCGCCGCGGCGGCGAAGGCGTACCGGGTCTACTATGCGAAAGCCAAATCCGAGGGCTCCGACCCCAACGATTACCTGATGGACCACTCCTCGGTAATTTATCTGATGGGGCCGGATGGGAAGTTCCAACAGCATTTCAGCCACGGTACTGACGGCGAAGCCATGGTCAAGCGGATACGTGAACTCCTCTCATGATCGGCAAATGACAGACAATGCCGCCGGCTTGATTATTGCCGCACCGTCGTCGGGAAGCGGTAAAACGGTCGTGACCTTAGGACTGCTGAGGCAGTTCGCGCGAACCGGTGTCGCCGTATCGTCCGCGAAAGTCGGCCCCGACTATATCGATCCCGCTTTCCACGCCATCGCCACCGGACGGCCGTGCCGGAACCTGGATACCTGGGCGATGCGTCCGGCAACGCTAAGTAGCGCGATCGAAACCCTGGCCGATGACGGACCGATTGTTTGCGAGGGCGTCATGGGTTTGTTCGACGGCGCGCGCGGTGTTAGCGGCGAGGCTGATGGATCAAGCGCCGCGCTGTCGCGCCTGACCGGATGGCCGGTGGTGTTGGTCGTTGATGCGTCTGCGCAGGCCGCATCGGCTGCTGCCGTGGTCAGGGGATTTGCGACCCATGACGCGGAGGTGCCCATCGCCGGGGTTATATTCAATCGCGTCGGCAGCGATGCCCACGCGGCGATTTTGATCGAGGCCACCGCCGCCGCCTTTCCCAACTTGCCGGTGCTTGGCTGCCTGCCCCGGCTCGAAGGCATGAACTTGCCGGAACGCCATCTCGGTCTTGTCCAGGCCATCGAGCATCCCGATTTGCCGGGGTTTATGGATTGTGCCGCCGACTGGGTGGCGGCGCATCTCGACTTGGACCGGCTGCAAAACCTATTCACACCGGCCCATACCGCCGACAATGATGGTGCACTCGCACCGCCTTTGCCGCCGCTTGGGCAACGCATTGCCGTCGCCCAGGACCGTGCCTTCGCCTTTGCCTATCCGCATATCCTCGATGGTTGGCGCCGCGCCGGGGCTGAAATTTTGACGTTTTCACCGCTTGATGACGGGACACCCGACGCGGATGCCGATGCGGTTTATTTGCCCGGCGGCTACCCGGAACTTCATGCCGCCACCCTCAGTCGGCAAAGAGGATTTTTCGCCGCCATTCGCGCAGCGGCAAATCGGGACGTTTCCATTTTCGGAGAATGCGGTGGCTACATGGTCTTAGGAGAATCACTAACAGACACCGAGGGCCACTCTCATCCAATGGCCGGTTTGCTACCTCTTGAATTCACCATCGAAAATCCAGAGCGTCGCCTAGGTTATCGGACAGCAACTCTTCAAATGCCAGCCCTCGCCGAGAATGCTGGCACTCGTTTTCGCGCCCACGAGTTTCACTACGCCTCGATCAGCCGCACAGAGCCATATTCAGAAACCTTGAAACCACTTTTTAAAATCGAGGATGCAAGGGGAAAATACTTGGGAAAAGCAGGACACACCAAAGGCTCCGTGTCGGGCTCCTTCGTTCACCTCATCGATAAAGTAGCAGAATAGCTCGAAATAACTACGACAGTTCGGCTGCAGTAAACGCGCCTCCGGCCCGAAAGTGCCAGAATCCATCGACACCCAACTCATCCCGTAGAATGGCAAGATACCTCTTTAAGTTCTGGTCAATCGCCATATTTGGAGGAAACAGAAAACCCACGACAGTTCCACTGTGCGCTATCTGAAGACCCAGCGCCCCGATACGGTGCACCATATCCTCAAGAAGTTCAAAACCGTTCAGTTTCATGAACCGTTGATTGAGCTTCGCACTCTGTGTCGCCACGGTGGCTATCGCCTCGATATCCTGTTTCTCTATTCCTCGGCGGAATTGCCCCAACAAATCGTCGAATAAGCGAACCTCGGCATCGGTATGCGCAGGAGGCGCCAATCCGAGGGTATCAACACCACCCCCCATAGGGTCCGCATTAAAACCGACAATTTCGA
>ENA-OREN01002244-OREN01002244.1-marine-metagenome-genome-assembly--contig:-NODE-2244-length-20214-cov-3.928986_pt1 | contig 20214 bp, 19 predicted proteins | sample MGYA00248624_ERZ508555 | MGnify/ENA primary metagenome ERZ508555 (study PRJEB26222, sample SAMN06267773) | marine metagenome | isolation source: Saanich Inlet, British Columbia, Canada | place...
TTCTCCACGGCGCACTAATGCTTTGACTCGCGGTGTTCTGTTCTTCTGACTTTTTAGCCGGTTGATCAATTATTCTTTTGACGCCCTCAACAATATCATCGACAAATGTGAAATCTCGCACCATTTGACCTTGGTTAAACACGGGAATCGATGTTTCCTCCAAAATGCCTTTGGTGAATTTGAACAGAGCCATATCAGGCCGACCCCAAGGACCGTAAACCGTAAAAAATCTAAGACCTGTTGTTGGCATTTGGTAAAGATGTGAATAAGAGTGAGCCATAAGCTCATTGGCTTTTTTGCTCGCGGCATAAAGCGATATCGGATGATCCACGCTATCCTGCTCTGAAAAAGGCAATTTTGTATTCGAGCCATAGACAGAACTCGACGACGCGTAAACCAAATGGCCCACGCCCGAATGACGGCAGCCCTCTAAAATATTTCCGAATCCAACAAGATTTGCGTCAACGTACGCAGCCGGATTTTCAATAGAGTATCGAACTCCCGCCTGCGCGGCTAGATTGACAACGGCATCAAACGCATCGCTTGAGAACAGATCAGCCATACCGTCTCGATCCGCAATATCCATCTTCAAGAATCTAAACTTTGCAGATTGATTCAAACGTTCAAGTCTTGACTCTTTGAGTGACACATCATAGTAGTCATTCAAATTATCAATGACGGTCACGCGGTCACCTCTTTCAAGCAACACCATGCCTAAGGCTGAGCCAATAAAACCAGCGCCACCGGTTATCAAGACGTGCACTTTTAAAGACTCCAATAAGTTAATGTTTTTTCAAATTCGGCTTCCTTTCGAAAAACCGCCTGCACATCGATCAAAACACCGGGCTCTTCTGTAATCGACCTTATCCAAACAAACCCTCTTTCTTGAAACTCTCGATGCGGAGCTAAAAGAAGTGTTAGCGAAGCTCGTTTAAGATCGGAAAGGTCAGTAAGCTGGAGATTTTCTTCAGATAAGACGTCGCTCGGGTCCGCTCTTGGATCTGCGATAGTGATTTCAAAACCGAGAGCCCGTAGCTCCCGAATTAACGGAAAAGCCTGAGAATTTCGGATGTCCGGACAATTTTCTTTAAAGGTAATGCCCAATATATTGATGCTAGCGCCCGTCAATGAAAACCCGTTCTGGGCCATCAGTTTCAACGCTTTTGCCGCTACGAAGCTCGCCATCCGATCATTAATTCGCCGTCCTGCCAAAATCACCTCAGGTTGATAGCCTGCTTCTTGGGCTTTATGAGTCAGGTAGTATGGATCGACCCCAATACAGTGCCCTCCAACAAGACCGGGCTTAAATGGCAGAAAATTCCATTTACTGCTTGCCGCCTCAAGAACATCTTGCGTGTTGATATCAAGGCGATCAAATAAGATTGAGAGCTCATTAATCAGTGCAATATTCAGATCGCGCTGCGTGTTCTCGATTACTTTTGCGGCTTCCGCAACACGAATACTGGGCGCTCGATGGACTCCCGCGGCAACTACCTCTCCATAAAGATCCGCCAGCATCTCGAGAGTTTTTTCATTATCCGCAGAAACGACTTTGATTATAGTTGCTAATGTCCTTTCCGGATCACCCGGATTAATGCGCTCAGGAGAGTAGCCTACTGCAAAATCTTGCTTCCAACAAAGACCCGACGCCGACTCCAGCATGGGAACGCATACCTCTTCGGTTGCTCCAGGATAGACCGTTGACTCATAGACCACGGTTGCGCCCGTAGTCATTACTGAACCTACCGCCTTGCTTGCAGCGATCAACGGTCCGAAATCCGGGCGACGGGCGTCATCGACAGGTGTCGGCACCGCAATGATAAAAAGGTCACAGCCTGCCAAAGCCCCCGAGTCTGTTGTGAAACTCAAACTCGTTGCATTGACAAGTTGCTCAGTCGTCACCTCACCCGTTGAATCTTTTCCCACTCTGTAGTTATTAACTTTCTGCTGATCGAGATCGAACCCAATAACCGAATGTTTCTGTCCGAACCCAACGGCGAGCTGAATGCCGACATAACCAAGACCTACGATGCCAATCTTCATGATATGCCTCTTTCCATAGCCTCAAAACTCGGTTCAGCGCCTGACGCATCGATCGCTTCAGATAGACATTCAGAGATACGCTGCTGCACCTCGTCTGTCAAATAAGGATGCATCGGCAAGCTTAGAACTTCGTTTGCGGCTCGGTCACTCTGCTCACATTCAACCGTTGACTGCTCTAACGCGGGTTGACGATATAAAGAAATTGGGTAATGTACCGCGGTCGGAATACTGGCCTCAGTCATCAACTGCTGTACGAGCGGTCGATTTTTAACTCGGACCGTATATTGCGCCCATGTACTTCTATTGTGTGGCAAGACAACTGGGAGCGCTAAAAAGCCCTGGCGGGCTTTTTCAGCAAGTAGCGTTTCATATCGTGCCGCCGCACGCTGTCTCGAAGCCACTTCACCCTCAAAAATATCTAGTTTTGCCAAAAGCACTGCTGCCTGAATCGTATCCAAACGCCCATTAATACCAAGCCTAATGTGGTGGTAACGACTATCTTGACCATGGTCTCGAATCTGGCGTATTTTTTTTGCCAATTCTTCATCTTGTGAAAAACATGCTCCCGCATCACCGTAGGCGCCAAGCGGTTTTGCAGGGAAAAAGCTCGTACAAGCAAGATGGCTGAGAGCGCATGATTGACGTTTCTTGTAAGTGGCCCCAAAACTTTGCGCAGCATCTTCAATCACTATGAGTGAATGCTTGGTTGCGAGTGCATTGATCTCATCCATCTCTGCGCATTGCCCATAAAGACCTACCGGCATGATTGCCTTGGTTCGAGCAGTAATTGCCGATTCAATCCTATTAGCATCAATATTAAAAGTGAAAGGATCAACATCAACGTATATCGGGATCGCCCCAAGTAACGCAATCGTTTCGGCCGTTGCAAAAAATGTAAAAGGTGATGTAATGACTTCATCACCGGGCCCGACATCACTTGCCATAAGAGCAATTAGAAGTGCGTCTGTCCCGCTCGCAACCCCAACACAGTGGGCGGCGCCGGACATTTGCATCAAGCGTTGTTCAAGTTCAGTAATTTCCGGGCCCATCACGTAGTTTCCGTGATGCAAAACCCGGTGAATATTTTCTTCCAGACTTGATCGAATACATTTTTGCTGGGTCGCGAGATCAACAAAATTCACTTTACGCTCAACCTTTAGCGAACGAACCGCTTCTTCATCGATAAACAAACCACCACGCTTGACTCGCCTCGGATCTGTCGTCACGACACACGTATCTGCTCCTAAACGCGCTGCGGCCGTCATCAACGCCTGCGTCAATAGATCAGTGTGATCTATCTTTTCAAAATCACCCGATAACGCACTTAACCACTGAAAAGAGGGCATATTTAATTTCAGTAATTCCTGCGCCTGCGATTGCATCTCGTCAAAGCAACTGCTATCACCCAGCGTCAGAGTTGATACCTGTTGGACAATTTCAGGATATTCGGCCGTATAAAGCCACACTTCGACACCTGCCGCGGATAGATCAAAGAGCGTCGACCTAAAATCATCACGGGCGATCCCGCAGACTTGCGCCACAGCGCTCGCATCCAAAATCAAGTTACGAACAGTACTCATCAATCAGTCCAACCACGGATTCGGTAAACCATAAGTCCGATTTTCTCATGAATTAATATTTGCGCCTTTTTAAGATTGCCGAGACTCGGCCACCAATCGAGCAATTGGGGTTGAGCGTAGTCCACCACTGAAATACCGGAGGGCGACGGGATCACGTCAAAACCCGATTTTTCGAAGGTTAATACAGCCCGCTTCATGTGGAAGCCGCTGGTCACAAGCAGGATCTGGTCAATCCCAATCGCGCCCAGGATTTTCCGCGTCCTGACTGCGTTCTCCCGCGTATTTCGACTATCACTCTCGACTAATATCGCAGCTGATGGCACTCCGAACTCCTCAAGCAACTGCTGACTATAAACTGCCTCAGGCTCGAGACCCTCTTGCGGAAATACATTCCCACCGCTAATCAGGATCACTGGCGCTTTTCCTGCCTGATAGAGTCGATACGCATGAATTAACCGGTTTCCATTGAGCTGGCTCGTAACACGGGGCGCACTGGGAATACCAACATCTCCGCCAAGAACAACAATCGCACCCGCTTGACGCGAGCTTTCCACGGGCATAACAAGAAAACTGCTCGTGCTTCGCATACACCCTTTTTGAAATCGGGGATCCTGCCACAACTAAAATTACAAAAGAGATGAAAACCGCGAACAACCCTTTCCATCTACGCCCAAAAAGAATAAAACCTATTCCCAATAGCAGTAGAAGCAATGCAAAGCTAAACGGATAGATGAGCTGCGGCAAGAATTTAGATAACGTTATCCAGTCAGGCAAGGCGCTCCCCTACACCGACAAAGTCATCGTAGAAACAAAGCACGCTGGCAAATTCAAATCAGTAATTAATCAACCAAAAATACTCTACCGTTATCCCTCTTGATCGGTAATAGTCACTTTCTCTACAACAATATCTTCAACCGGAACATCTTGATGGCCACCGGCATTACCGGTTTGCACAGCCGCAATCGCTTCAACAACATCCATCCCATCTGTAACCTGACCGAAGACGGCGTAGCCCCACCCTTGAGGACTTTTCTCGCTGTGATCCAGAAATTGATTATCTTTGAGGTTGATGAAAAACTGGGAAGTTGCGGAATGCGGATCATTCGTCCGTGCCATGCAGATCGAGCCCGTCACGTTTTTAAGGCCGTTATCCGCCTCGTTTTCAATCGGCGCCTGCGTTGGCTTTTCTTTCATGCCACTTTCCAATCCGCCGCCCTGAATCACAAATCCTGGGATTACTCGATGGAAAATCGTGCCGTCAAAATGACCACTTTTCACATATTCAATAAAATTAGCGACCGTAACCGGTGCTTTTTCAGCATCCAGTTCCAGTGTGATAAGGCCTTTTGACGTATGCATCTCTACCATGACTTTGTCTCCTGAGTGTGCCGTTGCAACCCCGATACTCGCCAACAATAAACTGACTGCTGACAAAAACGTCGCTGCTCTGGAATTAAAAAATTTGTTAAAGCTCATAAACATCAACATCGCTTCACAACTCTCCTGCCATTTTTAGAATGAAATTCCACTCACTCAAAGAAACAGGAAGAATCGAAAGCCGATTACCTCTTTGAACAAGCCGCATGTCTGCGAGCTTCTTTTGTGCCTTAATTTCTTGAAGCGTAACTGTCTTTTTGAGCTTCTTCTTAAACTTGACGTCCACCATTATCCACCGGGGATTTTCAGGTGTACTTTTAGAGTCGAAATATTTTTCCGTGGCATCAAACGCGGTGTGATCTGTATAAGCGCTTTTCGAGACGATCTCCATAATCCCGACAATGCCGGGCGTCTCGCAATTTGAATGGTAAAAAAAAGCAAGATCACCCTTGGCCATCTGATCACGCATAAAATTGCGAGCCTGATAGTTGCGAATTCCATCCCAGTGCTCAGTCTTACGGGGCATTGCCTTCAAATGGTCAATTGAGAACGCATCGGGCTCACTTTTCATTAGCCAATATTTCATAATTTACTGTTTTTCGTCCTTCCGCACTCGCTTAATTGACAAACTATGGCCGGTTTTGGGATCGACCTCAATCACGACGCCACAAACTGATGCGCTCCCACTTGCGACTTCAAAGCGGGCGGGCACACGATTGATAAAACGCTTCAGTACGCCTTCTTTTTCCATCCCGATCACGGAATTGTAACAGCCAGTCATTCCAACATCCGTGATGTGCGCGGTCCCATTTGGGAGTATTCGTTCATCTGCAGTCGGTATATGGGTATGCGTTCCAACAACTGCAGAGGCTCGCCCATCCAGATGCCATCCCATCGCCACTTTTTCACTGGTGGCTTCGGCGTGAAAATCAACAAATACAACATTAACGTCGGCTGGCTTTTTCTCTAACGCCTGATTCGCACTCGCAAACGGACAGTCAAGAGTCGGATGCATAAACACAGTGCCCATGATGTTTAAAACGCCTACCCTCGCGCCGTTGGAAGCAGTCGCAACATACCAACTACTACCCGGCGTACCGGTTGGATAATTGTGAGGTCGCAACAAGCGTGGCTCATCCTCAATTAACTCTAGAGCTTCTCGTTTGTCCCAGATGTGATTTCCTGAGGTCAGCACATCGATATCACTGTGCTGTAAAAATTCTTCCATAACACTCTCGGTAACACCAAACCCGCCTGCCGCATTCTCTGCGTTGACGATCGTAAGATCGGCTTCGGCATCATCCTGAAGTTCAGGTAAAAATTTCCGCAGTGCGCGCCGCCCTGCCTTTCCAACGACATCTCCAATAAACAAAATATTCATCGATCGTTCAGCTATGCGCTGGGGGCTGAGAGGTATCAGCGATGAGTCTAAAGGCTTGATCGGTCAAAATCCCATCCAGCGGGATATCCCAGCTGTCGACTGATAAGCCATCGACTCGTTGGAACTCATGTGCAATACCAATCAGTCGGGGTCTCAGCCAGTTCTTTTTAGCTCGTCTCGATGCAAGAGATGCATCATAAAATCCCCCACCCATGCCCAAGCGGTTGCCATTGGCATCAAACGCCACCAATGGCATGAGCAGCCAATCAAGCTGAACAGGGTCCAGAAGATTTTTTTGATCATGCAATGGAATTTGAATGTCAAACCTGCCTTTACTCAAAGGTGCGTTTGGAAAGTACCGCGCAAATCGAACTCTCGGACGACGAGTGTTAAATAATACGGGTAAATAACCATGAACGCCTGTCATCACCAGCTCGGTCAATGCTGGCAATGGATCAATCTCGCCATCATTTGCGACATAGGCCGCCACCCGCCTGGCATGAAGTATTCCGGGCAATGCCAGAAGTCGTTTCATTAAATCGAACGACGCTCTCTCGCGGTCCGTCGAAGACAGGTCACGACGCTTCGAACGCATCATTGCGCGAATTTCCCGCTTGGTCTCTGATGTAGTCATAAATAAATGGCATCACCCGCTGTTGCCGCAAATTCCCGGGGTACCTTGAACCTTAGAGTTCAAGTGGGGACCGCTAAAACCCCTTAAGGCTTTCCCGTCAACGCGGGACTTGCACACCAGAGTCTAAAAAGCGATCCCCTTTCTGTAATACAGGTCCGAAGGGATTGGCGAGAACCTGCAAACAAAGCAGGCGATGCCGTAAATATAGTTTACTGGATTGTGCTGAAAACTGCGTCAAAAAAAATTAAACCGCCAACTGATATCAGTCTTCTGTTATCGCAGCAGCGATACGCTGACGAAGTCCCCGAACTCGATTAATCACGACTTCATCGACTTCAATGGGTTGATCCGAAATGAGCTCATTGGCCATATTGAGCGCAGCAAGCACCACTGTGTGCTCAATTCCAATGACTTTACTCTGATCTTGAACCACTTTAATCTGAGCGTTCAGATATTGCGCGGCCGATTCCACGGCCGCTTTCTCTCCTGGCCCACATGCAATTGTAAAATCTCGATCAAGAATTCGAACCTTAACACCTTCTTTTGACATGTTTTTTTCGCTGCTAAAAAGGAAATTACAATGTTTGAGCGGTACGCAATCGATCAACAACTACATCGATGCGTTTTTTGGCTTCTAGATTGCGGTTGATCAGATCTTCGTTCTCAGAGGAGAGTGTTTGCTCAACCAATCGAAGTTTTTGGTTCTCAGATCTAAGATGATTACACGTCGCTACGAGATCCTCGAGCTGTGCCGCGAGCGCCTCGATTTCAGTTAGTAATAGATCGCCAGACGTTTCAGACATATTCCTACCAATGTTGCTGGTACTGAAGATTACAACTTTACAGTTAAAGGATGATAGGACTGGTTGACTCACGGGTCAACGAGGGCGTGACGGGTGCCGTTGCTATAATCGGAGAAATAGCGCTTTGCTCATCAACCTATGACTAATTCACCAACAATTCCGCTCAATGACACGGTTTATCAGCACTTTAAGTCGCTCTTGACCGGGAACTTACCTGAATATTCAGTCTCCGAAGTCCATGGGGTCATTACCGGTTTGGCCTGTGCTGGCGTTACCGATGACCAGTTTAGCGAGTGGGGTCCAGTACTCCTTGATTCTGATCATCACAATGATGCCGGGGAAACCCTCCCCGACGCCTTAATGGGCTTGATGGCATTGACTGAAAAATCCCTCAAAGCGCAGGATTTCTCTTTTCGAGTTTTGCTCCCTCCGGATACCGATCCGATCTCTGGTCGAACGCAAGCCGTCGCAGATTGGTGTTACGGGTTCGGCTTAGGGCTTAATTGGACGAGCACTGTAAACGCTGATTCATTGGAGGAAGATGCCAAAGACGCTATTGCCGACATCGCTGAACTCGCGAATGTCGATTCCACATCAACATCTCCGGACGACGAGAATTCACTAACGGAAGTTGAAGAATATCTCAGAGTAGCCACACAACTAATTTGTGAGTCCGTTGGATATTCGACTCCCACCGACAAGGATCATATGTCTCAATGACTTTAATTAAAGAATATTACAGAAGACGCCAAGACTTGATGAGTCAGATCGGAGACGGGATTGCCGTTATTCCAAGTGCTCCAGTCTCGACCCGCAACGGTGATGTGCATTACCGATACCGTCCTGATAGCGATTTTTTTTATCTGACAGGCTTTGAAGAGCCTCATTCAGTTGTCGTGCTTGCGCCGGGTAGAGTCGGTGGTGAATTTTTAATTTTTTGTCGCGAGCGTAACGCGACTCAGGAAATGTGGGATGGAAAAAGAGCAGGGCTCGAGGGTGTTGTACGAGACTTTGGTGCCGACGACGCCTTCCCGATTGAAGATCTGGAGGACATTCTTCCCAGCCTTCTCGAAAATCGGGCCAAGGTTTATTGCAACCTCGGTCGATATCCCGAATTTGATAAGGAAATGCTTGACTGGCTAAACGATGTGAGAACCCGAAAACGCACTGGAATCACCGTTCCCGGAGAACTCGCGGATCTTGGCTATTTGTTACATGAACTTAGGCTGTTTAAACGGGCACCGGAAATCAAAGCCATGAGACAGGCAGCGTCTGTTTCTGCAGCAGCGCATTGCCGGGCGATGACACAGTGCAGGCCCGGTATGTATGAGTATCAAATTGAGGCGGAACTTGAATACGAATTTCGCAAAGGAGGGGCGCAATACCCCGCTTATCCTTCAATAGTCGCAGGGGGAATTAACGCCTGCGTTTTACACTACATCGAGAATCGCGCTCGATTGCGTAAGGGTGATTTGCTGCTAATCGATGCAGGTGCAGAACTCAACTACTACTGCGCGGACATTACTCGCACTTTTCCAGTCAGTGGAAAATTCAGCGGCAGGCAACGCGCGCTTTACGATATCGTTCTCGAAGCGCAATGTGCCGCTATCGATAAAGTACGATCCGGCGCCAACTTTAACGAACCCCACGAAGCCGCCGTGAAATCAATTGCAACGGGTCTTAAAGACCTCAAGATCTTGAAAGGCAGTCTTGATAGCATTATTGAGCGCGGGACCTATCGGAAATTTTTTGTTCACCGCACCAGTCATTGGCTAGGCATGGACGTTCATGACGTTGGCGAGTATCGCTTGAGCGATCATTGGAGACTGTTAGAGCCCGGCATGGTGCTAACCGTTGAGCCCGGCATCTATGTGCCAGCAAGCAAAGGTTTTCCCACTGCGTGGCAGGGAATCGGTATACGGATTGAAGACGATGTACTGGTTACTCGAAAAGGCCCTGAAGTACTCACTCATGGCGTACCAAAAGCGCCGGACCAAATAGAGGCATTAATGGCCTCTAGCCACTAAATTCTAATGACTCAAAAACTCACCATCATTGGTGGGGGTCTAGTGGGCGCGAGCCTGGCTTGCGCGTTGCGACCACTTGATCTTGATGTCACCGTTCTCGAGGAAACGCCACTCGAAAGCGGTGCACAACCCAGTTTCGATGAGCGCACGATTGCGCTGACATATGGTTCTAGAAAAATACTTGAAGCCATTGGCATTTGGGATTTAATTGCGCCTGAAGCTGGTGACATTAAACGGATTCACGTCTCGAATCGAGGGCATGCCGGCTTTACCAGACTCGATAGAAACGATATCGGAACCGAGGCTCTCGGCTACGTTGTGCCTACGCGCGCAATCGGAAAAGCACTGATCGATGAGCTACATCGATCACCTAAAATTAATTTTCAATGTCCATCTCGCGCTGAACAAATTCATATCAGCCCTGCATCGAATAACGTCACAACTGAAACGACTGACGGGGCAGTATCATCATCGCTTGTCGTACTGGCCGACGGTGGACGCTCGGCTGCCACCACCATGATTGGCGCAAACAAAAAAATAAAAAAATATTCAGAATCTGCACTAGTCGGAATTGTTGGCGTTGATCGGAATCACAATGGCACGGCTTTTGAACGTTTCACCGAATATGGCCCCTTAGCGCTGTTACCGCTCGTCAATCAGGGATTTGCGCTTGCCTGGACGCTCCCCGAACATGACGCCCAGGCGATGACCGCATTACCCACTGAAGAGTTTTTGAGTCTACTGCAGGATTCTTTTGGAGACCGGGCGGGCTTTTTTACCGCCTGTAACCAGTTGACCACTTACCCCCTATCTCAGGTCGAGATTGAAAGTCCGGTAAGTAATCGATGTGTTGCAGTGGGTAATGCTGCTCATATCGTACACCCCGTTGCCGGCCAGGGATTTAATTTAGGACTCAAAGATATTGCATATTTGTCTGAAGCTATTGCTAAAGCGACTCTGGAAAACGCGGATATTGGCGACACCTCATTTTTACAGCGATATGCTACCACCCGTCGAGATCAAACCCGTCGCGTGCTGAGATTTACAGACGGGCTTTTACAGCTATTTGCTAATGAACTTCCCGGCCTTCGTGTCGCACGAAATATTGGACTCAACTTGATTGAAATTATTCCACCCGCGAAGCGCTTCTTGCTCCGCCGCACTGTTGGCATCGCAGGACCCCTGCCTCGACTGGCTCGCGGGCTCCCGCTACAACCACAATCATGAACAAGCACGGCTACGACCTAAGCTGTGATGTATTGATTAATGGGGCAGGCCTTGTGGGAAGCACCTGCGCGCTTTCTTTGGCTCAAAACGGTCTCGACGTTCTTATTTTGGACCAGCGCTCATCCGACCCGCCTTTTGAACCAGAACCCATGAGGGTCAGCGCACTTAATATTGCCTCGCAAAATATCCTGACCGCCCTTGATGTCTGGGACCGTTTATCTCCAGAAATAAAAACACCGTTTGAGAATATTGAAGTTTGGGATGCGTCAGGACACGGACATCTCAAATTTGAAGCCGCATCAGTCGGCATTGGGCAACTGGGCCACATCGTCTCAAATTCGGGAATTTGCACAACGCTCCACCAAGCGATCAATGAACACCCGAATACCTCCATCATATGGGCTGACGCGATTACCGAATACGCCACATCTGAAGATAAAATTACGGTGGTGACTGAAAATGGCAGAACCATCAACAGTCAACTTCTTGTTGGCTCAGACGGTGCCAAATCGAAAACTCGAAAACTTGCAAACATCGATCATGAGGCTGCCAGCTATCAGCAAATTGCAATTATTGCGTCCGTGACCACTTCGAAACCTCATGGCTCTTGCGCCCGTCAGCGATTCTTAGAAACTGGACCCCTTGCGTTTTTGCCGATTTCCAATCATCAGTGCTCAATCGTGTGGTCTTCAGATCTGGAGGAAACAAATCGACTATTAACGCTTAGTGATGCTGCGTTTTCTGAAGCGTTGGCTGCGGCATTTAATTACGAACTCGGGTCAATTGAGTCCGTTAGTGTGCGGAGAAGTTTTCCATTAGCCCGACAACACGCAAAGAGGTATATCGGAGATCGTATTGCACTTATAGGAGATGCCGCACATACCGTACACCCCTTAGCGGGACTCGGTGCAAATCAAGGAATTTCAGATGCGGCAGCGCTCAGTCAAATTATTAATGCGCGACACTCAGACAATCGCGATTTCTCTACTCGCTCAGTGCTGCGTCGATATGAGCGATGGCGCCGCAGCGAGAATGCATTTCTTATAGATACCATCGACAGTCTTCAACAGTGTTTTGGCATTAAAAACCCTGTGGTGTCACAGGCGCGAACCGCGGGGCTAAACCTCACGGATCGATCCGAAATTCTAAAACGCAAATTGATGCATCACGCCATCGGCTTTGGAGGGCAAACGCCCCTACTGGCTCAACAATGAACTTAATGTGCCGAGCGCTATCCTCGAATATTTTTGACGTTTGTCGATCTTTTTCAAACCCATTGACCAACTTGCTTTACGGGATAACTCTCGCCCTTCTCGTAAATTCCGCGACGGCTAATGCTCAGACGCCCAAATCGGACAGCCGAACCCGAGCAGTTCCGGTCATCTTCTCAACTGAAAACTTAGGGGTCTCTCTTGGCCTCGGCGGTGTTTCGATAGGCTTAGGCCAGCCACAAGCCGCTATTTTCGCACTGGGCTTTTACTCAGAAAATAAGTCAAGCGGGCTATCAATCGGCGCTGTCAATTATCAAATCCCGAAAATACCTTCTTGGTATTTTTCGGGCCTTTTGTATCAAGGAGAACTTCCTCAATACCGTTATTTCTCTAGCGCGGATCCAGGATATTCAATTCGTTCAAACAGCGCCTCCCCTGAGTTTCAGAAACTCAGGCTTGATCAATCCATCGCACGAGTTCAAGCACGATGGATCCTGCCGATTGGCAATGCGAAACATCCCGACTTCAAGCTTGCAAATCGAGCATTCCTCCCCGGGCAGCCCCAGCCAAAAGTCGGCTGGAATCCTCAGACAAGTGGGATCACCAGTTTTAGACTTCAGTGGGAGCAGCAGAGTCAGAATTATCGAGAAATAGCGCGAGAAACGAGCACCGGAGCAGACACTTTTAGAGCTCAAATAGATTGGGACAACACGGGCTCACGGCTCATCCCAGAAACGGGTATTCGGGCAAGTCTCGGCACAAGTTGGGGCAATAATCACTATCAAAAAGGAACTTGGCGTCTTAACGAGGCACAGATCAGTGGATTTATCCCCTTGCCATTCGGCAATGAGAATGTGCAACAGCAAGTGATCGCATTAAACCTTTATGCCGCCGATACACCCGGTTGGGATACGAACAACACCAACAATCGGCCGCCTGAGTATTTAGGCGCTCGACTCGGCGGATTAATCCGTTTTCGCGGCTATTCCAATGCACGGTACGTCGACCGATCAGCCTGGGCCTACAGCGCTGAATACCGTGTTATTCCCAAATGGCAGCCTCTCGCCCATTTTTTTAGCACAATCGGTTATCGTGTACCCTGGTGGCAGTTTGTTCTTTTCAGCGACTTCGGGCGTGTTGCACCCGACTTTGACCTTGCGGAATTTCACCGAGATATGAAGATCACTGCGGGCATGGGCTTTAGAATCCTCGCAGAGGGGCTTTTAATCCGAATTGATTTTGGATCAAGTGAAGAGGAGTCAACGACTGTTGTCATGATCGATCAGGCGTTTTAGCCAACATTAACGATAGTCGATTCAGGAAACGCGTCTAAACACCCTTCGTTTATAATTCTTCCAGCCAAAATCGAACAAACCTATGCCTGAAATCGACGATCTAAAAAAAGCGGGTCTTAAAACCACCCAACCTCGACTCAAGATTCTGGCTGCACTGGAAAAAAGCCCAGTCAGACACGTGAGCGCAGAGGACGTGTTTAAACTCTTGTTAGAAGAGCAAGAAGACATCGGGCTCGCAACCGTTTATCGAGTGCTGACGCAGTTTGAGACCTCCGGCCTTGTGATCCGTCATAACTTCGAAGGCGGTCGATCCGTGTTTGAACTCAATGATGCCGATCATCATGACCATATCGTTTGTGTGAAGTGCGGGCGAGTGGCGGAGTTTTCTGACCACGATATCGAAAAGCGTCAGAAAAAAGCCGCGGAAAAGGCTGGGTTTATCCTTCAAGACCATGCACTTTACCTGTATGGCCTTTGCCATAAATGCGCTCGACAAAAGAACGCGTAGTTTTTTGTTGCTTGTTATTTCTTTTTATCTTTAGACCAATCATCGCCCCTAGGAAAACCTATGCCTACTCTCATCTGCGGTTCCTTAGCATTCGACACCATCATGCTGTTTCCGGATCGCTTCAAGAACTATATTCTGCCCGATCAAATTCATATTCTTAACGTCTGTTTCGTTAATCCAGAGCTACGTCGAGAGTACGGCGGATGTGCGGGAAATATTGCTTACAACCTTAAACTGCTGGGGGGAGATCCACTTCCCATGGGAACTGTGGGAAAAGATTTTGCGGACTATCGAAAACGATTGATTTCGCTCGACATCAATGATGATCACATTCTTGAAATCCCGGAACTTTATTCAGCGCAGTGCTCGATCACCACCGATCAGGACAACAACCAGATCACTGCGTTTCATCCGGGTGCGATGGGAGAAGCGCACCGAAACCGTGTTTCGAATGCAAAAAACGTCACGCTGGGTATTGTGGCGCCAGACGGACGCGACGCCATGATCCAGCACGCAAAAGATTTTGCCGAGCTCGGAACTCCTTTTATGTTTGATCCTGGACAAAATTTACCACTTTTTTCAAAAGAAGAACTTTTGACTTTTCTGGATCAAGCAACCTGGTGCGTCATGAATGACTATGAATCGCAACTCATGATGAAAACCACTGGCGATAGTATCGAAGCCTTAGCAGAACGAGTTGATGCATTGATAGTGACACAAGGTGGCAAGGGATCCATCATTCATTCGGGTGGGGAGCATATTGAAATTCCACCGATAAAGGTCGAAAACGCGGTTGATCCAACCGGCTGTGGTGATGCCTACCGCGCAGGATTGCTCCTCGGTCTTGAACGAAACTGGGACTGGGAAACGAGTGGTCGCGTGGCCTCTTTGATTGGCGCTATCAAAGTAGGGCACGAAGGCACGCAAAACCATACCTGTTCACTCGAATCGTTTTGCGACGCCTACAACGAGAACTTCAATAGATCTTTATCACTTTAATGAGAACATCGTAATCCGCTTAAGGTAGGCAGTATCAATGACTTATTGGCGTTAAACGACGAAGCGGTAAGTCTTGACCCCGCTGAAGCCAGTTATCTTCCGGATAAACAGCTGTTCCTGAAATGGCATGCAACGTGTACGCATATCGGGATTTTTGGCTTCGATTCGGGGCGCTATAGTGTGGAAGTGCTCCATGAATGATAATCAAGGATCCTGCTGGCACCTCAAGCGGCACCCCCTGATCCTCATCAAAATTCGGAGGAGAGAATGAGCCCTCCATTATCAATTCACCATTCACTCTTAGAAACCGAGAGCGCAAACCTCGCGTATGCTGACCCGGTAGCGCCCATAAACACCCGTTTTCAAGCGTCGCATCCTCGAGCGCAAACCACAATCCCGTTACGCTCGGAGGCGATGTATACAGAAAACTGCCATCTTGATGCCAATTGACCTCGCCGCCGATGCCTGGCTGCTTGAAGATAAACATAGACTGAAGCAGTCGAGGATCATCAAGACCTAATTCTTGCATTAACCGTGCGATTCGAGGCTGATACGAGAAGCGTTCAAAAACCGGGTGTAGATCATGGAGCGCATGGCCAATTTTATTGATCGATTGTTCTTTGGGAACCAAAAGATCCCCATTCTGATTGAGCGCGTTTTCCTCAAAGAAGCACCGGATCTTGTCACCCGATGTTTCAAAGTATTTATTTCTTGCATGCTCATGGGTCTGTGTTGAGAAAATAGCGTCCCTGTCGGTCATATCAAACTGCGCAACGATCGAATCTGCAGCCCGAATGAGTTCACGGCGAGCACGTTCATCACAAAAGTTTTCGATAACCAGACACCCCGCCCCTTGCCATGATCGCAAAGCCTCCGGCGAGAGCCCGCCATCAGAATCAATTCGAAAAGTTGGCAATCGAAAAGCATCTTTAGGATTTATGTGACTCATCTTAATGATGGAGCGCTGGCAGAAAAGATGTTCCACTCTCAAGCGGCTCAAGATTCAGATGTGCGGCGACCGTTTGACCGATATCCGCAAAACTTTGACGAGCGCCTAGTGGCACTGCGAGCACTTCAGGACCGAAAGCGAGCACCGGAACATTTTCGCGGGTGTGATCATGGCCCGGAAAAATCGGGTCACAGCCGTGATCAGCTGTCGCAAACACAAGATCGCCTGCTCTTAATTTTTTAATTAATTCTGGAAGTCGGCGATCAAACGCCTCTAACGCGTCAGCGTATCCTGCCACATCACGCCGATGACCGAACAACATATCAAAATCAACAAAATTAGTAAAAACTATGGACTGATCGCCTGCTTCGTCCATCGCGCTCAGCGTCGCATCGAACAGCGCCATATTTCCATCGGCCTTGATATTTCGACTGATGCCTTGCGCCGCATAAATGTCCGAGATTTTGCCTATTCCAATGACTTCTCCGCCAGCGATTTTTAGCTTATCCAGCAGAGTCGGTTGAGGAGGTGGTGTTGTATAGTCGCGTCGGTTGGCGGTACGAAAAAAAGTTCCAAGCTGTCCGCCGAAGGGTCGCGCGATTACGCGCGCAATATTCCAACCATCTACCAGTTTGCGAGCACTCTCACAAATGTCATAGAGTCGCTCAAGACCAAAATGTTCTTCGTGTGCTGCAATCTGAAAGACGCTATCCGCCGACGTATAGCAAATCGGTTTTCCAGACGTTATATGCTCCTGTCCCAAGTCTTCAATAATCGAGGTGCCAGACGCATGACAGTTTCCCAGAATGCCAGGTAAACCCGTCGCGCGCAAAAACTGGGTTGTTAACTCATTCGGGAAACAGGGCATTGCCTCCGGGAAATAACCCCAATCCGTCATGACCGGTACCCCTGCCATCTCCCAATGACCACTCGGTGTGTCCTTTCCTGCACTTTTTTCGATCGCAAATCCCCACGCGCCCTCAGGCGTGATTTTTGGAAGACCAGCGGGCCACGTGCCACGACTCGCAGCCGCGGCATGACCCAGTCCAAGGCGACAGAGATTGGGAATGTTGAGGGCGGAACCCGGGCGTTCTGACCGATCTATCGCAGGACAAGTTTCAACGATATGGCCGAAGGTATCCGCTGACTGATCGCCAAATTGCCCCGCATCCGGTGCGGCTCCAACCCCTAAAGAGTCGAGCATCAAAATAATCGCGCGCGGCACTTTCAAACAACCTCTTCTACAATTAGTTCTGAGCCGCTAAACGGCTCCGAACTTATCTCAAATGCATTCAGTACACTTTTGGTTGCAACCGCAGCACTTTGCTCGTCGCGCGCGTGAATCAAGCACAAAGAGTCCCCTTGTTTGATAGGGTCTCCACAACGGACAATATGTTCAAGGCCGACAGACAGGTCGATCTCATCATCGGGATGTCGTCTCCCACCGCCCAAACTAACAACGCTTAGTCCCAATTGTCGGGTATTAATCTCGTTCACAAAACCTGATGTGGGGGACAAGACGTTGCAAACAACAGGGGCCTTGGGTAAATATTTGTCCGCTGTCTGACAAAAATCTTGAGGTCCACCCAGCGCCTGGATCATCGCATCAAAGTGATCTCTTGCCTGCCCCTCTACAAGGACAGTCTCCAGTTTTTTAGCGGCCGCGTGTCTGCTCGACGCGAGTCCGGCTCCAATCAACAACGCACTCGCCAATCGAATCACGACCTCGTGCAGCCTTGGGTCCCTAGCCTCGCCTGTTAGGTAATGGACAGTCTCCCTCACTTCAAGCGCATTTCCCGCCGCGCGGGCCAATGGTTGATTCATATCCGTAATCAGTGTGCTCGTGATCAAACCCGTCTGTTTTGCAACCTGTCTGATACTCTCTGCCAGCGCTCTTGCCTCACTCAGCTCGGTCATAAAAGCCCCATTCCCAAGCTTGATATCCATGACCAGGTTATCCAGTCCAGCCGAGAGTTTTTTGGACAGAATCGATGCTGTAATCAGCGGGATAGATTCAACCGTCGCGGTAACGTCACGCACACTATAGATTCGACCATCTGCCGGAGCTAACGTACTTGTTTGGCCAATAATTGCGCAGCCGATCTCGGCGACTGTTGCCTTAAAAACGTCGGCATTTGGCTTAAGGTCATAGCCTGGAATGCTCGATAGCTTATCCAGCGTGCCGCCCGTATGGCCAAGGCCCCGACCTGAAATCATTGGCACAAATGCCCCGCAGGCGGCCAACATTGGAGCCAGCATCAAGCTGACACAATCACCCACGCCACCGGTCGAATGTTTGTCGACAATCGGTCCTTGCAGATTTAAATGATCCCAGCAGATGACTTCTCCTGAATCACGCATCGAAAGTGACAGCGCGGTACATTCTGATGCCGACATGCCTCTCAAAAGTACCGCCATCGCAAAAGCGCCAATTTGGCCGTCACTCGCTGACTGATCAACGACACCTTCGACGAAGGCCTCTATCTCTTGATCGGTAAGCGAATCACCATCACGTTTCTTTCGAATCAGTTCCTGAAGCAATGACCCTTTATTCGCCATAGGGAACCCAAACGTTTTTAACCTGGGTTGCTCGTCGCAGGAATTCTGTGCCTTGGCCCACACTGGCATCCAGCCAATTACGATCTCCTGATAGTGCCCAAGTTTGCTTGAGATTACCCACCGATAATCGCTCGATTTCCGCGGTCATGGCACGATGTCCTGCACACCAAAGCCCATCGACGTCATTATGTCGCGCAAGCTCGCTCGCAAGGGTTGGTCGGTCTCCGGTAATAATATTTACCACCCCCGCGGGAATATCAGAAGTCTCCAGAATCTGATAAAAATCGGTTGCAACTAACGCCCCCGATTCAGAAGGAATCGTGATGACCGTGTTACCGAGGGCAATGGCGGGAGCAATCAACGAGATAAGCCCAAGAAGTGCATCTCGTTCAGGACAGATCAAGCCCATGACACCTACCGGTTCGGGCACCGCAAAGACAACTCGACCCAAAGGGGGTTGGTGCACAGCACCCTCGTACTTGTCGCACCAACCGGCGTAAAAGAATAAACGATTAATGGATTCTTTTACCTGTAAATCACCATTAGCACCCGTGAGCATTTTAAGACGCTGACTAAATTCATCCGCTCGAATCTCTAAATTCTCGGCCAGGAAATAAAGCACCTGGGCACGATGATGGGCGCTTGCGCTACCCCACTTGCTTACGCTGTGTGCCGCTTCCACCGCGTTTCGAATGTCCTTCCGATTCCCCTTGCCGACCGTGCCAATAAGCGAGCCGTCACACGCTGCGACACCGCACGAGTACCCACTATCCGGTCGAACCTGCCGACCGCCAATATAGAGTTTCGACGTTTTGTCCAAATCGCCCGTCGGATTGGACGCAACCGGTGCAACCGCAGAGGCGGGCGGTTGATCATCAGGGGGAAGATCCGACAACGTTTTCCGATAAGCCCAGAGCCCTTCTCGACCGCCTTCTCGACCGAAACCGGATTCACGGTATCCGCCGAATCCACTTGCCGCATCAAATTCGTTAGTGGAATTGATCCAAATCACTCCAGCCTTAAGCTTAGACGCGACCTCGAGTGACAGATTTATATTCTCGCTCCAGATGCTTGCCGCTAATCCGTAACGGGTGTTGTTCGCAATCTCGATGGCCTCCTGATGAGTGCGAAACGTCATCGCGGCTAGCACAGGCCCAAATACCTCCTCCGTCATTATCGTATGAGCAGGAAAAACGTCGGTCACCAAAGTCGGGTGAAAATACCAGCCGCTTTCTGGCAGCGGTGTCTCCGTATGCCAACAAGATGCGCCCTCCTTTTTTGCGCCATCGATATATGACTGAATATTTTTCAATTGGCTTTGACTCACGATGGCACCCATATCCGTCGTTTTATCCAGCGGGTTACCGATTCGTAAGCTTTTCATCCGCTGCTTTAGTTTTGACAGAAACGCTTCGGAGATCGATTCCTGCACAAGCAGTCGTGAGCCCGCACAACAGACCTGTCCCTGGTTGAACCAGATACCATCGACCACTCCCTCGATCGCACTATCAACATCCGCATCAGCAAACACTAGAAACGGAGACTTTCCACCAAGCTCAAGCGTTAGGCCTTTATCTGTGCCGGCCGTCAACGTTCGAATTTCGCGACCCACCTGGGTCGA
>ENA-OREN01002245-OREN01002245.1-marine-metagenome-genome-assembly--contig:-NODE-2245-length-20205-cov-19.613275_pt1 | contig 20205 bp, 21 predicted proteins | sample MGYA00248624_ERZ508555 | MGnify/ENA primary metagenome ERZ508555 (study PRJEB26222, sample SAMN06267773) | marine metagenome | isolation source: Saanich Inlet, British Columbia, Canada | place...
GAATTACGAAACGAATTACGAAACGAATTACGAAACGAATATGTCAAATTTAAGAAAAATAATAAGACACATTTTCTCTAAAAAATCGTTACTTATACGACTATTTACTTTTATCTGGGTTGTATTCTGCTCCTGGCTCTGGATAGGTGACCCAATTAAATCAATCGAACTTTCTATATCTGTTCTGATTGGCTCTATGCTAATACAGGGAATATTTGAATGGTTGTATGAATAAAACTTATTTTCAAATTCCAAGTCGCATATTTTATTAACTTTTTGGATGACTTATATGAGTGGTGATTTAAACTATGTAGAATTATTGTTGAATTTTAATATGAAAGGGAGATTGAAATGAATAAAATTATAATTGGGTTAACGTTTTGTTTAGTCACAATTGCTTTTGCAAAACTGGATCAAGGCCTTGATGAAGAATTCAGATTAAATGAAAGCCGGGAATCTGACCCTGAACTTTATTGGGAATGGGACAATGAACCCCGCTGGCTTTCTGGTCGTAATTGGGGAGCTGCAACTTTTTTTGGCAGTATTGGCCCGGGTGAATATTTTATAGGATCATCTTTTCCTGCAAATAATACGTATGATATAAAGATCGTTTTCGATAGTGATGAAACAACTTACTGCCAAACTTATCGGAGAGATTTAGATTATGCTGCTGGAGGTATTGGTGTATTTAAAGGGTCAGTTTGGGACATTTCTGTACCAGAAGCCCCAAGACGATTAAATGTCTGTTTTGTAGAGTGGGATGATGGCTCAGGTGAACATAATCCAAATTTACTTTGGGATCCAGATGATACAGATCTTGGAAGACGAGAATATCTTTTTATTATGGATAGTAATTACGATGGAACGGGCACAACATATGATAATCAAAATATTGCAATCGGTGGGGATATGGTCTATGCTTGGTGGCCTCGCTTAGAAACTGGTGCAACATTATTCCAAACAGATCCGGCAGAACTTCGCGTTAGGCTCGCTTATATTACAAATTTCAAATCATATTCTCAAGATAATGGAATAAGCCTTGAATGGGAATTTGAAGAAGATGGAATTGACCATTTCGATTTATTTGCTTCAACAACATTTCCACCGGAAGATTTTTTAGTACAACTAGACTCGGAACTCAGAGAATACACCCATACCGATGTGCAGAATAATGAAAAAAAATATTATCAATTAAAGGGAATTGATTTGGATGGTAATGTATTATACAATAGTCAATCCATTTGGGGAAAGGCGCATCCAATTTCTGAGAATATGAATTTATTAGGGAATTGGGATCTCCGTAGTAATTATGGTGATATTTGGGGCTATACTGATGAAGCGACTGGGATAGAATATGCATTATTGTGTGCACGGAGCGATGGATTAAGTATCATTGATATTTCAAATGAACCTGTGGAGGTTGGATTTATTTCAAGTGCATCGGATGCAAAAGATGTTAAAGTTTATGAGAATTATGCAGTCTTAATTATGGAATATACTCCAGCTAAAGTGATTGATTTGTCTGATCCTGCAAATCCTGTCGAAATAAGTACAATCCATTTTGGTTCGTCAAGTTCTGATGGCGGGTCACACAACTGTTATATTGATGGACAATATTTATATGCTATTGGTCATGATGCCGGTGGGATTGAAATATATGATTTATCTACGCCTGAGTCCCCACAATGGGTTGGAGATTATTCTACGTATTATTATCATGATATTTATGTGAAAGATGGTATTGGATATGCTGCTGGTATTTATGGCGATGGTGTAGATATTTTGGATGTTTCGAATCCAACAAATGTTCAATTATTAGCCAATTTTAATTATGAAGGAAGTGGTGCTCATAATTGCTGGACCACTGAAGATGGAAATTATGTGATTGTAGGCGACGAAATTGGCACAGGTAATTGGGCAAGAATCTTTGATATTCAAGATTTGAATAATATTATTATGGTTGCTGAATATATCGTGGATCCCTTATCGGTTGTACACAATACTTACGTAAAAGGTGATCTTTTATATATTGGTCATTATACAGAAGGTGTTCGCATTGTTGATATTTCTGACCCGACTTATCCAGAAGAAAAAGGTTATTACGATACTCATTTGCAAAATGAATATGGATATGAAGGTTGTTGGTCAGTTTTTCCATATTTTGATTCTGGAAAAATTATTGCATCAGATATGCAATTGGGATTATTCGTTTTGGAATATGCTCCAGCTTTAGAAATCGAAATTAATAAATTTCCAACTGAATATAAGTTAAAGCAGAATTACCCAAATCCGTTTAATCCTAAAACGACTATAAATTATGCTATTGGAAAAGATGGGTTTGTGAATCTTTCCGTTTTTGATATAACCGGAAAATTTATCAAAACTTTAGTACATAAAAATCAGAGTCAGGGCCTCCATTTTTCAGATTGGAATGGAAGGGATGCAACTGGGGAAAATGTTGTATCGGGGATTTATTTAATCAAGATAGAGATAGATGATTTCTCACAATCTCGAAAAATGATATTATTAAAATGATTTCATGAAAGATAAATTTAGCGTTTTTAAATCTGTTGATACATACAAACCGGACACGGATAAACTGGAAGGCCCATTGCCAGCATTGCGCTGGAATTTTATTCTTCAAAATTTCAGTTTAAAATATTGATATTGTTTTTTCTATTTTGGGTTTAGCATATGGGCAAGAAACCTTAACAACAATATCGGTGCAATTTTTATGGGACAGTTTATTAAATAAATTACAAATTTTCATTCACAGAAATTGAAATACTCAAGTGTGATTCAACAAGTTTTGCAATTTCCATTTCTGATGTCATAACAATTCCATCCGCTTCAATAAGTTCAGCAATTTTTGGACCGAGGGAATTAATTTGTTCAGTGTTCAACAAAATTTTGATTCGGGTTAATACATCCACAATATAATTCATTTTATCATGATCACCTTTTTGCCCTAAAGCTTGGTAAGCTTCATTCAAAAATCGTTCAGCACGTTCTTCCGAGAATTCTGGAAACAATTCAGATATGGCACCAACCCAAGATTCTCTTTCTTCAAAATCAGCTTGTCCATCTGTTAAATGGATCGACGCGCAAAGGTGTGTGACCGCTTCGATAGGTGACATATTTTCGGGTGAATTGAATTCTGGCGCTTTCTTTTTATTCGAAAACCAGCCCATTATTTCGTCTCCCATTCTTGAGGTGTGAATGTTTTCATACTTAAAGCATGAATTTCATGTTGCATAAGTTCACCCATGGCTTCATACACTTTTCGGTGTCTTTGGACTAAATTTTGCCCCTCGAAGTCAATAGCAACAATAATCGCTTCAAGGTGGAATCCGCCTTTATGGAGTTCATGATGCAAATGCCGTCCTGTAAAATCTTTCACTTCAAAATGCTCGAGATTTAGACTGGAATTTAATCTTAATTTCATTTCAGTTTCGATTGCCATTGTTTTTTCGGACAATCCGTTAGAATTTTGCTGCATGTCAGATCCTAAGTTATTTCAATTAACCGATGAAGATAAATCCCATTATAGGGAAATAATCGAAAAAATTGACCCAGCACACTCCTTGTCAATTACGCGAGTTATAGGGTCGAAAATATCGGGAATGTTGGATGAAGGGAATCTCAATTCTGTCGAAGTTGCCCTCATTGATGATATTACCATTTTAATGGGAATCTTAAAATTAAATCCAGAACTTCCAAAATCAGTTGTTAAAAAAATATTATTTGCCATGATGTATTTTGTAGATGAAAATGATGAAATCCCTGATGTAATTCCTGGATACGGGTATTTAGACGATATAAAAGTGGTAGAGTGGGTCATCAATGATATTCGTGATCAAATCCCGCCTTTGGTGAAATCTTAACTCAACCATTCTTTTCTGCGGATTGATTATCCGCATCAAGATCCTCTTCAGAAAATTGCCATTGGCATGGAACACACCACCATGGTTTTCCAAAGTAGGTTTTTAAATCCTCGACCAATTCTAAAGAATCATTGCATCTTGGACAATCTCGTTCAGTACCTTTTTCTGGCCATTTATAATCTGGGCGATATTTCAGCCCATTTTCGTAAGTATGATGTTCTTGCATAGATAGAAATTACAGTGTTTTTTCCCGTGATTAAATATGTGATTTAGAAAATTGAAAGAAGGACAAATAGCAGGACACCAATTAAAGAGATGCCAACGTAATTTTGAATTCGAAGTTCTTTTTCATAAGATTCGACTTGTGACAAATAATGATCATAAAATAAAAAAACATTCAATGTATCATTCTCTGCCACATAAACTCGTTTTATTCCTTCGTTTAAATTTTCTCTGATTTTTTTATTTTGGATGTCAGGCGGAATATAACTGACTTCATGAAATCCGGGTAAAACGGGTACCGGCCCATTTAAGGGATGATTTCCAACAAAATACCCGTCCACAAAAAATGCAACATTCATACTGTCTGTTTTAATTTCAATGAATCCAAATTTGTTTATATCCTTTTCGTTTTGGGCGTACATCACTGTAAGTGAAAAAATGAGCCCAATTAGGATGTTAATTGTCTTTTCCATATATGGCAAATTATTTTTATCTATCCCTGAAATCAAATAACTAAATTCATGTCAAATGAATTCCAATTTATTATCAAAATCAATTATTTATTGCGTCTTTTTACTTGGGTTAGGTAGCTGTGCTTATTTCAATACCTTTTATAACGCACGGCAATATTACGAAGAAGCTGAAAAAATCCGACTACAAAAAGAAGGCGAATCAATTCCGATCACTGCCATGGATAAATACGGAAAAACCATCCAGAAATGTCAAAAAGTATTAAATGATTTCCCGGAAACTAAATTTCGAATCGAAGCTATTTTATTAATGGCGAAAGCTCGGTATTATCGAAAAGATTACGATTTTGCTATTGATGATTTGAAAGTTGTTTCCGCTGATGGGAATCAAAAACAAATTGAAGAAGCCCAATATTGGCGATCCTTATGTAAATGGAAAAAAGGTAATGCCCAAACTGGGATTGATGAATTAACGGATTTATTGGGTAAGTCTAAATCAAAAGAAGTTCAATCTCGTTGTCATTTATCTTTAGCAGAAATTGCGAATGAATTAAAAGATTCTGACTTAGCACTTACGCATTTACAGGAAGGTGCAAAATTGACAAAAGACCGTGCACAGAAAGGGGTTATTTATACTCGACTTGCGGAAATGGCATTTAATAGGGAAAATTATGAATTAGCAAAAAATGCTTATGGAAAAGTAGTCGCTAATTCACTGTCGAAAGAAAAGGTTGAAAAAGCACATTTGCAAATATTGAAAATCCTTCGATTAGAAAAAGAATATAGATCTGCGGCTCGAAAAATTAAAGGAATGCTGACAGATGATAAATTCAAACGAATTGCTGGATATCTCGAATTAGAATTAGTCCAACTTTATAGAGCACAGGGTGAAGAGTCTGAAATTGAATCAAGATTGGAGATTATTGTTAATGCGTATCAAAGAACACCTGTTTCAGCCGAAGCTTATTATTATTTGGGTGAGATTTATACATCTCAAAAATGGGATTTAGAAAAATCTAAAGACTATTTCAATCTCGTGAGTAAAGAATCGAGCAAATCTCTTTTTACGCCAATGGCGAAAAGTAAAAGTAACGCAATTGGTCGCTATCAAGAAGCTGAAAAAGATTTAGAATCCCACTTTATCTTATTGAATCAAGATTCGACTTTATTAGTCTCAGAATCAGATACCACAAAACAAAGTGTTTCCATTATCAAACCAGATAGGTCCATTCCTGAACTTTATTATCAATTAGGCGATTTAGAAGCGTTTAGTTTTAATCGAAATTCGGAAGGAATAGCATTTTTACAAAAAATTATAACAGATTATTCAGAATCGTCTTTTCATGCAAAATCCATGTTTACCATTGCATTCATGTATGAAAGTAATGGCGATTCACTTAATGCATTACTCATGAGAAATCGCCTGAAAAAAGATTACCCAAAATCCGAATATGCAGCTTATTTATCTGACGATATCATTGTTGAAAAAAAGGAACAGGAATTAGTTTTTTCACAAGCAAATAAAGAAATTTCTTTAAATCCAGAAGAATCAATTTCGTTATTTAAAAAAACAATAAACCTTAATACGGAAACGGAAGTCTCTGTAATAGCAGCTTATACAATTAGTTATTACTATGACCAAAATGCAGAAATTGACAGTGCGATGAAATATTATGAGTGGATTCAAGAAAACCACCCGCGGTCTGACCAAGCGCAGAGCGCAAGTCTTAGACTTAAATCACTTCAAATGGTTTTATCCGCTTTGGAAGTTGAGCAAGATTCGACTCAAATTGCTCCGGAACAAAATTGAGAGCAAATATCTTTTCTTTTTGCTATCGATTTACCCGATTTATTGTTACAAAAACTCTTTATTTTTTTCAGGCGATTCTATTTAAACCAAAAGATTTAGAACCGGCAGTTAAATTGGGGGATTCTGTTTTATCAACCATCTCATTTGTTGGCACTCCATTTTTCAATTTCCCACTTCCGACTTATCAAGACGTAGAAGTTTTCGATTTAATTTTCCCATCTCCATTAATAGGAAGTTCTTTCAAATCAGAAACATCAATTCTAAATATTTGGCTTAAGATGGGATTAGGTGGACTCATTTTTAAAACAATTTTAAAGAATCCGCGAAATGGAAATGAACAGCCAAGATTACAAGACGCATATTTAGATGGAGAAGCAGGCTTATTGAATTCCATGGGATTGCCTGGCCCTGGAATTGATTCTTTTGCCCAAGCGATAACTCAATCAAAATTGTGGAAATATAATCGACCATTGGGTATTAGTATTGGCGGAGATTCATATAAAGAATATATTCAAAATATAGCCAAGATTCAGGACGCTATGTTGCCTACATCTTTTCCGTTTTTTTATGAAATAAATATTAGTTGTCCAAATACTGAAAACGGAGGAACATTAGGCGAAAACCCAAAGCTTTTAAATGGTCTCCTTACTGAAATTCGTCAGGGTAATTCAACTCCGATTTCTGTAAAAGTTTCCCCAGAATTGTCGGATGAGAAATTGAAACAAATTGGAGATCTGTGTAGAAAACATGAAAAAATATTTATTAATGCAGGAAATACGCACTATAAAAAACCGAGTGAAGTTGGTATTTATCCAAATGACTTTTCAATGATAGGAGGTGGTTTTTCCGGTCCGTCATTATTTTTGCGAACCTTAGAAATGGTGAAAATATTTTCTGAATTTAAAATACCGATTTTGGCCACGGGTGGGATTTCAACAATTCACCATATAAATGCGGCCAAACAAAATGGTGCAGTATTATTCGGAATGGCCACCGCATTGGTATTAGATCCTTACTGTGTTCCAAAAATTAATTCTCAACTCTAAATGTTTACTATTGTACTTCTAGAGCCACAAATTCCACCGAATACAGGTTCAACTGGCAGATTGTGTGGCGCAACCAATACGAGACTTCATATAGTTGGGAAATTGGGATTTGAATTATCGGATAGAACTTTGAAACGTGCGGGATTGGATTATTGGGACCATATTGATTGGGAGTATTTTCCCAAACTAGATGAATATTGCTCTAAAATGATTAAAAATGAATCATTTCATCTATTGACTACTAAATCGTCTTTATCGTACACTTCGAGGCAATTTAAGGATGGAGATCATCTTGTATTTGGTAGTGAGACAGCTGGGATTGATGAAGCATTTTTAAAAAAGCATTGGTCAAATACGTGTACAATACCCATGGAAAATCAAAATATTAGAAGTCTAAATCTAGCCACGAGTGTGGGTATCGTCCTTTATGAAGCAATTCGGCAAATTAATGAAATCTAATCTTTTAATTCTTCTTCTAATATTGGTTCAAGGGTGTTCAAGTTCCCCAAGATATTTTACTGAAAAAGTGAGTCGACCCAAAAAATCTAAATCCGTAAAATTTCTTAAACCAAAAAGTAGTAAAGACACAAAGCATAATCGAAAGAAAAAAGTGATGAAGGGTGTAAGCTCTTTTTATGCTGAAGATTTCCACGGTAAGCTGACTGCAAATGGAGAAGTGTATGATATGTATGGCGTTACCGCAGCTCACAAAACACTTCCCTTGGGAACTGTCTGTCGTGTCACAAATTTGGACAATGATAAATCTCTCATTCTTCGTGTCAATGATCGTGGACCTTATGTAGCAGGTCGAATATTAGATTGTTCCTATGGCGCTGCAAAAAAGTTAGATTTCCTAAGGCAAGGGACCACAAATGTTAAAATTGAAGTTATCGAATGGGGAGATGGAGCCTATATGCATCATCGAGAGAATAAAAAATGAGTAAATATTTTATGGTTGTAAATCCACATGGTGGATTAAAAAAAGGGATTGGAATACTGGATAGGGTAAAACCTATATTTGAAAGTGGTGGTGCTGAACTCACGGTTTTGGAAACTGAATATGCCGGGCATGCCCGTGAATTTGCTCAAGAAAAAGATTTTACTGGCTATGATGGTTTTTGCGCTATTGGAGGAGATGGCACGATGCATGAAGTCATCAATGGTATGCTGAAGCGACCAGATGGTAGAAAGTTACCCATTGGTTTGGTAACGGGCGGAACGGGCAATTCCTTTATGCATGATTTAGATTGCCTCGATCCTGAAAATGCAGCCAAACGAATTTTAACTGGAAGACTTCGTCCCATTGATATTGCAAAAGTTGATGCAGATGGTGAGACGCTTTATGGATTTAATATCGTTGGGTGGGGCTTGCCAACTGATATAAATGCGTTGGCAGAAAAAATGAGATGGCTCGGTGAACAACGATACAATATTGCATCTATTATTGAAGTCATGCGGGGAAAACAACGATTAGCAAAACTGATAATAGAAGGAAATACCGTTGTGGGAGATTACGGATTCATTTTGGGCTGCAATACGATTCATACCGGTAAAGGAATGATGATGGCGCCCTTGGCTCAATTAAATGATGGATTAATCGATTTGATTATTGCTAGGAAAGCAAGCCGCTTCAAATTATTGAGGTTATTTCCGAAATTATTTAGTGGTGCTCATGTTGGTGATCCATTAGTGGATTATCGCCAAGTGAAAGAATTCTCTATTATTCCGCAGGAAGACAATATTCTAAATATCGATGGTGAAATGATTGGTAGTACGCCCATTCATGTAACAGTAGAACAGGGATTGATAGACGTTCTTGTCTAATTTAGATTATTAGCAAAAAATTCACAAAAGACTAATAACAAAGTAGATACAATGCATGATGTACATATTTAAAATAATTTTATTATTGTCACCATTATACATTTTTTCTTCGTTATAATTGGTGTCTCTGTGGCTAATGAATTAATCAGGGTAAAAAAGGAAAAAAATATGAGTATGTTCAAAGGACGGAATTTGATAAACGCGTTAGGGATTCCTGGGTGGTTATTCCTTATTTGGAAAGGTGATTTATATTATAGTTTTTTTATTTTAATATGTATCGTATTTGCCTTAGGTGAGTTTTATGATATGATGGAGAAAAAAGGTACTAAGCCACTAAGGTGGATGGGAATGTGTAGTGCAGCGTTTATTGCGGATTTTTATTATTCTCAGCCCATAATCACAGGGCATCAAATGGTTGGATGCGTCATACTAATTGTTCTCTTAACTTTTATTTGGGAATTATTCTCCAAAGAGGAGAATTCCGGTTTAAATATTTCCGTAACGATGGCCGGAATTTTATTTGTTCCTATTTTACTCGGAACTGCAATTGATATTCGTCAATTTGATACATTCATGGGCACCCAATTAACTTTAGCATTGGTTCTATCTGTTTGGGCTTGTGACTCGGCTGCGTTTATTTTTGGCACTAAATTTGGGTCAGCAAAAATTTTCCCACGTGTGAGTCCAAATAAATCGTGGGTTGGATCAATTGCCGGATTAATTGCATCAATGAGCGTATTTCATTTATTTTATCATCAAGGGTGGCTTGGAGATTATTTCTCTATGAATGATGCAATAGCGTTTGGAATAATTTCAGGCGTTTTCGGACAAATGGGCGATTTTTCGGAATCTCTTTTAAAACGTGATGCTGGTGTGAAAGACAGTGGTACACTTTTACAAGGGCATGGTGGTGTTCTAGATCGTTTTGACTCCTTGATATTTGCCACACCTATTACTTATCTTTACCTTCATATCTTCATGAACTTTTAATCTTTTTACATAAACCCAATGGAACTTAAATCAATCTTAGCAACAGATTGTGGCTCAACCACAACCAAAGCCATTTTAATACAAAAAATCGATGGTGAATATCGTTTAACCTATCGTGGCGAAGCCCCAACAACTGTAGAAGCTCCTTTCGAAGATGTGACCCGCGGCGTTCTTAATGCAGTTATGGAAATTGAAGAACTGGCCGAACGAAAAATCTTGGATGGAGATGAAATTATGTCCCCACAGAAGAATGGGGAAGGTGTTGATATTTACATTTCAACAAGCTCTGCTGGCGGTGGACTCCAAATGATGGTGGCAGGTGTAGTGAAGTCCATGTCCGGTGAAAGTGCCGAAAGAGCAGCATTGGGAGCAGGATCCATCGTAATGGATGTAATGGCTTCTAATGATGGTCGTTTACCCCATGAGAAAATTAAACGAATTCGTGATCTTCGCCCAGATATGATTTTATTATCTGGTGGAATTGATGGGGGAACAGTTTCCCATGTTGTTGAACTTGCTGAAATTCTTCATGCGGCAAACCCGCAACCCCGTTTAGGTCAAAACTATAAATTGCCTGTGATTTATGCAGGAAACAAAAATGCTCAAGATCAAATTCGTACCACATTAGGTGATATGGTTGATTTGGATATTACAGAGAATATTCGTCCAGTTCTTGAACGAGAAAACCTTGAACCATCACGAGATAAAATCCACGATTTATTTATGGAACATGTGATGCAACAAGCTCCAGGTTATAAAAAACTTATGTCTTGGACAGATGCGCCAATCATGCCAACACCTGGTGCAGTTGGATCCTTAATTGAAATGATAGCAGAAAAAGAAAAAATTACCGTTGTTGGCGTGGATATAGGTGGCGCAACGACTGATATATTTTCTGTATTTGAAGGAAAATTCAATCGGACAGTGAGTGCCAATCTTGGGATGAGTTATTCTATTTGTAACGTATTAGCTGAAGCCGGTTTAGATAATGTGCTTCGTTGGGTTCCATTTGATATCGATCGGAAAGAACTCACAAATCGTATTGGAAATAAAATGATTCGCCCAACCACGGTTCCACAATCCTTAGAAGAATTGTTTCTAGAACAGGCAATTGCCCGAGAAGCACTTCGACTCTCTTTTATTCAGCACAAGGAATTTGCCACCAGTTTAAAAGGGGTCCAGAAAGAGAGAACCATTTCTGATGCGTTTGATCAAACAAGTTCGGGAGAATCATTGGTGAATATGATGGATTTAGATTTACTGGTTGGATCCGGTGGAGTATTGAGTCACGCACCACGGAGAGAACAATCTGCACGAATGTTGATTGACGCGTTTATGCCAGAAGGAATAACACAATTGGCTGTGGATTCTATTTTTATGATGCCACAACTTGGCGTTTTAGCTAATATAGAAAAAGAAGATTTAGCCGAAGAAGCAAGGACTGCTGCACTTGAAGTATTTCACAAAGATTGTTTGATTCGCCTAGGAACCTGTATCGCGCCGGTTGGAAAAGCAAAAGATGGCGCAACAGTCCTTGCTGCTGAATTTGCTATGCCTGATGGCTCAACAATTCATCATAATTTGAAAAAGAATGAACTCTACAGAATCGAAGCACCTTATGAACCGATTCAAGCAAAATTAACGCCGGACAAAAAAATGAATATTGGTGCTGGAAAAGGTGAGCCCATCGATACAACAGTTTATGGCGGTGTTGTTGGACTAATCCTAGATGGTCGAGATCGACCGATTACGATTCCTAATGATTCTGAAAGTAGATTGGCTGCACTTAAAAGTTGGTCAGAAGCAGTAAATGAATATCCTAACACAAATTCTTAATCCTAAGCTAAGATAAATAATGGCACACGCATACACTCCTGGACTTAAAGTATTACATCACACAATAGTTAAAAAGAATCGTCGTCTTCCTATTAAAGGAAAGGTAACAAAAAACATTGGCGACATTCTGAACCCAAATGACATCGTTGCAACCACAGATCTTCCCGGGAATGTCCAAATGGTGAAGGTTGCAAATCTTTTGAATATTGGTCCGGCAGATGTATTGGATGTCATGATGGTAAGTGATGGTGATTCTGTGAAAAAGGGAGAAATGATTGCCCAAACGGAAGGAATGTTTGGTTTCTTCAAATCTGATGTAAAATCTCCCATCGATGGAACTATTGAATCAATCTCGGGTGTTACGGGGCAAATTGTCATGCGAGATGCGCCAATTCCCGTAGAAGTGGATGCTTATATGACGGGTGTAGTAAAAGAGATTATTCCAGAAGAAGGCGTTATTGTAGAATCTGAAGCTGCATTTATTCAAGGTATATTTGGAATTGGTGGAGAATCACGTGGAAATATGGAAATTCTTGTCAAGGATAGAGAACAAGAATTGACTGCAGATTTATTGAATGAATCTCACAAAGGAAAAATTGTGGTGGGCGGTTCCTTTATTAGTCTCGAAACTTATAAAAAAGCATTATCTCTTGGTGTAGCCGGTGTTGTAATCGGTGGATTCAATTATTATGATTTGGAAGATATATTAGGATATACGCTTGGTGTAGCCATTACAGGATCAGAAGATTTGGTCACATCGCTCATTGTAACAGAGGGGTATGGGAATATCCGCATGGGAAGCAGAACCTATGATTTATTAAAAGAGCATGATGGGAAATTTGTTTCAATCAATGGTGCAACCCAGATTCGTGCAGGTGTGATTCGGCCGGAAATTGTTATCCCATTGAAAGATGATGAAATCCCTAAAACTCCTATTCATGAATCAGAAGAAAAAGGGATTGGAGAAGGAAGTTTGGTTCGTGTGATTCGTGCGCCTTATTTTGGAAGAATGGGGCTTGTGAAATCACTTCCATCCGCACTTCAAAAAATGGAATCGGAAACGATGGTCCGTGTTGCTGAAGTTGAAATTGATGATGATATATTAATCATACCACGATCTAATTTGGAAATGGTTGAGACGGATTAAGATTAGGAATGAGGCATTAGTATTAAGAATTGTTTGAGTATGGAGAGAAGATGATTATGGCAAGAAAAAATATTAGAAAGAAATATGATTGATAGTATAAAAGATATGCTTATTGGAAATATTGATCCAAAGACAACATCTCTGTCAATAGAAGAGCAGGATAAATTATTCCTTGAAAAAATCGCAAAAAAGATTCATGATTCCGGTTTTGTAACGCCAGCAGTATTTTTCTTAGAAATGACAAAACCTTTATCACTTTTAGGGAGTCATGCACTTGTATTTTTAGGCCCAATTTTAAATGCATTTATTCAATCCGAAAATTATTATAGAACAGTCCAGGTTTTTGAAGAATCTGAAAATATTGAAATTTTATTAAACATGATCGAAGCGTTAGAAAACACCGCCAAGATTGCTAATGGAGATAATCATGAATGATCGTGATTTTATGATCAGTGTAGGCGGAATCTCGCTTGCTTTTCTGATTTATTGGTTTGCAGGACATCCATATTTTGTTACGGAAAGACTTGTGATGTTTCTTACCATCATGATCTTTTCGGGTACACTTATGTTTTATATCCGAAAAGCTCGTCGTGGGGAAGATATCTTTTTAAGGGACATACCTGGACTTAAAGCCATAGAAGAAGCGGTAGGGCGATCCACAGAAATGGGGAAGCCTGTTTTATATGTTCCTGGTATTATGGATATGGATCAAGTTGAAACGGTTGCTGGTGTTATCGTACTTGGTCATGTTTCTAAAATGACGGCAAGATACGAAACCACATTGAATGTTCCTGTCTCCCGTGCTATTGTGATGAAAGCGGCTCAGGAAGCCTGTAAAGAATCGTATCTTATGGAAGGTCGTCCAGATATGTTTCATGATGATATGGTTCATTATCTTACGGATGAACAATTTGCTTTTGCTGCCGGTGTGAATGGCATTATGGTTCGTGAAAAACCCGCCGCTTGTCTCTATATGGGCAAATTCTATGCAGAATCATTAATTTTGGCAGAAACTGGGAATTCAATTGGTGCGATCCAAATTGCTGGAACTGCATCTCAAGCTCAAATTCCATTTTTTGTTACGGCCTGTGATTATACATTAATTGGTGAAGAATTTTTCGCCGCTAGCGCCTATTTATCTCAACGACCAGAATTGATTGGTGGCGTGAAAGGACAAGATATGATTAAGGTGATTGTAATCGCTACAATCCTTGGAGGCGTTCTGCTTAGATTACTTAATGATATCGGGTTAATAAATTTTAATATTCTTCAATTCTTAAAAGTGACTTAAGGAAAATATTATGCTTTGGAAAAGACATATCCCAATTTTAATTGTAGCCGTAATTGGCTCACTTACTCTATTTGGATGGTTTATTGACGAACCGAACATTAAAGCCTTCGTGAATGATGATGCAACGCAATGGTTCGATATTCTTGCCAGTTTCGCCATATTTCTTGGTGGATTCAATTTACTCAAAATGCAATTACAGAAAGTGCTCCGAAAGAAACAAGGCTGGCAATACAGCCTGTTTGCCATAGGTGGCTTTATATTGGCCATTATTGCCGGTTTTTTTTACAAAGGGAACCCTGATGTTGCATGGGGAACTCATGTAACAGCAGACGGCACTCTTTTTAAATGGATCTTTATGTATATATTTGCCCCACTCGGTGCAACTATGTTTGCATTGCTTGCATTTTTTGTAGCATCCGCATCTTACCGCGCCTTTAGAATTCGAAATTTTGAAGCGACCCTTCTGCTGGTATCTGGGATTATTATTATGATCGGTCGTGTTCCGTTGGGTAGTAGTATTTCCAGTTGGTTTATTCTGTATTTATTGGTTCTGATAGGAGGTATCGCTATTAATTCAGTGTTCAAAAATAAACAATACACAGCCATTTTTGTTTCTGTGGGAATCATAATAGTCACTTCTGCCGGTTCATCCATGGGGTGGCCATTAGATCAACCAGGGATTTTCTATTTACCTCATTTGCAGGAATGGATTTATATGAATCCAAATGTTGCTGGTACGAGATCCATCATGATGGGGATTGGGTTAGGCATTTTTGCAACATCAATCCGATATATACTCGGCATTGAAAAATCTTATATTGGAGAATAATGATGAAATACATATCTGATTTAATTTTAAAAATGAGTTCAGTGGATCGACGTTGGATCTTCCTGGTTATCGCTTTGTCGGTTATTCTACCATTATATTTCCCATTGGGGTTACCCATTAGGCCGACGCCAACAACACAACAGGTTTATGATACAATTGATGCCTTACCTCATGGGTCTAAAATATTGGTTTCTTGTGAATATGGGCCCAGTACAAAACCAGAAATTCATCCCATGGTTTTATCTGTCTTACGTCATTTATTCAAGAATGAACATAAAGTTTATGTGACTTGCCTTTGGCCAGATGGACAATTCCTAGCATCTGAAGCATTGGATCTAGTCGGGCGTGATGAATATGGATTAACCTATGGCGAAGATTATGTCTTACTCGGATTTCGCCCGGGCAATGAAGCAGTCGTTAAAGGTATAGTGAGTGATATTAGGAAACTTTACACGATTGATGCAAAAGGGACAAAGGTTACTGAAATTCCAATGATGAACGGTGTGAACCGATTTGAAGATTTTGATTTTCTTTTCTCAGCATCTGCGGGTTATCCCGGTACCATTGAATGGGTGCAATATGCAGCTGATCCAACGAATGTCCCCATGAGTACTGGAACCACATCGATTCAAGTGAATGAAGTGATGCCTTATGTTGCTGCAGGTCAAGTTCAAGGTATATTGGCTGGCATGCCTGGGGCTGCAGAGTATGAAGCTCTCATTGGCGTTCCAGGAATTGGAACCAGTGGAATGGATGCACAGTCTATTGCTCACTTAGTGATTGTTCTTTTTATTGTTTTGGGGAATGTTGGTTATTTAATTGAACGTAATCGTTCAAAAAAGTATTAAGGAGTACGTGATGTTTGGTGAAATATTTGGTGCCTGGGTCGCAGTTTTTTTAACATTTGCAATCTTTTCATTCCTGTATAAGGATAATCCATTTTACAAAATTGCAGAACATATCTTTGTAGGTGTTTCTGCCGGATATTGGACGTCCATGTTCTTCTGGACACAGATCCAGCCTAATTTGTTTGGACGGCTCTGGCCATCCGCTCAATATTCAGATGGATTTTGGTACGGGATTTATAATTTCTTTGGGATGATTTCCTCATCAATTTTTCCAGAAGGCGGGATTGATAAAGGCCATGATATGCATTTGACCTATTTGATTCCCTTTGCGTTGGGTATCATGATGTTGTTGAGCCTTTTTAAAAAATTAAGTTGGTTTGCAAGATGGGGTATAGCATACACAGTTGGTATGGCGGCAGGACTTCGTGCTTATGGCTATCTAAACTCCAATGTCCTTGGACAGATCAGAGGAACAATTATCCCATTGGCGGATCCTGATCTGCCTATGTTTAGCCTGTTGGGTGCATCTCATTTCAATAACTTAATTATTTTGGTAGGAACGGTAACAGGTTTGCTCTATTTCTTTTTCTCAAAAGAGCATAAAGGAAATTTTGGAAAAGTCACTCGTGTAGGAATTTATTTCTTAATGATATCTTTTGGCGCTTCATTTGGATTTGCCGTCATGGGTCGTATTTCGTTGCTTATTGGACGTTTTGTAGAATTGATTACCTATTCAAGCGCACAATACCATCACGCAACGCTTTGGGTATTGGTAATCATGGTTGGGTTATTGGGATATTCTGCCTATAACGATAAGGACAATCCAGAAACAGAAGGGTCGTAATATTCAAAGACTTTACTTTACTTATTCTTGCAAGACTTGAGTTAATGATTCGACCCGTTAAATCATAGGATCCCACACCCAACAATGGAGAATCCTTGACTTAAGAATGGTTGGAGAATTTGTTATTGTACTGAACTAAACACAATGCCTTGAATAAAAAGCTTCTTTCCTTAAAAATGGAAAATTAATTGTAGACTCATAATGTCAACCCGCCCAAAAATTTGTATTTGCAAACACGATTATTAGACAATAAAAAATAGAGAATGCCCAAACAAAAACGCAAACTTGCTGCTATTATGTTCACAGACATTGTCGGTTATACCGAATCCATGTCTATTGATGAACAGGCTGCTATTCAAGCTGTTAGGAAAAAACGTTCCATAATTCAGCCGTTGATCAAAGAACATTTCGGCGTTTTTGTTAAAGAAATTGGTGATGGTACATTATCTTATTTTGGGTCTGCCATAGATGCATCGACCTGTGCTGTAAAACTACAGACAAAAACTTTTGATGATGAATTCTTAAATATTCGTATTGGCATCCATATTGGTGATATCGTTTTTGATGGTGAAGATGTTTTTGGAGAAGGTGTTAATATTGCAAGCCGTTTAGAAAGCATATCTCCTGCAGGCGGAATTTGTGTTTCTAAAAATGTTTTTGATGAACTGGAAAATAAGAAACAATTCAATGGCACATCACTTGGGTTGCAAAGTTTGAAAGGTGTAGGTAGGCTTGTGGAAGTCTTTGCTTTAAATGGAGATAAACTAAAAAAACCGGACAAATCCCAATATAAAGCAACAAAAGTTGAAAAACATACTGATGATGAAGTTCCATCTATTGCCATTATCCCATTTGATAATAAAGGTGCACAAGAAGATGTATTTTACGCTTATGGTATTTCTGCAGATCTTATTTCTTCGGTGGCCAGTGCAGGACTCATCAGAGTTGCAAGTTTAAAAGATATTGAAAAACTGGATTATCAAAATCTTGAAAGTGCTGAAATCTCCAGAATAGTATTCATCCGTTATATCGCAAATGGAACCTTGTGGAAAATGGGAGATATGTTTCAACTCTCAATTGAACTCTACGATACAAAAGATGCCAGAGTTATATGGTCAGATCGGTGGCAGGAAAATTGGGATAACTTACCAAGTATTAAATCAAATCTTTCTGATGGGCTTTTAAAGGCTTTGAATGCTAAACCGAGCTATGAAGAAAATAAAGAGATAGTAAATCCGGAAGCGTATGAATATTATTTAAGGGCAGAGCATAAATTTCAAAAAAGGCAGACGGCTGATGACATTGAATTAGCTATGGGCTTATCCCAGAAAGCAGTTGAGATAGATGAAAATTTTTTAGAAGGTAAAATTCAGTTGGCTAAAATAATTTATGCGAAAGGCAATGATGAGAATAAAGCTTTATCCCTTGCCAATACTACCCTTGAGCAAGCCGAAAAGCAAGACAATCAAAGAGCGGTAGGTGATATCTTGAGATTCATTGGGGGATGGTTCATAAGGCGAGACCTGGATAAAGCTCTGGAATACTTCACAAGATCATTGATTGTTTTTGAAGCTTTGGGTGACAAAATGGGAACCGGTTTGGCTCTAAATAGCATTGGTAACGTCAACTGGAGAAATGAACAGCCTAAGAAGGCTTTAGAATATTATGAGCGGTTTCAATCTATTGCGGAGGAAATTGGTGATAAATGGAGTGAAAGTACAGCGCTCAATAATATTGCTCTTGTATATAATGGTATTGGTGACTCAGATGGTGCGATTGAATATTTAGAAAGAGCGTTAGTGATAAAAGAAGAACTCCAGGATAAAGCAGGGAGCGCCAAAAATCTTGTGAATATTGGTTTCCAATATTTTACCAAAGGTGATTTTAATTCTGCCTTAGATTACAATAACAGAGGACTGGCCATTGATAAATCCTTAGGCAACAGATGGCGAATATCATTTGACCTACGACTAAAAGGTTACATCCTTGTTGATATGGGAGAATACGCAGAGTCACAGGCCAGTTTTGAAGAAGCACTTGCCATTGATGAATCTCTAGATGATAAAAATGGCATCATGCTTGCCACGAAAGGAATTGGTATTACACACTTTTATAGATCTGATTATGAAAAAGCCCTTGATTATCTTGAAAGGTCCTATTCACTGAGAAAAGAATTAGGGAAAAAAATGTGGAAATTGTATCACCTGATACATCTGTCTCTCACACAAAAATACTTAAATAAGGATTATGATAAAAAAGAAATCCACAATATTATAGAAGATAAAACATTAGACGATAAGAGATATATGACTAATTACACCATTTATAAACTATTCGAAGAAAAGAAATATTTACAATGGGCCTTTAAGCAAGTTTGTAAAATCGCAAATGGACTAGATGACACAGTGAAAGAATCGTTTCTAAATGCGCCATTACCAAAACAGATCATAGAAGCCTGGGAGAAGGTGAATGCCTGAACAAACCCGCAAACTCGTTGCCATTGTCTTTACCGATATAGCTGGTTTAACTAAACTCACATCCGAAAATTAGTCCCAAGCATCTTCTTTATTAAAAACACAACGGGAACTGTTTCAGCCTCTTGTGGCAGAATTTAATGGTTCTTTTCGAATACTAATGCTAATAAAATTAATATTATAATTATATAAAAAATGGCAGTAATGGGTTTTCATATTTTAAAAATGGATACAATAGACCTTCCACATGTTCATGATCTAAATCAACATGCTCTCCCGGCCGTCAGCAGCATTACGCTCAATGATATGACTCAATTTCTTGAAATGGCTGATTATTTCCGGGTTATCAAAGTAAAAAATGATATTGCCGGATTTCTCATAGCGCTGGCACCGGGAAAAGATTATCATAGCCCCAATTACAAATGGTTTGAAAAAAAATACTCTCAATTCATGTATGTTGATAGAATTGTTATTGACCCGTCTTTCCAAAGCAAGGGACTTGGGCGAGCTTTTTATGATGATTTGAAAATGTTCTCCCAACGATACACGCCTATAATAACTTGCGAAGTGAATTTGAAACCAAAAAATGATGAATCTTTGCTTTTCCATAAAAAATATGGGTTCGAGCAAGTGGGAACTCAGGAAACCGATGGTGGGAAGAAAGAAGTTTCCTTAATGGTTTATAAAATT
>ENA-OREN01002246-OREN01002246.1-marine-metagenome-genome-assembly--contig:-NODE-2246-length-20203-cov-4.904899_pt1 | contig 20203 bp, 21 predicted proteins | sample MGYA00248624_ERZ508555 | MGnify/ENA primary metagenome ERZ508555 (study PRJEB26222, sample SAMN06267773) | marine metagenome | isolation source: Saanich Inlet, British Columbia, Canada | place...
AGATATTTTGATCTCCGTAAGGGTCCTTGATCATAAACAAGCTGCGATGCTTTATAAAGCAGAGGCTAAAGAAAAAATACTCCAAAATTTAGAGAACAAAAAAGCATCTGATCAGGCGCTAAAAGATGGTAAAGAGAAATTGGCAAGATTGCAAAAAGGGGAGAAGGATATAGTTAAATGGGCTCCTAATCAGACAGTTGCCCGTAACGACCCAAAAGGCCTTGAGGAGGATGTTCTCCGGGCTGTTTTTAAAGCTAAACCATTCAGTTTCCCTGTATATGTCGGAGCTATTAATTCACAAGGAGGTTTCTCTTTGGTTCGGATTAGTAACGTGATAAAAGCTAAATTACCGGATGAAGAAAAGATTAAGCTTTTTGGTAAACAATTGCAGCAGCAAGTATATGCACAGGAGGAGTTGTCATCATATCTTTCGGCAGTCAAGCAACGGTCTGATCTGACCGTTATGAGAGATAGAATTGAGATTAAAGAATAGTCATAATTTAATTATGGCTATTCAATAAGATCAAATGCAACATTATTAAACCCAGCGTCTACATAAGTAATCTCACCAGTAATTCCACTAGCAAGATCACTGCATAAGAAGGCAGCTGCATTCCCTACTTCCTCGATGGATACATTGCGACGTAAAGGTGAAACTTTTTCAGTATATCCAAGTAGTTTTCCAAAGTCTCCTATTCCTGCAGAAGCCAGTGTCTTAATTGGGCCGGCAGAAATTGCATTAACTCTTATTCCTTTTGGTCCGAGACTTGATGCCATAAATCTTACATTGGCTTCAAGGCTGGCCTTGGCAAGTCCCATTACGTTATAGTTTGGCATTACTCTTTGTGAGCCGAGATAGCTTAGTGTCAGAAGAGACCCATTGTTATTTTCCATCAGTGGAAGTCCTGCTTTTGCCAAAGCGGCAAAGCTAAAGGAGCTAATATCATGCGCTATCTGGAAAGATTCTCGGCTCAAACTTTCCAAATAGTCCCCAGTTAAGGCTTCACGTGGAGCGAAAGCAATAGAGTGTACGATGCCATCAAGGCCATCCCATGATTTTGCAAGGTCTTCAAAATTTTTGTTAATTTCATTATCACTTGTAACATCACAGGAAAAAAGTAAATCACTATCAAACTCAGCTGCTAATTTTTCTACACGCCCACGTATTCCTTCTGCTTGATAAGTGAAAGCAAGTTCCGCTCCCTCCCGCTTCATTGCTTTCGCAATACCATAAGCAATAGAACGATTACTGAGTAAACCGGTAATTAGAATGCGTTTGCCTGTTAGAAATCCCATATATATGTCCTTATGAATATCTGATAATTTAATAATTATAGCTTAGGAGGCTATTGTACTTGAAGAGTCGCAGTAATTTAGTAGTAGTAAGAATTTTCCGTTCCCCTATGCTCCGGTATTTACTTTAGAATATGGAATAAATGAAGGTTCTTTTTACATATTTATTAGTATTCTCTATAGCTTTACTACCTGCTTGTAGCAGTGATTCTTGGAATAACCCCTATCCACCTTCTACTAAGAATGGAAATATACTTTATAGCGCTTTTGCTGAGCGGCCTAAGCATCTTGACCCAGTGCAGTCATATAGTTCAAATGAAATTTTATTCACAGCACAAATTTATGAGCCACCATTACAATTTCATTATTTAAAACGTCCCTATAAGTTGGTTCCTCTCTCCGCATCTGAGATGCCCGTGGCACAATATTTTAATTCGAACGGAGAAAGATTGCCTGAAGATGTTGATAACGAGGAAATTTCCTATACGATTTATGAGATTTCTATTAAACCTGGTATCCGTTTTCAGCCCCATCCCGCCTTCGCAAGAAATGAAAGAGAAGAACTTATTTATCATAATTTATCAGCTGAAGATTTAGCAGAGATATATGAGCTTAAGGATTTTCCTTACACTGGTACACGTGAATTAACTGCTAAAGATTATGTTTATGAGATTAAGAGACTGGCACACCCTAGGCTACATTCACCTATTTTTGGTTTGATGTCAGAGTACATTGTTGGTCTTAAGGAATATTCAGATACTTTAAAATCCGCAGCTAATTTACAACCTGAGACTGCGAGTACCGGTGCTTACCTAGATTTGAATAACTACCCATTGGAAGGGGTGCAGGTAATAGATTCTCACACCTATAGAATTAAAATTAAAGGGAAGTATCCGCAGTTTATGTATTGGCTCGCAATGCCATTTTTTGCGCCTATTCCATGGGAGGCAGATCGCTTCTACACCCAACAGGGGTTGGTAGAGAAAAACATTACACTTGATTGGTATCCGGTTGGTACGGGCCCTTATATGCTAACTGATAACAATCCAAACTTAATGATGGTATTAGAAAAAAATCCTAATTTTCATGGAGAGACTTATCCTGTTGGAGATTATAAAAATAATCTGAAATCAGACTTATTCAAAGATGCAGGGGAGCCGTTACCATTTATTGATAAGATCATGTTTTATCGTGATAAGGAAAGTATTCCTCGTTGGAATAAGTTTCTACAAGGATACTATGATGCATCTGGGATTGGTTCTGATAGCTTTGATCAGGCCGTACAGATTACAGGGCAGGGTGAGGCAACTGTAACAAAGGAAATGAGCGCTAAAGGAATTCGATTAGAAGAGGCTATAGCGACTTCCACGTATTATGTTGGGTTCAATATGCTTGACCCTAAAGTTGGCGGACTTACAGAGTCTTCCAGAAAACTACGTCAGGCAATTTCTATCGCGGTGGATTATGAGGAATTTATTTCGATATTTGCTAATGGTCGTGGTATCCCAGCACAAGGTCCGATTGCACCCGGAATTTTTGGTCATAAGTATGGTAAGGAGGGGGTTAATTCAATTGTATATAACTGGAAAAACAATAGACTAAGTCGGAAATCTATAGAAACTGCCAGGAGTCTGTTGGCAGAAGCAGGCTATCCCAATGGGATAGATATTAAGACTAATGCTCCACTAGTATTGTATTTTGATGTCACGGCAAGAGGTCCTGAAGATAAATCAAAGCTAGACTGGATGAGTAAACAATTCCAGAAACTTAACATTCAGTTAGTAATTCGGAGTACAGACTACAATCGTTTCCAGGATAAAATTCGCCAGGGAAATGCACAAATATTCGAGTGGGGATGGAATGCCGATTATCCTGACCCTGAAAATTTTTTGTTTCTGCTCCATGGGCCGCAAAGAAAAGTTGGTAGTGATGGTGAGAATGCTGCTAATTACGATAACCCAGAATATAACGTTCTATTCGAGCAAATGAAAAATATGAAAGATAGTTCTGAGCGTCAGGAAATTATTGATCAGATGCTCAGGATTCTTCGTAAGGACTCACCTTGGATTTGGGGATATCATCCTAAAGATTATGCTTTGTACCATGAATGGTACACAAATGTTAAACCTAACAAAATGTCCCATAACAATCTGAAGTATCACCGTATAGACTCTAATATGAGAGAAGAGAAACGACTCCATTGGAATAAACCAGTGCTCTGGCCTTTGGCAGTATTTTTGATAGTGTTGATAGTAGGGTTGATTCCTGCAATCGTTATTTATCGGAAGAAAGAGCGTGGAGCAGGAATTAGTAATTCAGAGAAACGAGGTGAGATTGGTTAATTACATTATACGTCGTATGTTGTATGCGATTCCTATACTTATCGGTGTAAATCTGATTACTTTTACACTATTTTTTGTAGTTAATACTCCCGATGATATGGCGCGGATGCATCTTGGCATCAAACGAGTCACACCAGAGGCAATTTTAAAATGGAAGCAGGAAAGAGGATATGACAAATCATTAATATATGACAGTGCAGAGAAAGGTGCCGATAAATTTACTAATACAATTTTTTTTGAGAAATCAACTGCAATGTTTGTTTTTGATTTTGGACGTGCAGATGACGGGCGTGATATCGCTCATGAAATTAAAACGCGTATGTTGCCAAGCCTTGCTATTGCACTGCCAGTATTTATTCTGGGATTAGTCTCCTACATTACCTTTGCATTAATAATGGTATTTTTTCGTGCTACGTATATTGACCTCTGGGGCGTAGTGCTGTGTGTTGCAATAATGTCAATTTCCCTTTTATTCTATGTGATTGGCGGGCAGTTCCTAATTAGTAAGCTATGGCATTTAGTGCCTATTTCGGGTTTCAGCGGGGAATTGGATATAGGAAAATTCTTAGTGCTGCCAGTAATTATAGGTGTGTTTAGTGGCTCTGGTGCTAGCGCACGTTGGTACCGTACAATTTTTTTAGAAGAAATGGGAAAGGATTATGTTCGGACTGCACGTGCTAAGGGACTTTCAGAGAGTATCGTGTTGTTTAAGCACGTACTCGGGAATGCCCTGATTCCAATTCTTACAGGTGCAGTAGTGCTAATTCCGTCACTTTTCATGGGCAGTCTCATATTGGAATCATTCTTCGGCATTCCAGGTTTGGGTAGTTATACTATTGATGCGATTAGTTCTCAGGACTTTGCCATAGTTCGGGCTATGGTTTTTTTAGGGTCATTTTTTTATATCATTGGGTTGATATTAACTGACATATCTTACACGCTAGTTGACCCAAGGATAAGGCTAGAATAACTATTCCTAACAGATACCATGCCTTTTAAACCTGTCATTCTTTGGACCGATTCACTTATCTATCTTCTGTTGATAGTAGTAATAATTTTTGCTTGCTATGTTCGGCGTAATGAGCACCTTTTGATCCCATGGAAGCGGGTAGGTCATAGTGTGAGCGGCATGATGGCACTTACCGTGTTGATACTATTTATTTCAATTGGACTATTAGATACTGTACATTTTCGACCTGCTTTAGAGAGCAATAATAGTACGAGTACTGAGAAAATATATGATGCCAAGGTGCTAAGTTTATTTGATATTATCGCTACACCATTACGAACAAATATTGAGAAGACCTATTCTGCACCGTTCGCAACACATCTCTACAGCAAAGAAATAATTGAGCTTCCTCAGGGAGGGCAAATACGTGAATTTCCTCGGCTGAAATTTGGTGGCGCACATTTACAAAACCCGGAGAAGCAATTCTCTGCTGATATCGCTTGGCGTACGGTAGAGGGTTTATGTTTAGGTTTTTTAATTTGGCTTATATTTGTAACTTTGTTAGTTAAGTTAATAGCATATAAGAGTGGTATGAAATTTATGCCGGTACTGTCTATTATTTCACGTGGTGAAACAGAGATTCCCTGGAAGTATATTTTTATTATGTCCGCATTATTACTTCTAATATTTGGCATCACACTGTCTTTGTCTACTCATTATCATATATTTGGAACTGATAAAGTAGGGCAAGACGTTTTTTACCAAGCACTGAAAAGTATTCGTATTGGTTTGATAATTGGAACAATTACTACACTGATGATGTTGCCTTTTGCGCTTATTCTTGGCATTACGGCTGGATATTTTAAAGGATGGGTTGATGATGTAATTCAATATATATATACCACATTAAGTTCAATTCCAAGTGTGCTACTAATTGCAGCCTCAGTATTGATGATGCAGGTCTATATAGGGATTCATCCGGAGCTATTTGACACAATGGCTTCACGCGCTGATCTTCGTTTGTTATTCCTTTGCATCATACTTGGCGTTACCAGTTGGACTGGGCTATGTCGTTTATTACGTGGTGAGACTCTCAAAATACGCGAGATGGAATATATCCAAGCAGCCCATGCATTTGGAGTTTCTCACTGGCGCATAATTAGTCGCCATATACTTCCTAACGTGTTGCACATTGTATTGATTGCTACTGTTATGGAATTTAGTGGGCTTGTTCTGGCTGAGGCTGTGCTGTCTTATATTGGTGTTGGTGTAGATCCCTCTATGATTAGTTTTGGCACTATGATTAATTCAGCTCGTTTAGAAATGGCGCGTGAGCCGATGATTTGGTGGGCTTTGCTTGCATCTTTTGGTTTTATGTTTACGCTTGTTCTAAGTGCTAATTTATTTGCTGATGCAGTACAGGATGCATTTAATCCAAGAGTGAAAACGCTACGACTTATTAACAGGTAAATTATATTATGGTGAGCTGTTCAATAGAGTAAAAAAATCAATTTGATACGACAGTAATTTGAATCTTATATTTCTATGACTTCCCTGCTACAGATTAAAAACCTTAAGACTATTCTTCATACCAGCACAGAACCGGTACGTGCTGTTGACGAACTAACACTTCAGATTGAGAAGGGTGAGACTTTTGCCCTACTTGGGGAGTCAGGCTGTGGAAAATCTATGACAGCACTTTCAATTATGCGGCTATTGCCAGATGCGGGAGAGACTGTTTCGGGTTCTGTAATGTTAGATAGAGAAGACCTACTACTAAAATCAGAAGCATCTATGCGTAGTATACGTGGCAAGCAAGTCAGCATGATTTTCCAAGAGCCAATGTTAAGTTTAAATCCTGTGTTAACAGTTGGCGAGCAAATTCGAGAGGTATTGAAACGGCACCTTAATTTACGCGGCATGGAATTACAAGAGCGCATAATAGAAATATTGCATCAGGTAGGAATTTCTGATGCAACAAGGCGCATGGCTGAATATCCATTTCAATTCTCCGGTGGCATGAAACAGCGGGTAATGATTGCTATGGCACTTGCTTGTGAGCCAGCACTATTAATTGCAGATGAGCCGACTACAGCTCTTGACGTTACTATTCAGGCTCAAATTTTAGATCTGATGCGAAATTTGCAGCGAGATAAAGACATGGCCATCTTACTTATCACCCATGATCTTGGAGTCGTAGCGGAAATGGCAGACCGAATTGCAGTCATGTATGCAGGTGAAATTATAGAGACAACGGGCTGTGATAAATTCTTCAATTCCCCAGCACACCCATATTCTAAGAAATTATTTGATGCGCTACCAGTAGGATCAAAACGGGGACAGGGATTAGCAATGATTAAGGGAAACGTTCCGTCTCTATCCAGTAAATTTATTGGTTGTCGGTTTGCTAATCGTTGTGAATATGCCTGGGATTTGTGTAGAACAACTGTACCAGAATGGAGTGAGGTAACTACAGGCCATAAGGTAAAGTGTCATCTGTATGGAAGAGACAATGGGGAGAGTGTTAAAAAACAGTTAGTAGCAGAAGAGTCTACTCCCGAAATAGCTCCTGTATCTCATAATACTACCGGTAGTTCAACGCTATTGAATGTCACTAATTTAAAAGTTCATTTTCCTATATATAGGGGCCTAATAAAAAGAGTGGTAGGAAGTATTAAAGCAGTAGATGGAGTTTCATTTTCTATTCCACAGGGTAGTACACTTGCATTAGTAGGTGAATCAGGTTGTGGAAAGACCACGGTAGGGAAGAGTATTTTGCAATTGATTACACCTACTGCAGGTAGTGTCCAATATGACGGGTCAGAATTAGTAGGGCTTGAGCGTAAAGAACTTCGTAGAAAGCGCGCCGAATTTCAGATTATTTTTCAAGATCCTTATTCATCACTTAATCCTAGAATGCGTATTATTGATATTCTTAAAGAGGGAATGAATGCGCTAAATATTAAAGATAATACTGGTCTAAAAAATAGAAAAGATAAGATCAATTTTTCAGGTTCAGAAAAAATAGATATTTTATTAAAACATGTTGGATTGCCACCGGAGTCTAAATGGCGTTATCCACATGAGTTTTCTGGTGGTCAACGGCAGAGAATTGCTATAGCTCGGACTCTGGTAGTTAATCCTAATCTTCTAATTTGTGATGAGCCTACAAGTGCACTTGATGTTTCTGTGCAGGCCCAGATCTTAAATTTACTCAAAGAGTTACAGCAAAATCTTGGCATTTCATACCTATTTATTACACACAACATTTCAGTTGTAGAATATTTAGCAGATGAGGTTGCAGTGATGTATCTTGGAAAAATTGTGGAATATGGAAGTGTAGACGAGGTATTGAATAGCCCTAAGCATCCTTATACTCAGGCACTATTATCTGCAGTGCCGGTAATTAAATCTGAATCAAATCGAAAGATAATACGCCTGCATGGGGATTTACCTTCGCCAGCGAACCCGCCTTCTGGTTGTCATTTTCATCCACGTTGCCCAAAAGCAATGCCTATATGTTCCGGGGAATATCCAGAAATAACAAGATTTAGTGAAACACATACTTCATCATGTTATTTATATAATTAGAATTCTTCTTAAGAAATCATGTTTTAAAGGGAATCAAAGAACACATTTAAAATAATGGTATTGGTCCGATTTTTCATTAGATTTATGAATTCTCTGTGCACGGCGTTTAGATTTAGCGCATTGTATGTCAGCTAATTCTTTTGCTTCTATTTCATTATAGTCAGAGGAGTCGACATTAACAGATCCGGGGTTTGTTTCGACTATCTTATCTTGAGTTTTGTATGCGCAGCCAATAAATACTGAGATCAAAAGTGCGGCCATTAAGTAGGTTATTATTTTTCGCATATGTTTTATATCCTTGATTCAGATTCCTGTATGGTTTTTCTTCTTGCTACAATGACGCCATCTCGGGTTGGATTGATAAAAGCATCAAATTCAGGATCATTAAAAATTAATTGGTTATGTTCCTTAATGGCCTCTGTCCAGCCTGGAACAAGGTCAATATAATTTTTTACTGCAACCCTCCCATGCCATAGTGCATTATCAGCAATATACAGCCCACCTGGTCTAATTCTATTTTTAGCCAGACGCCAAATTTCAGGGTATTGTCCTTTATCAACATCGTTGTAACAGATGTCAAATAACCCTCCAGTTTTAGAAAAAATCTCCTGTGCAATTCCAGTATGAAAATTAATTCTATTCCATAATTCTGCAGAATTAAGATATTGTTCTGCTTTTTCCTTGTTTAGGGGGTCCCCATCGCTACAAATTACAGTCCCTTTTTCTCCTACTGCGTTAGCAAACCAATATGCAGAATAACCATACCCGCTACCAAACTCGAATATCCGTTTTGCATTAATGGTTCTTGTCATAGTTTCAAGAAAAATACCGACAAGGCGACCAATAATAGGGAAATTATTATTCTCGGCTTCTCTTTCCATTTCAGTAAGTACCGGTTGATCTGTTCGGCTCACTAAGCTACGCATGTAATCTTCAATAGCAGGATTAACTGGGTCTAAGGCTTTTGGGCTAGACATGGTCGGAGATTGAAGGTTGGTCATTTACTAACACTCCATAGAAAGACAATAAGAATTAGATTGATGCTTGCTACTGAACTTACGCTCAGAGTAGATAGTAGTCAATGTGATCGGGTATTTGTTAATAGACTGCCAGCAGAATAATTATTAAGCAACATTTTATAAATGTTAGCTTGTTCGTAGATAATTATTTTTATATATATTGTTACATTACAATAGCAAAATCTAATATCTTTTAATAAATTAATATTGCTTTTGGATTAGCGTATATGGTGATTCATTTTGTTTGTTTTTAATGATCTTCCCTGGGCCATATTCAATTACCTGATCATCTTTTAGAATTACAGAGTAATCTGTTCGACTCCAAGATAGGCCACTAAATATAGACCAATTATTAATTAGAAGATCAGTATATTGAAGAGCTTCATATTCTCCATTACGATGAAACCCATTGGGATTTCCTGCCGAAGCTATAACCTCATTTTTTGTTAGGCCTTCTCGAATATTGCGCATGCTATCAACTGTAGCGCAAGAAGTAAGTATCAATACGGCAAATAAAGGAAAAATAACAGACTTCATAGGTTGGACTCCGTGGGGTTGCGGGTTATGTATATAATTTACTGGAACTTAATTTTGTTAATGTACCAGATCCGAGAAACCTTATTTTATATATTGTATTGTATAGTTACAATCTGTAAAAGCTAAGGCTCTCTGCTAATATGTTTTTTTATGAGGTAGTCGGTATAACACAGGTAGAGTAAGGGCAGAAATAGGGTTTAGCGATTACTCGATATTTTGAACCTGTTCACGCATTTGTTCGATTAAAATTTTTAATTCCATAGAAATTTTAGATAGATCACTATCTGCTGATTTTGAACCAATTGTATTAGCTTCGCGGTTGAGTTCTTGCATTAGAAAGTCTAGACGTTTGCCTACTACCCCACCTTTATCAAGTACCCGTTCTACTTCGTCAAAGTGAGTTTCTAGACGAGATATTTCCTCATCTATATCAATTTTGCTGGCAAACAATACTAATTCCTGCCTTATGCGATCATCTCCGCTATTTATTATTGCATCGTTTAATTTGGCTGTTATTTTTTCTTGAAATGCTGTTACCAATGCAGGGATAAGTGGTGCGGCTTCAGCTGTTAATTGACGCATACTTGCCAATCGTTCAAGCAAAATTATTTTTAATTTTTCTCCCTCTCTGGCACGTGCAGCAGTCAATTCATCTAAAGTAGTCCGTAGTAATTCTTTACAAAGGTTGCACAGGTCATCAGTAGGTAATATTTCAGTTTTTAGTATGCTCGGCCAGCGGAGAATATCTGCTACGCTTAGGCTCTGTGAATCTGGCAAGGCAGTTTTCACCGTGTGATTTAACTCTAATAATCTTTGCAATAACTCAGCATTAATTTTTTGCGTTTCTTCATTAGCAGATAGCTGATTGAAGCTCATATAGCAATCTACTTTTCCACGATTTAACTTAGAAGTTATAAGCTCACGCATTGAAGGTTCTAATACACGAAATTTGTCAGGAAGGCGAAATTGAATATCGAGATAGCGATGATTAACTGAGCGTAACTCTAGACTCAGGGCTCCCTGAGAAGATTCTTTCGTGGCTATTGCATAACCAGTCATGCTGTAGATCATAGATAACTTATCCGCTGAAGAGTTCTGAATACGTTAAAATAATGGATATGTACATGTAAGCTATATTATCGCGAATTATGTACATACAATTTATGCCTTCTAATCATCAAATATTTTTGATGAGATTCACATGAAAATAATTCTATGTGATGAAAGAAAGTTTTCAACTTACTATACACTATCATAAAGGTTCTAATAACTATGCGCCCTAGTAATCGTAAACCGAATCAGCTTAGACCAGTTAAAATAACACGGCATTATACTAAGCATGCAGAAGGTGCTGTGATGATCGAATTTGGCGACACTAAGGTGCTCTGTACTGCTAGCATATCTGAAAAAATACCTTTTTTTCTTAAAGGCAAAGAGCAGGGCTGGCTAACAGCAGAATATGGTATGTTGCCACGCTCAACTGATGAGCGTATGCAGCGGGAAGCTGCCAGAGGTAAACAGTCAGGGCGAACTATGGAGATCCAGCGTCTTATCGGACGTGCATTGCGTTCAGTAGTAGACCTAAACAAACTTGGCGAGAGAACTATCCAGATTGACTGCGATGTAATTCAGGCGGATGGAGGTACTCGTACTGCCAGTATTACAGGAGCGTTCGTTGCGTTACATGATGCAGTAGAGACGCTGTTAAACAAACAGCTGATACAGAGCACTCCAATTCTAGATCATGTTGCAGCCATATCCGCTGGCATTTATAAGGGTAATCCGGTGCTAGACTTAGACTATATAGAAGATTCTGGATGTGATACTGATATGAATGTGGTAATGACGGGGAGTTCTGGTTTGGTAGAAATACAGGGAACTGCAGAGGGCGTTTCATTCAATCGTGAGGAATTAAATCATATGCTGGATATGGCCCAATATGGCATAGAAGATCTGATTACTATTCAGAAGAAAGCACTAGCAACCATCTAAGCCAAATATTAATCATGAAAAAAGTAGTTATTGCCAGTAACAATTCAGGGAAATTAAAAGAATTTACTCATTTGTTTGAACCTTTAGAAATTAAGGTATTTCCTCAGTCTGTATTCAATGTAGCTGAAGTAGAAGAGCCATTCCAGACTTTCATAGAGAATGCCCTGGTGAAGGCACGTCATGCCAGTAAACAAACTGGATTACCTGCATTAGCAGATGACTCTGGAATCTGTGTGGATGCGCTGAATGGAAGGCCGGGAGTTTATTCAGCGCGTTATGCGGGAGAGCCTAAATCTGATCAGCGTAACAACCAGCTGTTGATTGAAAACCTAAGAACCAAACAGGATCGTCGTGCACATTATTACTGCATTATCGTTCTGGTGCGTTATGCTGATGACCCACAACCTATCATAACTGATGGGAGCTGGTATGGCAGAATTGTTCTGGAGCCAAGGGGTACAGGTGGATTTGGTTACGATCCCTATTTTTATCTTCCGGATTTGGGAAAGACAGCCGCTGAACTTCCCATTGAAGATAAAAACCTTATAAGCCATCGTGGAAAAGCCTTAGTGCGCTTGACTAGGTACATTAGTGAAGAAGCATTGGGTGGCCTTGGAAAGGATTCAGAATAGTTAACCTTTTTAATGTAGAAGCCAGGAAGTATATTTTTCTGTTTGATATAAATTTACTATGGCTTCAATAATTTCTCCTTCTGATATATTTAACTCTCAAGCTCCGGAGCTGAAGCAGCTCCCGCCATTGGGCCTCTATATCCATATTCCATGGTGCGTAACGAAATGTCCATATTGTGATTTTAATTCGCATCAAGTTAATGGGAATGTGGATTCGCTAGAACATGAGTACGTATCCAGGCTAATCCGTGACTTGGAAATCGCATTGCCTCAAATCTGGGGCCGTAAAATTAGCAGTATTTTTTTTGGTGGGGGAACGCCAAGTTTATTCAGTGCTCGAGCAATTGATACGATACTGACGGCAGTAAGAACATTAGTACCTTTAGAGGATCAGATTGAGATTACTTTAGAGGCTAACCCCGGCACATTTGAATCAAAAAAATTTGCTGATTTTCATACTGCAGGGATTAATCGTTTGTCTATTGGCATACAAAGTTTTAATCCAACACATCTCCGTAATCTTGGGCGTATTCACAATGACAAGGAAGCGCGTCATGCAGTAAAAATTGCACAGAAGTATTTCAAAAACATAAACCTTGATCTGATGTATGCACTTTCCAACCAGACACTTGAGGAAGCAGCAGAAGATATTGAGGCCGCATGCAATTTTAATGTGCAGCATATTTCTGCCTATCATCTTACATTAGAACCAAATACATTATTTCATCGTTATCCACCACCCTTACCAGATGATGAGCTATCTGCAAATATGCAACTAATGATTGAAGAAAGGCTTGAGAGAAGTGGTTATATAAATTATGAGACTTCAGCATTTGCTTGCCCAGGATACAAATCAAAGCACAACTTAAACTATTGGCTTTTTGGAGATTATCTTGGTATCGGAGCAGGCGCACATAGCAAAATTAGTTTTGCAGACAGGATAGTGCGGCAGGTACGCTATAAAAATCCAAAGGAGTATCTTCTCAAAGAAATAGTAGGTATGAATTCTCCGAATGTCCTATTACAGGAGCAGCACGAGGTAAGTAAGAATGACAGGTGGTTTGAATTTTTAATGAATGCTTTGAGACTTACGGATGGATTTGAAATAGCGTTATTACAGGAACGTACTGGTCTATCAATTACGGGAATCCAACAACAGCTTAATGAAGCTGAGCAGCGTGGATTAATAATACGCAGTCATTCCCATATGGCTCCAACGCTAACTGGGAAGCGTTTTCTTAATGATTTATTGCAGATTTTTCTTCCGGAAAAATGAAATGGATAACAGAATTAATTACTAATATGAATTAGGAATCAATTTTTTTGAATACTAGATCCCAAACTTTATGACCTAATCGTAAACCACGTTGTTCAAATTTAGTTAATGGACGGTATTCTGGGCGCTGCACGAAATCTCTTGCTGTGTTGGTTAGACTCAATTCATTGCTCATTACTTCCAGAATCTGATCCGCATAATTATTCCAATCAGTAGCCACATGTATATAGCCACCTGGTTTTAGGTGCTTGCACAAGAGTGATATAAATTTTGGTTGAATTAGTCTTCGTTTATGGTGGCGTAATTTAGGCCATGGGTCAGGAAAGAAAATATGAATCCCATCAAGATATTCTTGTGGGAACATATTGTTCACTACCTCTACGGCATCATGTTGGACAATACGTAAATTAGTTAATTTAAATTCTTCAATTTGTTTTAATAAACTACCTACACCTGGTGTGTAAACTTCAATTGCGAGATAGTCATTTTGTGGGTGTGACCTGGCAATGGAAACTGTTGTTTCACCCATGCCGGATCCTATTTCAAGGTATCTTGGGGCCTCTCTCCCATAAACTGTCTCAAAATTAAGAAGATTTTCCGTGTAGGGCACGCCATATTTCGGGAGCAAATCTTCATATGCACGACGCTGTGCATTTGAGACTCGACCTTGTCGGAGTACAAAGCTACGAATAACATTATGTTGTTGTGGCATTTAAGATAGAGAAAAATAAATCACGCAAATTTATTTTTGGAAATTGTATTATTTATTGGTGAGCTAGGACTAGCATTATATGTTGTTCTTTTTTTCATTCTTCCTGCTAAGAAAGCATCACGCCCTGCCTCTACCGCCTTTTTCATTGCCGAAGCCATTAATATAGGGTTTTCCGCGGCAGCAATTGCAGTATTCATTAGCACTCCATCACAACCAAGCTCCATAGCAATGGTCGCATCGGAAGCTGTACCTACACCAGCATCAACAATCACTGGAACGTTCGTATTATTAATAATTATTTCTAAATTCCATGGATTCAGTATTCCCATACCTGAGCCTATTAATGATGCTAATGGCATTATGGCAACACAGCCTATATCTTCTAGTTGTTTTGCAACTATAGGATCATCCGAGGTATATACCATTAAATGGAATCCTTCCTTTACTAGAATCTTTGCAGCTTTAATAGTTTCTACGACATTAGGATAAAGTGTATCTGGATCGCCAAGTACTTCTAATTTTGCCAGGTTGTGGCCATCGAGTAGCTCGCGAGCAAGGCGTAGAGTACGTATTGAATCATCAGCGGTGAAGCAACCTGCTGTATTAGGTAGCAGGGTAAAATCTGATGGTGGTAGCTGGTCTAATAAATTTGGTTCATCAGCATTTTGACCAATATTAGTACGACGAACTGCGATGGTGATAATTTGAGAGCCGCTAGCATCAATTGCTTCACGTGTTTGAGTAAAGCTTTTATATTTACCCGTTCCGACCAAAAGTCGTGACGAATATTCCTTGCCGTGAATAATTAGATTGTCCATGAAATCTTTTGGGTCCATTTACAGAGAGAAGAGATCTTGTACAGTAAGAGAGATCATCCTCCTCCTACAGCAACCACTATCTCAAGTTGGTCTCCATCTACCAGAATTTGCTCTTTAAATTTACTGCGAGGAACAATCTGACCATTATACTCAATGGCAATACGCTTATTATTTAGAGTCATTCGTTCTAACAGCTGAGTCACATTCAATGTAGACTCAAAGTGTTGTGTTTGACCGTTTATGATGAGTTGTATCATGTTAAAGAACATCCGAGAATCAGTTAAAATTGAGAATATAAACAAGATTTATTTTAGCACGCGATCGCGGCTCAATGTTAGAGTGGAGGCCTGTCCAGCTAGCGACGAAGGCTCTGTTCCCCGTGTTCATTCCTCTTAATTAGTGATAGGTCGTTATTTGAGATATGAATCAGACTTCCAAAATTTTGATCAATAAACAGAATTTTAATTTTTCTTTTCAGCTCATACATTGGCAGAAAGCCCATGGCCGACATGGTCTTCCTTGGCAAAATACGCGTGATCCATATGCTATCTGGTTATCTGAAATAATGTTGCAACAAACCAGGGTCGCTACGGTAATTCCATATTATCAGCGATTCTTAAAATTCTATCCTGATATTAAGAGCCTCTCATTAGCATCCCTTGACGAGGTTTTAGCTTTATGGAGTGGTTTAGGTTACTACTCGCGTGGGAGAAACCTACATAAATCAGCAAACTTAATTGCAAGAAATTATGGAGGTAAATTCCCATCTGAGCATAATTCTATAAAACAACTTCCTGGAATAGGGCGCTCTACAGCTGCCGCGATACAGGTTTTTGCTTTTGGAAAACGCTATGCAATACTAGACGGTAACGTGAAGCGTATTCTTACGCGGTATTTTGGTGCGAGGGGCTATCTTGGGGAGAAAAAATTAGATACATTACTATGGAAAAAAGCTGAAGAGCTGTTGCCAGAAAACAAGGTGAATGGAGAAATTGAAGCGTATTCTCAGGGATTAATGGATCTAGGATCAACCATTTGCACCCGAAATAAGCCAAAATGTGCTGTATGCCCCATTCATCTTAAGTGCGCTGCATTGCAGAAGAACAAAGTAGGAGAGTTTCCTGCAGCTAGACCTAGGAAATTGCTGTTGGTAAAAGAAACAACGATGTTAATGATAATAAGGCGGAAGGAGATTTTGTTGGAACGGCGACCTTCAAAAGGTATTTGGGGTGGGCTTTGGTGCTTACCTGAAATGCCGGTCAATGAGGATATTTCTTTATATTGCGATCAAAAATTTGGATTAAAGATTAAACAGCTGGCTCATATACCATCAGTTGATCATTCTTTTACACACTTTAAATTACGGATTTATCCAAAATCAATGTTAGCTGACTCAAAGAAATTGGTGATTAACAAAGGTGAGCAGAAATGGATACCTTTTTGCCGAGTGATGGAACTTGGGATCCCAGCGCCAGTTAGAAGCCTATTAAACCTAAATTTTATTAAAGAATAAGCTCAAATAATGGAAATGTGGCAGGAGTGGAGAAAGAAAAAAAGAATTGAACTGTTAGCTTGCAGAGAAGCAGTTACTAATAATGATCGTACTCGATGGAGTATAGAAGTATCCAGTTTGTTGGAACATGGATTCCCAGTTTTATGTAAAAGTACAGTTGGATTCTACTGGTCGTATCGTGGGGAGTATGACCCCCAACCCGCAATGAGCGCTTTGCAAACGCGTGGAGCGGTACTTGCTTTGCCTGAAATAGAAGGTAAAGAAAGACCGTTATGTTTCCGTAGGTGGTGGAAAGAAGCTCCAATGAAAATTGGTGCCCATAATATTCCTGTTACTGATAATACTGAACGGGTAGCGGTAAATGCAATAATAGTACCAATGCTTGGTTTTGATACTAAGGGGTATCGGCTTGGTTATGGTGGTGGTTATTATGATCGTACAATTAGCGGGATAAATCCGCGCCCTTTGTTAATTGGTGTGGCATTTGAAATTCTTCGGTTAGAGGATATCTATCCTAGGCCACATGATGTTGCTATGGATTTTATTGTAACTGAAGCAGGTATTTTTCAGGTATCTAAACAGGGTATATCAAGAATTTCTACAGATAAGTGTGCATTAGAGAATTCATAGTTTAGGAGAGGTTTTTTTGTAGTAGATTAGGGCGTACCGTTTAGATATGAACCAGTATTTTATAAGCTTTCTTTACCCCACCGCGGAATAAGAGAATGTTCCACATTCAGGTGATCGAGTATTCTGGCAACTACAAAATCTACAAGATCCTGTACGCTTTCAGGATGATGGTAAAACCCAGGACTGGGGGGAAGGATCACTGCACCACATTGTACTAGTTTTTGCATATTTTCCAAATGGATAGCAGAGAATGGCGTTTCACGAGGAACTAGTATTAGTTTACGGTTCTCCTTCAGCATTACGTCTGCAGAACGTTCTATCAGATTTTGTGCTAGTCCTGCTGCTACTGCTGCTAATGTCCCCATTGTGCAGGGGCAAATTATCATAGTGTCTGCTGGATTAGAACCAGATGCTACAGGTGCAAACCATTCCTCTCTTCCAAATACACGTAACTGGCCTTTTTCCGCCTTAAAACGTTGACTTAAAAATTCTTCTGTTTCTTTGGTACGAGAAGATAGTGCTAATTTCATTTCCTGCTGTGCAACAATTTGAGCTGCCTGTGAGTACATTAGAAAAACATGATTTCCGCTGTCTAATAATTTCTCTAGGAGCCTTATACCATAAGGCATACCAGAGGCGCCCGTGAATGCAAGCGTAAATGTTCGTGGGGTGTTCTTCATTTTTTCAGGAATTTTTCTTTTTTTGTCTCTTTAGATGGTATTAATTTTCTTTATTTTCCATCTCTTGCTCATGTCTTTCAAGAAAATCTTTAGTGCTGTTTATACCACGTAATTGTAATACATAGTTACGTACGGCTGCTTCAACTAGAACGGCCAGATTGCGTCCTGCAGCAACATGGATAATAACCTTGCGGATACTTAGACCCATAATATTCTCATTAACATTCTCAATTGGGAGCCTTTCAAGTGCATTAAAATCAGAGCTACTAGCTTTCTTTAGATGAACGATAAGGTTCAAATTTTTTCTTCTTCGTACCGCAGTTTCACCAAAAATAATACGAATATTTAGCATTCCAAGTCCGCGTACTTCAAGAAAATCTCGTAATATCTCCGGGCAATGGCCTTCTAAAGTTTCTGGAGCTATACGGTTTAGTTCCACGACGTCATCGGCAACGAGGCCATGACCCCGGCTCACTAATTCTAGTGCGAGCTCACTTTTTCCGACGCCACTTTCTCCAGTAATCATTACACCCATACCTAATACGTCAAGTAGAACACCATGCATGCTGTCTGTTGGGGCTAGTACCCGCCATAAATAGGGGCGTAGCCGCCACATTATTTCTAAGCTGGATCGTTCTGAACATAAGATAGGAGTCTGGGTAGATAGAGCTAATGTACTCAGAGATTCTGGTATTGACACTCCCCCCGCGGCAATAATACATGACATGCCGCTCTCAGAAAGGCGTTGTATATTATCTTCTAGCGATTTTGGATCGAGCTGGTTGAGGTGATCTGCTTCATCCTTACTCAATACCTGTATCCAATTGGGATGGATAAAATTTAGATGTCCAATTAAGCCCTGATTGGTTTGGGAGACGGTTTCATGTATAAATTTCTTATCGTCACCTTCCGATCCTGATTTCCAGGTTAATCCTAATTTTTCCCTATTTTCTTCAAATAGTTTCGATATGCTGATTTGGGGCATCCGGCGTCCAATTAGAAATTAGCTGATGAGTTTCTTCAGCATTCTTACATGTTAGTAGGCTTTCCCGAAAACTTTTAACACTGAACATTTGAGCTAGTTCGCTTAGAATTTGTAAATGTTGATCTGTTGCTTTCTCTGGCACCAATAAAATACAAATAAGGTTAACTGGTCTTCCATCTGGCGCTTCAAATAAAACTGGCTCTTTCATTCTAAGGAATGCAGCAGCAGCTTTAGGTAGGCCCTTTATTCTTCCATGTGGAATTGCTACGCCTTGGCCTAGTCCAGTAGAGCCAAGTTTTTCTCTTGCGAATAAGCTATCAAATACCTTTTTTTGTGCAATATGTAGATTATTTTCAAATAACAATCCAGCTTGCTCAAATACCCTTTTCTTACTTGTGGCATCTAGATCTAGGACTATATTTGATAGTGGTAATAGTTGTGTAATAAGGCTCATATAAAGAATCTATTTTAATTTGTTAAATATAGACGTATTTCTAATCTAGTTAAGCATTAGATATGGAAATATTCTATCTGTTCTTCTTGTTTTATCTATCTTTGGCCTAGAACTAATTTAATCCAAATATTCCGGTTCTTGGCGTTTAAGATTATTGTTATTGCGGTGAATTGTGTTTTTTTCTTTATTTTTTATAATTCTACGGTCTAGTTTTTCAACTAAGCTATCAATAGAGGCGTACATATTAGAACTGTTCGCTTCGACAAATATATCCTTACCGCGCAGGTGTACATTAGCTTCAGCTTTTTGGCTTAATTTTTCTACTGACAGTGTTACATTCATATCAATAATATTGTCAAAATGATTTTTTATCTTCACTACTTTGGCAGAAACATAATTACGCATAGCCGGGGTAATTTTTACGTGGTTGCCAGTAAGATTTAGATTCATTATAGCTCCTTAAATTAAGTTAATTCTCAAGTTGAGTATCACTATATTTAGTTCCATTTTGATTTCTACTATTTCATATTTCTAGTAAGTGGTTCTTGTGATTCATTCAATTCATTGATTAAATTGAAATTTTGGTTGCTTCAATTTCGGTGTAAGTGCAAGGTTCTGCAATAATTCAAACTGGAGAGTGGGCATCATAAATTTTTGGCTTGTGAATTTTAGAAGATTTATACAAATTTAATCCTTGATTCTATAACTTGAAGTGTTCTCCTAAATATACCTTTCTCACACTTTCATTACAAATAATTTCATCAGGTACGCCCTGAGCAA
>ENA-OREN01002248-OREN01002248.1-marine-metagenome-genome-assembly--contig:-NODE-2248-length-20199-cov-30.848325_pt1 | contig 20199 bp, 18 predicted proteins | sample MGYA00248624_ERZ508555 | MGnify/ENA primary metagenome ERZ508555 (study PRJEB26222, sample SAMN06267773) | marine metagenome | isolation source: Saanich Inlet, British Columbia, Canada | place...
CCAGGAAGCCTGCGAACCATTTCCAAAACATGGTCAATATGATCCCTAATAATAGAGTGGTTATGAGAAGACCAATCAAAATGGAACTATTCACAAACTGCGGCTTAGTGGGATGGCTCTCAGAATTAGGCTGCTCTGAAGTCGGCCAATAGGTTTTAGGGCCCTGAATGAATAACGACGTAATGCTTCGGAAAAGATAAACGGAAGTCACGAAAACCGTGATCAAACCAATGACCCGGAAACCGATTGTTGCAGAGGCAAACCCCGTAACCCCCCACAAATATTCATACGAACCAGAAAACAAAATACAAGGTGGCAGGCAAGCTAATAGCAAAGCTCCTATATGCAAAACTCCCATGCCATGAGGCGAATGATGTGCATGGTCTCTGTCCCCATGACCCGGCTCTACTGATCGAAGCGCATTGCCAGTAGACAGGAAAAAAAAGGCCTTATAACACCCATGTGCAAGCAGGTGAAAAATGGCCACCACAAACGCCCCTAACCCACAAGTCATGATCATAAAGCCGATTTGGCTGATGGTGGAATACGCTAAAATTTTTTTGATGTCAGACTGGGTCAGAGAGACAATGCCAGCTAACACCGCTGTCGCGGCTCCAATCACCGCAATAAATGCCATCGTCACAGGAGACAGAATAATCAATGGACTCAATCGCACTAACAAAAACGGACCAGCATTCACCATGGTTGCAGCATGAATTAATGCAGACACAGGTGTGGGAGCTTCCATAGCAAACGGCAACCATACGTGAAATGGAATCTGTGCAGATTTACCCATCGCACCTATAAATAAAAGCAGTGAGATAAGTGTGACAGAGCGAAGATGAAGATCAAGACCCACCCACGCGAGGACATTTACTGTATCTTTAGCCATCGCTGGAGCTTGTGCCAAAATCTGAGGAATATCGAGTGTGCCAAATGTCACAAACGTAAGAATCACACCCAGACCGAATCCTACATCAGCTACGGCATTAATCAAAAACGCTTTGGTCGCAGCGTATCCAGCTGATTTTCTAGCTGCCGCATGAGAAATCAGCAGGTAAGAACAGAACCCCATGACCTCCCAAAAAACATAAATCATGAGCAGGTTGCGACTCATTACCAGCATGAGCATGGAAAAAGTAAAGAGTGCAATCACCGCGAAGAATCGATTGTATTTGGGATCACCGATCATGTATCGAGAGGAGTACACATGAACCACACCACTTACACCAGATACCAAAAGCAGCAGCAATACAGTCAACTGGTCAATATACAAACCCAAGTCAATCGTTAAATTCCCAGACTCCAGCAGAGTATAAAGCGGCACTTCAATTGGGCCATTGTTCAAGACCTGGACAAAGGCAAGGATCGACAATATAAAAGAGCCCAAAATTGCTGGAATTCCTACTTTATGACTATCGCTTGGAAACTTGCTACCACCCAACGCAAGCACAACAAATGCCAATAAAGGAAGTAGCGGGATAAAGATATACACAAATTCCATCACAACGAATTCACCTTAGCTAAAGAAATTAAAATCCCTTCGGGATAGCCGATTCAAAAATTAACCCCATAACAAGATCACTTCCCAACCCCAACGCAATAAGCCCGAAAGTCAGAACACCCAAACTCATCTTTATGGGAAAGGGCGTCTCTAGAACATGGGCCTCAACTAACGGAAGGGGTTCGGCCCACACACGTTGAAACATTCGAAAGAAATACAAGGCAGTCAGCATACTCGAGACCAAAATAGCAGCGACAGCAAAGTATTTCTCAGCCTCCAAGGCACCGACGACCAAATGCCATTTCCCAAAAAACCCAGCAGTCGGGGGAATGCCCACCATGGACAATGCCGAGATAAGTAATGCTGCCGATACCCAGGGCATGTTTTGTCGCAACCGGACAAGGTCTGTCACCGTACTTGCACCACATTGATAGAACGCGGCTCCAGCCACGCCAAAGAGCGTGGCTTTCATCAAGGTATCCGCCAAGACGTAAAACAGGCCCCCCGCAAACCCTGTTTCAGTGCCCAGACTGAAAGCCAACATAAATAACCCCATAGAGGAAACACTAGAATACGCCAACATGCGTTTGAAACTTTCTTGCCAAATTGCAAGGTAAGCTCCAGCAATCGCCGCCACAGCACCGACCCAACCCAGCACCACCAAGATTGGGATTTGCGTGCTCACCGTGGTCATGCCAAAAACCCAAAAGGCAATACGTACGAAAGCATATAATGGAACTTTCGTCACAACTGAGGCCAGTAAAGGAGTGCAAGAGTTCGGTGCGTAGGTATATGCATCAGGCAACCATCCATGTAATGGGAATAATCCCATCTTAATGGCCAACCCCAAGACAATGAATAACAACCCTGTTAGCACCGCCCGAGAATCGATAACTTCCGGAAGTCGTTGCGCCAGATCTGCCATGTTGAGCGTACCGGTTTCCGCATAAAAATACCCCACACCCAACAAGTATAGGGATGCCCCGATGGTACCGAGAATCAAATAGCAAAAAGCAGAATGAAGAGAACGGCCTCCAGCCACACCGACTAGAACATAACTTGCCAGTGAGCCAATTTCTAAAAAAACAAACAGGTTAAATAGGTCTCCGGTCAATACCATTCCACCCAAGGCTGCAACCAACAAAAGAGAAAGAGAATAAAATGGTATCACTCGACCGGGTAATTCTTTTTCTACCAGGGGGCCTGCGTGCACAAGCGAAATAAGTGAGACGATACTGATCGCCACCATTAGGAGCCCGCTCAACCCATCGACCACCCACTCAATGCCAATAGGCGGTGCCCATCCTCCAAATTCATGAGACAGTGGCCCATGCGATACAACCTCACTCAAGCCCATGACCGAAACAATGCTAAGGGAAACCAAAGTACCGAGAGCAATCGGGCGACAGAACTTCTGATTAGTGAAACCGACAACTGGTATTACAACTGCGGCAAAAAAGGGAATGGCGAATAAAAAACCTGGCAAACTCGAGGTCATTTCATCTTTCCAAGTATCTGATCTTCTTCCAATGTGTTGTACTGTCTGTACAAAGCAATAACCATGGCAAGCGAAACGCCAAGAGTGCTAACTCCGACTACAATCGCCGTGAGCATCAATACGTGGGGAAGAGGGTTCGCATAGGCTTCGGGAGTCACAGCCGTCGCAGAAGACAAAATAATGGGGATCGTGCTGTCCTTTTTCACTGCCAGAGTGATAAAAAATAAAATGATACTGGTTTGCATGAGGTACATACCGATGAGCTTTTTGACCAGGTTGAGAGACACCACCATGATATATATACCCAAAAGAAATAGGATGATAAACGCGACAAAGTGGGGACGATAGAGAACGATGTCAGCCATTTTAATTTCCCTCTCCTTCTCCGCGTTCTCTCAAACTATAATAAATCGAAACGGCCGTAGCAGCGACCGCAATGGTAACGCCTATTTCAATTCCCAAAATCCCCAAGTGCCGTCTGGCAGAAGCCTCCATGCCCGGGATAGGCAGTTCTCCGTAATTTAAAAACTCCTCTCCAAGGAGAAGTGGAATCAGGCCGATCCCCGCAAAAAGCAAAATGCCGATTCCGCCTAAAATAATCGCTCGCCTTTCAAGCACGGTCAGAGAACCTTGAATGCCGAAGGCAATAACTGGCAAAATAAAACTAGCCGCAAACAAAGTTCCTGCCTGGAACCCGCCTCCTGGACTATCGTGCCCATGAATAAGTACATACAATGCGAAGAGTTGAATAATGGGTATGAAAACTCTGGCAAGGGTGTGAACTATTACACTGTCATGTGGCCGAATCATCTCTTCTCCTTAATAACATCCAACAGGCTATCCCTGCGGTAAAAATAACAGTAGTCTCGCCCAAGGTGTCGAAGCCCCGATAGTCAGCCAACACCGCCGTCACAACATTGGGGGTATCTGTTTCCTCCAGACTCTTTTTCAAATAGTGGGAAGAAACATGTTTACTAGGTAGTGATTCAGGGTCCCCAACCACCGGTAGATCCACAGACCCAAATAATAAGAGAAAACCCAGAATCCCCAAGCTCCCCAATGCCATCATCTGCACCTTAAACTGTTTGCGAACTTCCTCTTGATGAGAGGTTAGAAACAAGGCCACCAAAAAAAATAAGGTGGACAAACCAGCACCCACAACAGCTTCGGTAAAGGCCACATCCACAGCACCCAGACCAGCCCAGAGAAGCGCCAGAAAAAAACTGTAAGCGGCCAGGGTCAGCACTCCACTAAAGAGGTCGCGAACAAAGACAGCACCCAGTGCCGTCACGATCACCAAAGTAAGAAGAAGATAGTCGTCAAATAACATCATTTTTTCTCCTTGACCCAAGGACGCACGCCATTTCGGAGAGCTGCTCGCAGGACCGCATGAGAAATGACTGGATTCAAATGCCAAAGGGCAAAAAGAATCAAAAATACTTTCACATCAGCAAGGGTAAGCCCTTGATAACAAGCCACGCCTGTTAAGACAAAAAACGTGCCAAGGGTATCGGTAATACTTAAAGCATGAGACCTGGAAAAAACATCAGGCAAACGAATGACGCCAATAGCCGCAACCGTCAGAAAAAAGAGGCCAATAAAAATTAATAGGGTATCTACTGTTAGCATTCCCGAGTCCTCTTTTGTTCTAGATATTTTCCTACCGCAAGTCCTCCAATAATGTTTAGCAAAGCATAGCCCAACGCGATGTCAACAAACATTTCTAATCGTCCATACAGACTTCCCAAAATGGTCAACAAAAGAATAGCCTTGGTTGAAACCCCATTTAGACCCAAAATCCGGTCGTAGACTGTGGGACCTTGAAACACCCGATACATATAAACAAGGATAAGTATGGTGAGAAAGAGAAAGAAAAAATGGTACAGCGTAAACATCAGGTTTGCCCCCTCGAATGGAAAGCCTCTGCAATTTTTCGTTCCATGGTTCTCGACTCGAGCCCGTTGGATGACAAATCATCCAGCGCATGAATCTCCAATTCACTGGAGGAGACCTCAATGGTGACAGTCCCCGGGGTTAAAGTAATGGAATTCCCCAACAATACAACTGCTGGATTACTTCCAAGGTTGGTACGATATTGGATGAGTCGTGGATTAATAGGAAGCTTGGGATCAAGAATAATTTTTGTAATATTTAGATTGCTCTTTACAATTTCCCAGAATAACCAAGGCCAATAAAGGACAAGTCGTACGTGAGGCAATGGGGGTTCATCCAAATGTCGAGGTTCAGTGTTCACCCAAGCAATCAAAGCTGCACCGAGGAACCCAATTGAGAGATGAAACGCGTCCAACTTGCCGGACAACAAAACCCAAAGCCCGAAAAGTCCGATAGTTTTTAGAATGAGTGTTCTTGCTGACATAACTTTTCTTTACCCCAGTCGCATGTCTTCCCACGTAGCATTCGAATTGTATCGATGAAACTCAAACGTATGGGGATCGAAGGCCACAAGATTAAGCCATTGATTATGAAATAACTGTTGAAGGATCGATTGTTTTTGAATGATAGAAGAGAGTACACTCGGCGTCTGTTCGATGATAGCTAATAGTCTCATGGGTTCATGATAGTGAGTGTTCCCATCGTTGACCGTTTGCAAGGGGAATCCCATTTGCAAATCACTTTGGCTTCCGAGCATCATCCCAACACCCCCGACGACATTGTGTAACACCTTACTCCCACTTCCATACGTCCATGGATCTACTGAAGGAAAATAATAACCGGTATTAATCCACTCGCCTACAATTAATGGCGCGGTCATGATTTTTTCAAGGATAGCACCCTGGGGATCGTCAACAGGGTCATAAGAATGCAAGAAAGCCCGACCGCCTAAATCTAATCCTTTGGTCAGTTTTCGCCTTCCAATGAGAAACGCGGCATTTCCAGCTAATCCCCATTCCGGCCGAGTATTCGCCCAATCGCAACTGCGTTCATCTACATGAGCAAAAGCCTGCTCTGGAGAAATTTCAGTCGGAGCATTGGGCATGCGACGGCATCGCTCAAGAGCCTGCTTCGCTCCAGCTTCTTCAAGACTCTTGTTCAACGCCTGCAAATCTTTTTTATGCGAATCAGGCAACTCCTCTAGGTCGTAAAACTCGACCCGATCCGTCGTCGTGTTATGTTTTCCCGGAAGAAACCAGGTGTCATCTGGAATCGGCAATTTTTTTTCCTTGAGAATACTACGAACTTCAGCTTCATTCGCCATCGCAGCAAAAACTCGGGCATTTGCATCGCCCGGTGCTCCCCCGCAAGCCCCGCAATCCAACGCTCCGTAATAGGGGTTATTGTCCGTTTCACTCCCATGGCCACAGAGGCACACCAGTCGGGCAAAATTTTTGGTGAACCCCATAGCGCGTAAACCATTTTCGATAAATGTCGCCCGTTCCAAAAGAGAAAATCCCTGAGAAAGCCCGTCAGGAACCCCTTCCGCATTCACTTCTCCTATCCTGGGGTTTTGAGGATTAGATGGCGTGGAAATTGAGAGCTGAGTTGAAACTCGATGTGTTAACCAACTCTGGATAGTAGAGGTCATTGCACGAAATGTTTTTTGGAATAAGGTCTTGCCCACCAACCCCAGACTAAAAAAGAATCCCAATACATCAATCATCATCATCGACCCAATAGGATGATGCTTCAGATCATGAAAAAGATGGCACCCCAGTCGACGCCAGCGAGTACCAGAGGAGTATTTTCCTAAAGCGGCTCCTTCTCCTGACCGAGGTGTTTCCGTCACCGCATGGCCAGGAGTCAATAACACCGGACATAAAGAAGCACGTTGATCACTGTCAAAAGCTTGATGGCTAATGGGGATGCCAAAAAAACCTGCAAACCCAAATGTTTCATAGGAACCCTGGGCTTCAATATGGCGACGAAATGATTCAGAACGCACGTCGATACAAAAGGCCAGTTGTGCATGGGGACGAGTTTCCAATTCTGGTACCGTTCCACGATGCGCTAAAATATTTCTTAGTAGCTTCTCTCGAAAGGAATCTTCGTAAGCCTCAATCCATACCCGTCCATGCTGATCAGCAGGAAAGTGGTCTAACCATTGCAACAATATCTGGGCATCAGTAAGCGAGAGATCGTGAACTTCTCTTGGAGATAACTCAAGAAACTGTGCCAAATGGAATAATCGCCAAGCATGTCGACATTTCATCTGTTTGATCGGATCCCCAGATTGCCCTCCATGCCCAATTTGCTGGTGGTATTCTTCGGATCGATCATTCCAATATGCGGTCAGGGTAGAAACAGTCCCATCAATCCCCCATTCTTGTTGGCATTGTATGTTAGTCAACTCCACTTCATAAAATAAACGCACGGCCAGATATTGTGTTGTGTCAATGGGATGTTTGTGTTGCGCATGGTATATTGGGTGTTCCCCGTAAATTGGGTGTTCCCCAAGCCAACGTATGTATCGCGTCCAGCCTGGTAGTAATGATAGTTGCCTTGAGAGATAACCTTTCCATTGTTCTTGAGGAATTTCGAGTTGGTGCAAGCTTGAACTGATCGCGTCCTCTGGAGCTATAGGAAGGTTACGAACTTTTTGGGCGAAATCTGTAACCCCGAGAAGCTGCCCCGAAAAATCTTTCTGCGCGAGGTTACGCCATACTTGGTAGAAACCTTCTTCTCGGCCAGGCATTTCCCAGCCGGCTAATCCTTCATCGAGAAACGCCGTCACCCATTTGATGAGTTGATTATTGATTTGGTCAACCACCCCACCCTCAGTCAAACTGTCAACCCAATCGCTGACGGTCTGCTGATGCGGTAAGGAAATGGGTGCGGATGTTTGCGAATGCGAATCCTCAGTTATTCGAGGTGAAGCATGGAGATCAGATAGCCCGAAGGTGGCTAACACACTCTTCCATAAATTAGTTAGATAGGTCTCTTCTAAATACTCCCGACACTGGTCAGATTCTTTGATAGTTTGTTCAATAATTTGTTTTTGGGATTCCTCGGTAAGATCTTGCCGAAACTGTTTTGTAGCTAAACCACCGCCTAACTCCCATTCCAAGAGGGATAGTGGCAATTCCTTGAAGCCAAAAAGTACGTGTAATTGCCAAACATCTTTTGGGGCAATCGTTCGACTTCCAACTTCAATAGAAACTTGCCCATCTGGGCGAGGCCCAACTCTGGAAAAAGCGCGCTGAAAACTTTCTTTGGTAATACGGCCATTACGGTAAAATTGACGATACTCCTCATTCGCGAGATACCCATTTCCACCAAGGAGGTCCTTGCCTTTTCGAACAGCCTGATCAAATGGTAGATATTCCAATCCATGAAGGGGGTTCTGCGCGACCATGGTCCGCATGGGCCAAAACGGCGCAATTGGCTCACTGGCGTTCAATACAATTTGCCGAACCTGATCACGATCTTCTAGGGAAAGGGGGTTCACTGAAATAGTACTCATATAGAAGGATTTACCTCTCGAATAGAGGTCTTCATCGGATTTAGCATTGATGAGAACGCTTTACTCAGTTCGCTTTTATTCTCTGTATTTTTATTTCCCATAAATAGAAACAGTAGTTCTAGTATTCAAAGAGGTTGGTCTTTGTAAGATGGACTTACATCACAAGGGATTAAAGATCTTGACGAGAAAGTTGACGCAAAAAGACTTCTGGAGGGATCTTATAAAGATTGTTTAGTTAATGTCAAGAGAGTTTGAACTGGAGTTCACATTCTCAGAGTTATACATCCGCTTGTTTAAGTGAGCGACAACAACGCTGACAAGGTTTCCATTCCTATCCTAGATCGGTCCCACCTACTCTGAGTATAAGGGGACAAGCCTTTTATCAATAAAATCGAATCGCTCGTCACGGACATGAAACTGCTCCTTGTCTGGGTCACCCTGTACCGCGGAGTAATCCATGTTTTCTAGTTTCCTTTTGATCATACAGGCGTATGTAATGCTTTCAGGTTTTTCTTCTATATCCAGAAAATTGACCGCTCTCATAAAGGTTGAACCGGTAGTGACTATGTCATCAACTATTAACCAGTGTGTATCTGCCGGATAGGGTGGAATAGCAACTTTTGCAAAATCAATACTTTTCTTAGGCATTGTATAAAAAGGAAGATCCATCAGTTTTGACAGTATGTACCCAATACGTATCCCCTCTGTTTCACAACCAACAATCACATCAAACTTTCCATGTTTTGTCTGCCAAATATCTAGCTTTTGTCTTAACAAACTACAATAGGCTTCATTCATGGTATCGGATAACAGAGAGTAATCGTAATTGTAGTTCGACTTAACTCCCGAGCTTAAAACAAATTCCCCTTCTTTCATAATCCGTGAAAACACAACGCACCCCCTCTCCCAAAAATCAACTTATAACTCACGTTAAAACCGCCTCAACAACAAGCATTTCCCGAGCGACCCTTTACAAACTTTCTCTCCTTAAATTGGCCACAAATCTTAATGAGGTCATTCTTCTTCGGACCAAGCAAATTTGCCGATGAGTGGAACAAACTTACAACTTCCTATTTTTCGTTTAATTACCCTATCACCATTCTTATTAAGAACAACAAGATCTTGTGATTCTCTTTCTCCTACGGGCGCCACTAAACGACCTTTATCCGCCAACTGTTCAATCAATGCGGTGGGAATGCTTGGCGTCGCTGCTGAAACAATAATCGCATCGAATGGCGATTGATCGCGCCAACCATAGGTACCGTCAAATGTTTTAAAGACAATATTTTGGTACCTTAGTCCTTCAAGCAACTCTTTAGTTTTTTGGACAAGGGGCTTGATTCTTTCAATAGTAAATACCTGTGAAGCCAACTCAGCCAGAATAGCCGTCTGGTAGCCTGACCCTGTCCCAATTTCCAAAACCCGTTCACCCCCCTTAAGCTGCAAAACCTCCGTCATTAATGCGACAATGTACGGCTGTGAGATTGTCTGATTTTCACCAATGGGCAACGGACAATCCCCATAGGCCCTATGCTGAAGTGAAGAATTAACAAATAGGTGCCTTGGTACACGGCTTAGCACCTCTATCACCGAAAGGTCCTTGATACCGCGCCCCGATATTTGTTCTTCTATCATCTTACGCCTTTGTCCAGCGTATGCCTGTATGGCCTGTTCCGTCAACTCCACTTGAAACGACCTCCTATAAATATTAACGAGAAAGAAAGGTGTAAGACCAAAGGAAACAAATTAGAAAATCAATATAGAGTGGTGGGGGGGTTCACTAATGTAGGTAGGGAGAAATCCTACCTGTCTGACCATTGAACCTTTTAAATCTTAGTTGTTCAATCAAACCGACCTTTTCATCTACCGCGTGAGTTTCAACCAAAAGGGGATTTTGATAAAAAATAAGATCCCAGCAACCTTGTCCTTCTTCATATTTTAGAAGGTAAATATTGTTGTCGTCAGCCTCCACTTTAAAAAAAACCTCTCCAACACCGTACCACCGATCCACAATCTCTTTTATTCTGTATCGACGATCACAAACCTGAAAGGCAACGGGTCTTTCTTTTGTCTGAAGTTTTGAGCAAAACTCAACTTTAATCATGGTCAAATCTTATGCTTGAGCCTGATAAAAGTAAACCATTATTTAACATGGTAACAATTCCAAAACTAATGCGCTTTTGAAGTACTGATGAAAAATATTTTAAATTATATTAAAACTGATAAAATGAGCGCTGTGATGCACTGTAATTAACCGATATATTTAAAAATTAATTAAAACCCGTTCTTCCACCAGAAAGTCACATTAAACTTTTCACAAGAACTAGAAATTATTTCAAGCGCTATTTTAGCGCTAGCCCTAAACCATTTACATTCAAAACCTGTTTCGGTGCTATAGGGTCATGTAGTTTATGATTTGCGATATATTGACATTAAGCAGGCAGTTTGTTAGCGTGGGAAACTTGATCTTGTACTTAATAAATATTGGGGATTAAAGATGCCTTGGGACGATTTACACGAACCGGGAAAATCCGGAAATAAAGGTGGCGGAAGTCAGGGAGGGAGCTCTCAAGATAAACCACCTTTCGACATCCCACAAATCCAAATCCCGAAATTTAAACCATCTATGTTTTGGATTGTTGCTGGGCTGTTGCTAATGGTATGGATTATTCCAGGAACATTTTACTTTGTAGAACCAGACGAGGAAGGGGTTGTTGTGACCTTCGGAAAATTTTCCCGTATCACTCAACCTGGGATGCATTTCAAGTTCCCTTCCCCGATAGAACATGCGAGCACCCCGAAAGTCAGAAAAATCCGACGAGCTGAGATAGGCTTCCGTACAACTCAGGGAGGAGGCTTACAAAAAGTTCCCGCTGAAGCTCTCATGCTCACAGGCGATCAAAACATAATAGATATCAATCTCGTCGTTCAATACAAAGTTATGGATTCTGTGTCCTATTTGTTCAATGTGCGGCGAGTTCACAAGCTTGTAAGAAACATTTCTGAAACCGTTGTCCGTGGGATAGTCGGTAGCAGGAAAATTGACGAGGCTCTAACCACGGGTAAAGCAGCAATACAAATAACTGCCCAAGAACAAATCCAGACTCTTCTAAACAAACACGAATCAGGCGTTCAAATTGTCACGATACAACTACAAGATGTTCATCCCCCTGAGCAAGTAGCCTCAGCATTTAAAGATGTTGTCTCCGCACGCGAAGATAAAGAGCGAATGATCAATGAGGCCCAGGGCTACCGCAATGCTGTGATTCCAGAAGCTCGAGGTCAAGCGGCTCAAATTGTAAGAGCTTCTGAAGCATACCGAGAAGAAAAAATTAACATGGCAATGGGTGACAGCCAACGCTTCATACTGCATTATAATGAGTACAAAAAAGCGCCTTCAATTACTCGTAAACGGATTTATTTGGAAACTATGGAAGAGGTTCTTCCTTCTATGCAAAAATTCGTGATGGGCAATAATAAGCAAGGTGTTCTACCTATCCTTCCCTTAAGACCGGGAGCACTTGGCGAGGCAACCGGACGATAACATGAAACAAAATGGACTCATTATAGGGTTGGTACTAGTAGCATCATTGATATCTGCCTCAATGTTCACTGTGCACTTAACGCAATCTGCGGTTGTACTCGAGTTATCAAAACCAAAGAAAATCGTCACTGAACCCGGGCTATATTTCAAGATCCCTCTTATTCAAAAAGTCCGCTATTTTTCCAAGCAACTTCTGGACAACGACTCACCTCCCACCGAGGTCCTCACGCGCGATAAGAAAAATCTATTGATTGATAATTTTTCTTTGTACCGTATAACTGATCCTCTGAAATTTTTGGAAACGGTACGCACAGAAAACGGCGCCCGCGCTCGACTTGATGACATTATATATTCTGAGCTTCGAGTCGAAATTGGTACCCATGACCTTCATGAAGTTGTAACCGAAACTAGAGGAGCCATCATGGAGAAGGTGACAAAAGAGGCTAATAAAAAAGCGGCAGAATACGGTATCCAAATGGAAGAAGTTCGGATGAAACGGATTGACCTGCCACCAGAAATTGCCAACTCGATTTACAACCGAATGCGTACTGAACGGCAACGGATTGCAATGGAGTACCGTTCGGAAGGAAAAGAAGAGTCCACCAAAATTCGAGCTCAGACAGACAAAGAAAAAACAATTCTTGTTGCCCAAGCCTATAAGCAGGAACAAATCATTCGAGGTGAGGGAGACGGAGAATCAACAAAGATTTATGCTGAAGCGTTCAAGAAGGACCCAAAATTTTACAATTTCATTCGTTCCATGGAAGCTTACAAAAAATCTTTGAAGACAGACACCACCATTCTTCTCTCGGAAGATTCTGAGTTTTTAAGCTTCCTTAACAAAAAAAACTGATAGTCCCAAATAGGACACTCCTGTCCTCATGAAACCTAACTGTTTTAATCAATCAAAATTAAAGTTGGGTTTTTGCGTTCCTTTAACTAGCTTTTATTTCTTATGAGAATTTTGATAGCCGGAGCTGGCATTGTTGGCAATAACTTGGCTGAGCAACTCTCCGAAGAAGGCCATGATGTTTCTATCATAGACGAGGACACCGAAAAAATTCGCCGCATCTCGGACACATTGGATGTAATGTCGGTTTGCGGTAATGCATGCATGCCCAGCATTCTTGTAAAAGCCGGAATTCGTGACATGGAAATGGTGATCGCAGTCACCAATACAGACGAAATCAACTTGATGGTGTGTTTCCTCGCTTCTAAATTTCAAGTTCCCAAGCGATTTGCAAGACTTCGCAGCATGGAGTTCACGGGTTCCGGGCAAATCTTTCCACCAAAAGAACTGTTTATTGACCAGGCAATCAATCCTGGAGAAATCATTATTGATACGATTCTTAAAATTCTAAAAACACCTGGTGCTGTAAATGTTACGGAGTTTGCTCAGGGAAAGGTTTTATTGCGCGAGTTTGATTTGCCTGAAAATGCCCCACTGACAGGGAAAAGCATCAAGGAACTCGTAAGCATTTCTGATTTCGACTTGATAATAATCGTGGCCATCGTTCGCGAGGGTAAACTCATTATCCCAAAACCAGAAGATATTCTGCAAACGGGTGACCGAATATACACTTTGGTAAATAAAGAATTCCTACCGTTTCTTTTGCCTATGTTGAATAAAACCGTCGATGCGGTCGAGAAAATAGTTATCTATTCTGCTAACCCTGTATCGATCAATCTTGCTAAAGCACTGGAAGAAACCGTCAAAAACGTGTGCATTATTGAACCCTCGCGTGAAGCTGCTCATAAAGCCGCAGGGGAACTTTCAAAGACCTTGGTCCACCAAGGGACAGGAACAGATCTAGATTTGTTCAACGAAATAAACATGAAAGATGTCGATTTCTTTATGGCACTTTCGGATGACGATGAAAATAATATCCTCTCCGCTCTGTTAGCAAAAAAATACGGTGCTCGACGTGCGGTAGTCATAACCAATGATCCGGAGTACCTACCTATTCTTGACTCGATCGGGATAGATATTACTGTCAACCCTCGCCTAATCGTAGTCAGTACTATTTTGAAACATTTGCGTAAAGGTGATGTTATTTCTGTTTTTAAATTAATAGAAGATGCCGAAGTGCTGGAATTAGTTGTTGATGCTAACTCAACGATTGCAAAAAACAGAATCTCTGATTTAAATTTTCCTAAAGACGCAATGATAGGTGCAATCCTTCGCCAGGGGGAAATGTTGGCCCCTGATGAAAACATTACTATTCAAGAGGGTGATTCAGTTATTGTTGTAGCTTTGAGCTCAGCAATTGAAAAAATCGAAAAACTTTTCGGACGCAAAAGACACTTTTTCCAGTTCTGATGAACATTCTTGCGATTTTCAATGTTGTGGGGGTTCTCCTCCTTCTTCTTTCAGGCCTAATGGTTCTGCCTGCCGGCATTGCATTTTACTACGACCACCCTCCATTACCTGGCTATATGGCCGACTCACAGGCATTTGTTCTGACTCTTGTGGCGTCATTTTTGATCGGTCTTTCTTTATGGAAGGTTCTTCCATCAGGCGTCGAAAAACTACGCGACCGAGAAGGATTCGCAATTGTCGCTTTATCCTGGATATTCATTGCATTCGCCGGTGCATTTCCTTACTACCTTTCCGGGAACTGCCCAGACTTTATAGATGCATTCTTTGAAAGCATGAGTGGATTTACTACCACAGGGGCAACTATTCTTACAGATATCGATTCTTTGCCCCGAGGAATTCTATTTTGGAGAAATCTCACCCAGTGGTTTGGGGGAATGGGAATCATCCTTTTGTCTATGGCAATTTTCCCAGCCCTTGGAATTGGCAGCACTCACTTGTTCAAAGCAGAGGTACCTGGAGGTGTCACCGTAGAGCGCATGCAACCACGGCTTGCGGAAACTGCTAAAATCTTATGGAAAACATATGTCGTGTTGACTGTATTGGAGGTCATCCTCCTTAACCTGGGGGGAGTAGATTTTTTTGATGCACTTTGCCACAGTCTTTCCACGGTTGCTACTGGCGGGTTTTCAACTCATAACGCCAGCATAGGCTATTTTAACAGCGCCTATGTAGAATCCATTTCCATTCTATTTATGTTTTTAGGTGGCGTCAGCTTTATCCTTCACTACCAACTAGTCAACGGGAATTTTGGAGTTGTTTTTAAAAATCCAGAGTTGCGGTTTTATGGAACGATGATAATTGTCGGAGTTATACTCGCAACCTGGGGTCTCGCTTCTTTCAAACCCGATCTACCTTTAGACGAAGCGTTCCGCAAAGCTGCCTTTAATGTCGTTTCAATTAATACAACTTCCGGTTTCATGACAGATGATTTTAATGTGTGGCCAAATTTTCTTAGAATTTTCATGTTGGTCATTATGATGGTCGGAGGTTGCTCAGGTTCCACCAGTGGGTCTCTAAAGGTGGTCCGCTTCATCATTTTGTTTAAAATCATTAGAAGAGAATTAAAAAAACTCGTCCACCCCCGCGCTATTTTTCATGTAAAAGTTGCAGGTAAACCGATTAAGCCTGACGACTTAACCAATGTAGTGGCTCTTACTTGTTTTTTTATGGGTTTTGCCGTTTTGGGCTGTATTCTCTTATCCCTAATGGGTTTAGATTTGACAACTTCAGTATCCGCTGCCATAGCTTGCCTTTTTAACATTGGCCCTGGTTTGGGACAGGTTGGGGCTATAGGTAACTATGCAGACATCCCATTCATGGGTAAAGGCATCCTCATCGCTTTTATGTTAATGGGAAGGTTAGAGATATTTGGAATCATGCTTCTTTTTCTACCTATGGCGTGGCGCAAATAAGATTTGATTTTAGATATTTATTATCTTAATATTTTTCGGTCCCCACTTTAGATTGTTTAATCACACAACTATGTAGGGCTGACTAGGCTAAAGTCTGTGGCGTTAGTTTTCTTCTACGTAAATACTTATAAACTGCTCCCCCCATCAGGGGAGACGCTTTTCAGGTTTCATACTTATGAGTACAAGTTCTCCGTTAAAAGTTACTGAAGTAGTACTAAGAGACGCTCACCAATCTTTACTGGCGACCCGAATGCGCACAGAAGATATGTTACCGATTGGTGAAAAGCTTGATCAGGTAGGTTTTTTCTCTTTGGAAATGTGGGGAGGGGCTACTTTTGATTCTTGCTTACGTTTTCTCAATGAGGATCCTTGGGAACGAGCACGCAAACTAAAAAAAGTAATCCCCAACACACCCTTTCAAATGTTACTCAGAGGGCAAAACTGTGTCGGATACAGACATTACGCGGATGATATTGTTGAGCGTTTTGTAAAAAAATCAGTTGACGTAGGGATAAACATATTCCGCATATTTGATGCCCTTAACGATTTGAGAAATATTGAAACAGCTGTCAAAACTGTTAAAAAATGTGGTGAAACGGTTGAAGGTTGTATCAGCTATACAGTCAGCCCATTCCACAGCAACGAACTTTACATAAAGATGGCTCGCCAATTAGTTGATATGGGATCAGACATTGTCTGCATTAAGGATATGGCCGGGCTGCTCACACCTGAAGTAACTGGAACCCTAATCCGAGAAATTAAAAATTCAGTTGATGCGCCTGTTCATATACATACACACGCCACAACAGGACTTGTCGGAATGAATCTACAAGCTGCCATTGATGCTGGAGTCGATATGGTGGATACAGCTATATCCAGTCTTTCAATGGGGACGGGACATTACGCGACTGAATGTATTGTTGCTGCGCAAAAAGGATTGGCTAGAGATACTGGTCTTGATTTGAACTTACTAGAAGAAATTTCGAATTACTTTCGTGAAGTAAGGAAAAATTACGCGGAATTTGAAAGCGATTTTAAAGGTGTGGATATCAATATCCTTAAGTCACAAATTCCTGGGGGAATGATCTCTAACATGGAAAATCAGTTGAAAGAACAAAATGCCATAGACAAACTTCAAGATGTTCTTTTGGAAGTTCCGCGAGTTAGAAAGGATATGGGCTACCCTCCACTGGTGACACCTACAAGCCAAATTGTTGGCTCGCAGGCCACTTTGAATATTTTAACTGGCGAACGATATAAATTAATCACGAAAGAAACCCGTGAGTGTGTGCTCGGCAAATACGGAAAACTTCCCGCGTCTCTTGACCCTGATTTACTGGCAAAAGTTGCGGAAGGTGGAGAGGTCATTGATTGTCGACCAGCCGATCTCCTTGAACCTGAATGGGACCAAGTTGTAAAAGATTGCAAGGGTAAGTGCACTTCAGAAGAAGATATGCTTTCCTATGCGCTTTTCCCAAAGGTTGCTTTAGAATTTTTTAAAAACAGAGAGCAAGGGTTTCCTTCAACCGAAAAACCTCCAGCCCTGACTCCAAAACCAGTTACCACATCAACGACTCCAGCCACTCCAGTAGCTGGTAGTGCGACGTACACAGTAAATGTCAACGGGCAAGCCTTTTCCGTGCAAGTAAGTGCAGGTGGTGCCCCTCCGCAACAAACCCTAGCAGCTCCAGCAGCAACAGTAACTCCAGCAGCAACTAGTGGGACGTCTGTAACTTCACCTCTTCCTGGCTCTGTATTCTCCTTGAAGGTGACCGTAGGCGATCAGGTAAATGAAGGTGACGTTGTTATCATCATGGAATCTATGAAAATGGAGACTGAAATTCATGCCACCGCAAGCGGTACTATCAATTCTATCCAAGTCCAAGAAGGGCAAAAAGTTAATACCGGTGATAATTTATTAGTCATCGGCTAAATTCTAAACCTATCGACTCATGGAACTAACTTTCGGCAGTGCCGCAACCAAAATCATAGGATCCACCGGATTTTCTAGTCTGACCATTGGAGACGGAACAATGATCCTAGTTGCTTGCGTGCTTCTTTATCTCGCCATTTGGAAAAAGTTTGAGCCACTACTTTTACTACCAATAGGATTTGGTTGCCTTCTAGCAAACCTTCCACTCAGTATGATGGCAAGCACTGATTCTGGTGGACTCCTAAATTTTTTCTACCAAGGTGTAAAACATGAGATTTTACCTCCTTTGGTTTTTCTAGGAGTGGGTGCACTTACAGACTTTGGCCCCCTGTTGGCTAATCCATCAACTCTTCTTCTTGGAGCCGCTGCGCAAATAGGTGTTTACACAACACTCGTTGGAGCAGTATTTTTAGGGTTTGACCTTAAGGAAGCCAGCGCCATTGGCATTATTGGAGGAGCCGATGGCCCAACATCGATTTTTATTGCCAGCAAACTCGCGCCTCACCTTTTAGCTCCAATAGCTGTTGCGGCCTACTCATACATGTCTTTGGTCCCACTTATTCAACCGCCAATCATGAGATGGTTGACTACTGCCGAGGAAAGAAAAATAAAAATGGAGCAGTTAAAACCAATCTCGCAGACTGTAAAAATCATTTTCCCTATCGTGGTAACAATCGTCTGCTGCCTTATGCTTCCTGGAGTCACCCCTCTACTAGGAATGCTGATGTTGGGAAATCTTTTTCGAGAATCGGGAGTTACCGCCAGACTTCATGAAACTGCCGAAACGCACTTGATTAATATAGTAACTATTTTGCTAGCACTTGCAGTGGGTTCTTCCATGACAGCTGATTCGTTCCTAAGATTAGAAACAATAAAAATCATCATCCTCGGTTTGCTCGCATTTTGTATGGCAACAGCAGGTGGTGTTATTTTTGCCAAGATAATGTCCAAACTTTCAGGTGGAAAAATTAATCCGTTGATTGGTTCGGCAGGAGTCTCTGCAGTTCCTATGGCAGCCCGCGTTTCTCAAAGAGTGGGCGCCGAGGAGGATCAGACAAACTTTCTTCTCATGCACGCCATGGGCCCAAATGTGGCAGGAGTAATAGGGAGTGCCGTCGCAGCCGGTGTTTTCATATCATTATTTGGTGATCCAACAGGTGGTTCCACTCATGCAGAGGTAGCAACGAACTTAATTTCAACCATGTCAGCTTCACTTAAATAACGGCTATGGATTCAATGGTAATAACATCCCTAACGGTTTCCTTAATTGCTATTTTAGTGATTTTCACCGTATTGGTAATCCTAATATATACCATTAAATTATTGGTGCACTTCATACCCTATGAAGAGCCACCTACACAAAAATCAACTTCCGCCGCATTGCCAAAAACTTCTCCGTCAAGTGTTTCTCCCGATATTATTTCAGCTATCACAGCAGTAATGGCGACTCATCTTGGGAAATCCCCACAGGAGTTTCACATTAATCAGATTAATCCAAAGTAAGCTTTTTCCTTTACTCGGATCAATTAGCAACTTCATTCTCAATAATTTTCCCCGGTAAACTTAAAATTTCTTCTGAAGTCTGAAGAATACCCTGAAAAAGACCTAAAAATTTTTTACTTAGAGAAGTAAAAGGAATAGCCGTTACTTGAGGGTTATCGAACGGTCCATCAACATCGTAATAAGTTTTAATTAAACTTCCTTCATCACCAGCCGTGAGAATGCTTCCAACCACAGGAATCTGGCTAAGAATTTTATCCAAAACTGGAAGGTGAGCAACTCCAACAACTGCATCCATCTCTAGTTTATTTAAGTCAAACTTCCCAGAGATCACACTCTTTCGTTGATTGGTTTCGTATAAAAAGTTTTTCGTCTCAGCTACACCACCAGCATAAACAAAATCGCCTGATATGCTCTCATACTCTGAAGGTTCTTGATATTTTTTCTCTTTATTTTTATTTTCTAAGGACTGTTCAAGGTCAAACAAGCTAATGACTCCTTCATGTAATTTCTTAGTCGCTATTACTCCATTAGCTAAATCAAAAGATAGTTTCCCGCTTAGAGTCCGAATATTTTCAGTAAACTTTTTTCCGCGACTATTAAGAATTAGTTTTAATTTTTTAAACTTTCCGGTCAAACCCTCTCTAAAGTGCTCACCAAACATTGCAAAAAATTCTTTTGCCTGAATTTCATCAGCCTTCAAGCGGGTCTCAAAATGAATAGAATCAGGATCTTTAACTGAAAACTTACCTTGTCCTTTGATTGCATTGTCAGGACCTACCCTAAACCTATTAAATAGGATTTCTTTATCTTTTAGCAAAACGGTTCCTGTTACATCTTGGAGTGTAAGCCATTTATAGTCGAGTTTTTTGAGGTCGATACTTATTTTGCTTTTCCCTTTGGAAAGCAGGTTCGACCCTTCGAACAAGTCCTTTAAACTAATCTCATCTTTACTCTCACTTTTTTTATTAGAAATCAATTCATCGGCAATCAAAGTTTCCCCTGTTAA
>ENA-OREN01002250-OREN01002250.1-marine-metagenome-genome-assembly--contig:-NODE-2250-length-20197-cov-4.129722_pt1 | contig 20197 bp, 31 predicted proteins | sample MGYA00248624_ERZ508555 | MGnify/ENA primary metagenome ERZ508555 (study PRJEB26222, sample SAMN06267773) | marine metagenome | isolation source: Saanich Inlet, British Columbia, Canada | place...
CCACACCATGTTTTGTTTCATATTCGTCAAAGTTAAGAGTATTTTTATTACAGTTTTCGTAAACTAAATCCTCTAAATCTTCCCAAACACTTGATTCTAAATCCTCTAAATCTTCCCAAGTCTCTTTTACTTTATCTAGTATCATCATTCTTCTCCTGGACCTTTTGTATTGGTCCTTTTTTGATTTTTATTATTGCCTGGTTGATCCAGTCGTAAAGATTTAGGATTGTGTCTAGTAGTTTAGTCATCAGACAGTTGCTCATCAAAATATGTTTCTATTGCTTCAACCAAATCATCTTGGTCATATCCATCATTAGCTACCCACATTAAAGTATCTATAGCTTCCTCATAGTTTTCTGCCCAAGCCTTCATCATTTCTTTAGTTATTGGCATCATAGACCTCCTCATCTTTAATCATTTCTTCATATTCTTTTGAGTGTTCATCATAAATTGGTGTTGCCAATCGGAATTGAATGAGATTAATCATATCTGCTACTTGATTAGCACCATACCTGGTGAACCCAGTAATTTTGTTGTTATAGTCGAAGAAGTGCATACAATCTTCTTCAAGTTGCATGACCTCTCCCCACTTGTTTTGTCCGTGCTTGCTTTTAACAAACTTAATCTCCGGGCATAGTTTCTTGACCTCTTCGTATGAAAGGACATCAACGGGCATATAATCGGTACTCATGATTGTTCCTTTGCTGATAAAGATTCTACATTTACTGCATAGGCATTACATGATTCAACACCATGTTCTCTGCCTTTCTCTTTAGCCTGTTCTTCATTCTCGGCTTCAACAGTAATGACATGGCGTTCTATTACTTCTATATGTACTTCAAATATTTTCATGATTGTTCCTGAATATCTAAAATCTCTTCTGATAATTGTTTTGGCCCATACTCGCCATTGGCTATGTCAGTAAGAGTTTCGATTGCTTCTTTAAGTGTGTGATCAGAACCTAACCAAAATTCAACTTGCTCTTGTGTGACTTTTTCTTTTGCAGCTGGTCTTGCTAAAGTGTTGTTCTCGTTCATTTTTGTATCTCCAAATAGTTATAAAAATAGACAGTAATTGTTTACTGTAAGTACCTATTATACTTAAAGTATATCTTATATCAAGCAGTATATTAAGGTTAAGAAAAAAAACTGTGGGTGATGGATTTTAATATTGTAATCCCTCAGCGAACCTCTTAGACACAAAGATGCTTTTTGAAATGAGATTTGAAATGAAGAATCTGCGATCTGCTAGGCATCAATCAGCAGCGATCTGCGATCTGCGATCGATTAATATCTGCGGTCTGGGTTTTTCTGATCTTGCCCGGTGTCATTAACTATTTGGAGATAGGAAGCACCGGACAAGTCATTTAGGATAAATAAGCAATAATCCTTTGGGAGAGCTGCTAGGGTAGCAAAAATCTGCGTGTTATACAATCTGCACTCCCCCCCTATGATAGTAATCAGCAAAAAGAAACATCAGGTGATGTTTCCCTTGCCAGTCCCATGAGCCGGGAATCCGACCATATTGGACCGCCCGGCATGCTGGCACAGCTGACAGGTTTTACAGGTCACGTTATCCTGGTAAGTGGCCGGGCAAATGTTTACCTTGTTGCCGGCTTTGGTGGTGATGGTGTGATTGTATGCCTGGTCCGCCGGGACAATCACCACCACCGGACCAATACCCAGGGCTTTGAGTTCGTCCGCATGGTCCAGGCTATCAGCTGACAGGTTAACGGTGAACCCGTTGTCATTGGCATATTTTATTTTGCCATGATTTTGTTTAATTTTGTGCTTGTGGGTATAAGTAAAACCGCGTTTTCCTTTGTTGGCTGCTACCAGGCTTTTTAGTTTTCTGATATCGATCCAGTCACCCGATCCGGCCAGGTCGCCGGCTTGATTGTGCCGCCAAAATGTGCCGGTTGCCATTGCTTCCACTTCCTGGATGAATTGCTTGAAACTCTCCCCCCGTAATTTTTCAGATACTTTTTTCCAATGCATGGCTAAATGGCCATGCTTAGCATAGCAAGTCCCGTCATTCAATGGACAGCTAGGCGGACAACTTTTGGCTTCGGTGGTTGATACCGGGATCGTCCCGGTTTTCGGGTTCGATGATTTTTTAGTTAAATGAGTGTGCATTATTTTATATGGATCAATTGAAAATGATCCTTAATGTATTTTTTTTCATCGTCCCTCAATTGTTTAACTTGGCGTTGGCATTCTTTAGAGCATTTATTTAATGGTTTATTACCAAAAAAATATTCAAATAGAGGGTACAATTCATTTTGTTTATTGATCATTTTTTTATTCTCCAAATAGTTTAAATGTACATACAATTATATCAGAAATTCTACTAAAAGTGTCAACTAAATTCCCCCAGGGAAATCCTGGCCAAAGCCCGGAAAAAATTTGACAGATCGGCAGCTCCGCCCGGCCTATCTGCCCCCTATGATAGTAATAATCAAAAATCTGCAGCCCTCAGGAATCTGCAATCTGCACTCATGATAGTAATCCCCAATTTAGGCCACGCATAAAAAAAGGGAGCTTTCGCTCCCTTTTCCTTTGGAGTGATCCAGTCTAGGCAATTACTTCCCAAGAATCCTCAAAGACTTTGACAGAAATGTTTCCACCCTCTGCGATTCTTTCAAGTTGTGGAATGTCAAAAGGAATGAGGTTTCCAAAGTCATCTCCACCGACTGCCCATCGAGACTTTTCCCAAACATCCTCATTAGTTTTGGGATTATAGCCAACCGCATAAATGACATAGCCATTTTCTGACGGTGTCTTTTTGTTTTTAGACTTGAAAGCATTCATAAAATAAATGCCTTCATCTTTGACTAAGAAGAACCCCTTGTCATTTGTGGTTTCTTCTGAATATGGCAATCTAAACTCATCAGAATTGAGAGTCTCTTGTGCCAGTTTGCGAAGTGATTTATTACTTCTGAAAGTTAATGTAGTTTTGCTCATTTTGTTCTCCAAATTAGTTTAAATGAATCTTTATTATACCAAAATAATACACACAAAGTGTACTATATTTGATATAATTAATGGGTAAATTAAAACTATTTGGAGAATATATTATGGGTAATCGAGCATTAATTTCTTTTAAAGAAGAAAATCAAGATAAGAAACTAGCCCCCAGTATCTACTTGCATTGGCAAGGCGGAAGGGATTCAGTCGAAGCCTTTTTGGAAGCAAGTCAGACTCTGGGAATTCGTGGTAATGATGGCAGCTATTGCATTGGTCGAATGGCTCAAGTCATTGGTAATGCATTGGGCGGTACTCTTTCGCTTGGTGTGGGTTGCTATGGAAACTTCGGGACTGAATGGCTAGATCATGGCGTCTATTGGATTAAGGATTGGGAAATTGTTGAAAGAGAACTTCCTTCTTTTTTTGAAGATGGCGAATTCATAGAGCAAAGAGAATATGATCATGATGAATTTGTTAAAGAGATATTACAAGCTAACGAATCAATATCGTTTTAAATTAAGGCTTTGGTGCGAGGGTTGATAGTGTAAGTTAGTAGTGTATAAACTATCCGAGTGAATCCAACTACCCACCGAGAACCCCCAACAGAAATGTCGGGGGTTTTTTTGTCTCGGTTCTGTCTAGGAATCTGCCCCCCATCTGCAATCTGCTGTCTATGATAGTTATAAGAAAAATCCTAGTGCCTGGATTTAGGCCATAATGCCCAGACGAAAAAAAACCCCCACAGCTGACAGCTATGAGGGTTTGGGGTTTGGGTTCTAATCTTTTATAATTCAGTCCAACAAATCCAACTACCGAAGTAATACAATTCTTTCCCATCTATGACTTTAGGTTTAATGTTAGTAAAGTAATCAAAAAATTCCTTGTCAACTTCATCAATTATTTGTCCGACAAAAGATTTTTGATATGCGAGAAAACTATCTCTTGTTGGCTTATCAAAATATGGATTACTCCAACCATTCCAATATCTATAAGTGGGATCATACCAACCATTAAATATTGGGAAGTCTTCACTTTCATCAAATGTGAATCGAGATCTTATCAGACTGTGAGAGTGGCTTTCGCCACTCTCTTTATTTACTAGATCGTTCATGATTTTCCCCCTTTAGCATAGTTAACCAACTTCATTACTTCATCAAAGTCAGAAGTCGTTAGTATTGGCTCTTTACCCTCTCCATATTCTTCAGATAAGGTAATCAAAAATTGCCAATCCCAACCATTTTCTTCAAAGTTTTCTAGGTTGTCATATCCAAAATCTAGATAATTTTCATGTCTTATTGCTAGGATTGGAGAGTTAAACCAAATGTGATAACCATTGAATTGAAAGCTAGGGAACATATCATTACCATATGAGACATCTTTCCAATCGTTTGGAATGTCCACATTTCTATAGTAATTCTTCCATTTCCTCTCTTGCTCAAGGTCGAAGTGAGAGTGGCTTTCGCCACTCTCTTGTTGCTCAATATGTAGATCACTCATCTTACTCATGATTGCACCTTTCTAGCAAAGTTATTAAGATTGAATCTAACTTGATATGTAGCATCTATCTCTCTAACATGTTGTACCTTATGATCAATGTTAATTGGTAGCATAAGTTTAGATCCAACGAGATTGAATTCGTTGTTGCCAACATCAGTTAGCATTTCCCTATCGTATTTCTTAAATGCTACATGATCTTGATGAACGATAACGAATTCAGAAAAGATTTCTTTAACAAACTTTCTAAATGTGCTTTCTTTCTTTTTGCACAGTAGATATTCTGCTACATCTTTCTTCTTCTCTAACTCTTTCATTCGTTGTCGATTCGTTGCCATTTGATCTATTCCAATCTTTGTATACTTATTCATTTTTTCCTTCCTTTAAGTTATGGTTAATGAACATCAACCATAACATTTATATACGATAAGTAGAAGTTATTTATTTATAAAGCCTATAGATAAAGGCTTTCAAGGCTATGCATTGATCATTGCTGTCTACTTTTGCGCAACCCATATGTTCAGCTGTATAGGGTAGGATTCTTTTCCATCTGAGATCGAGAATTTGAGATTTTCATATATCAACCCCCCAACCCCCCCTATGCTATTTGGGACTCCTATGCTTTGGTATATATAATACCGTTCAACACAAATAATTGAATGAAAAAACAAAACGGATTATAGTGACTCCTATGCCTAATGACTTGAGACATGTCCCTGTGGATTCCATGCGAGAGATTCTCTTGTTGCAAGAGCGATTGGAAAATCTCGACAAACAAGGGGAGGTGCAAAAATCCTTTATTGACTACATCCGCTACATATGGCCAGAATTCATTCAAGGCGACCACCACAAAATTTTTGCAAAAAAATTAACCGAAATAGCAAAAGGCGATATCAAGAGACTCATTATCAACATGCCGCCAAGACACACAAAAAGTGAGTTTGCTTCCGTGTACTTTCCTTCCTGGGTGATGGGACTCAATCCCAACATGAAAATCATGCAAACCACCCATACCTCGGAATTGTCCGTGCGTTTTGGGCGTAAAGTAAGGAATCTTATGGATTCTGAAGAGTACAAAGCTGTTTTTCCCAAAGTGGTGCTGCGTGCCGACTCGAAATCGGCTGGGCGTTGGGAAACCAACAAAGGCGGCGAGTATTTCGCGGCGGGTGTCGGTGGAGCGATTACAGGTCGTGGCGCGGATTTGCTCATTATTGATGATCCGCACTCCGAACAAGACGCTTTGAGTCCCTCGGCACTGGATTCAGCCTATGAATGGTATACTTCAGGACCTCGTCAGCGGCTCCAACCAGGCGGTTCCATTGTGATTGTGATGACACGCTGGTCGACCATTGATTTAACAGCGAAATTGTTGAAACGACAAACGGAAACGCATGCCGATCAGTGGCATGTGGTCGAATTACCCGCTATTTTTGAGGACACGGGCAATCCATTGTGGCCTGAGTATTGGAACTTGGAAGAATTGGAAGCGGTGAAAGCATCACTACCGGTGACCAAGTGGAACGCCCAGTACATGCAGAACCCCACTTCCGAAGAAGGGGCGATTATCAAACGGGATTGGTGGCAAGTTTGGGAAAAGGAGAAGATACCGCCAGTGGATTACATCATTCAGAGCTATGACACGGCTTTTTCTCGCAATGAAACGGCTGATTTCTCAGCGATTACCACTTGGGGTATTTTTAAGCCCAATGAAGAGAGTGGCGATTCGATTATATTGCTCGATGCCAAGCGTGGGCGTTGGGATTTCCCAGAGCTGAAAGCGGTGGCGGCTGAAGAGTATCATTATTGGGAACCTGAGATGGTGTTGGTGGAAGCCCAAGCCAGTGGTACGCCTCTGACTCAGGAACTAAGGAATATGGGCATACCGGTGGTCAATTATCGCCCGTCAAGGGGGAATGATAAGGTGACCAGGGTGCATGCGGTCAGTCCGGTGTTTGAATCGGGTATGGTCTGGGCGCCAAAGAAGAAGTTTGCCGAAGAGGTGATTGAGGAATGTGCCGCTTTTCCTTTTGGTGAGTATGACGATTATGTCGATTCCATGACGCAAGCGATATTGAGATTTAGACAAGGGAACTTTGTTCGTCTATACTCGGATGAAGAAGATGAGGAGTATGTGCCCCAACAACACATTTATTATTGATGGAAGAAACTAAAGAACAACGAATACAAAGGCTCTTGGATTCAGCTATTGAACGCACGCGCCAGGAAGAAAAGATCAAGGGTGGAATTGCTTCCATGTGGGAGTCGATGAATCCTGGGCAAAAGCTCGGCATGGCACCTATTCCCGTGGTGTCTGACATTGCCGGCGCTGTTGGTGATATCCAGATGTACAAAGAGGAGCCGGAAACAAGGACAGGATTGAATTATACGCTGAGTGGTTTGGGCTTGATTCCGGGAGTGCCTTCTGTTGCCGGCTTGACACAGCGATCGAAAAAACTAATGGCATTGCACAAAAGGTGGCTAGATGCTCGGACAAAAGGAAACCTCAGCAAACACAAATTAAAAAAACTGGAAGACAAAGTAACCGCCCAGAAAAATGCGGAGATCGCCAGAGCAAATAGGAAACGGCTGAAAGACGAAGACATTGATCCTAGTATCGTTGACGAGATGATTGAAGATTATGCCGGCGAGAATCTCTATGTAGAGGAGGGAACCGGTAGGATAGGCGCTTTTGACAGGATGTGGCCGAATATTCCACGGAGCCATAGGGGTGATGATATGACTGGGCAGTTTTTGGAGGAAATGGGCTATAAAGAGGTTTTTGATGTCTGGGAAAAAGCACCAAACACTTTTATTCGAGATGGTGATAAGGTCGTAACCTACACACCTTCTTTCAACAAGTCCGGGATTGAGCAAAAAACATTTAAAGATCCGACATTTGGAGAATTAGGCGATTTTTTTGGTGGCTTTTCCAAGGGCGGCACGGTAACAAAATCACACGGCGGCATGGTCGATAAAGCTATTGCTGGTGGCAGTAAAGATATTTAATAATGAAAGAAATTTACAATGCAAAAAAGGATTTAATGAAAATTATTAAATTCAAGTATAGAATGAAATACACAGTAATGAGTCCATTGACCCAATATCGCAATTGGATCAGTGCACTTCTTTTTAAATTAGTACAAGGGCGTTAGTATGGCGGAAGTCGATAAACGAATATATCCGGTTCAAGAAGAGCCAGTTGAGGTTATCGACGATTCACGAACAATTGAACTAGAGGATCCCACCCTAGCCGAGTTTAGTGGTGAAGACGTCGCCATCACGCCCTTGGAAAACGGCAATATTATTGTCGGTGCAGGCGACGACACGATGTCTGATGAGGTGGAGTTTGGCGCCAATCTGGCCGAAGAACTCGATGATTCAGAGTTAAAAACCATTTTTAATCAATGCGTCGGTGATGTGCAAGACGACTTAAGCTCTCGTTCCGAATGGGAGAAGCAATACCAAGAAGGTCTAGAATACTTGGGCATGAAATACGAAGAACGCTCACAACCCTTTGAAGGAGCGTCGGGCATTACGCATCCTTTGTTAGCTGAGTCCGTGACTCAATTTCAAGCCCAGGCTTATGCCGAGATACTGCCCTCTCAAGGGCCAGTAAAAACACAGATTATGGGCGCGGTTACGCCCGACTCCGAAGCGCAAGCCGGTCGAGTCAAAGAGTACATGAATTACCAGATTATGAATGTCATGGAAGAATACGATCCTGAAACGGACATGTTATTGTTCTACTTACCCCTTTCAGGATCGGCTTTCCGTAAGGTCTATTACGATGAGAACTTAGGACGGGCGGTATCGAGGTTTATCCCCAGTGAAAACCTCGTCGTGCCTTACGACACCAGTGATTTACAGTCCGCGACACGGATTACCAACATTGTCTCGATGTCGATGAACGATGTGATGAAGCTACAAAACAGTGGTTTTTATCGTGAGGTGCCATTGAATTCAATGGGTGCTCAGTACGACAATAAAGACATTCAAGAAGAAATTGATAAGTTGCAAGGCGTGGAGCCAAGCAACGACAGTGGCGATTGCGAGTTGTATGAAATGCATACTGACTTGGATCTCCCTGGGTTTGAAGACTTAGATCAGATGGGTGAGCCGACTGGGATTAAGTTGCCCTACATCGTGACGTTGTCCAAACGCAACAATGCGGTGCTTTCCATTCGTCGCAATTGGAACGAGAACGATCCAATGCAAAAGAAAATACAATACTTTGTTCACTACAAGTTCCTTCCAGGACTTGGTTTTTACGGTTTTGGCTTGACGCACATGATTGGCGGCCTTTCACGGGCTTCCACTTCAATTTTGCGTCAGCTGATCGACGCAGGCACACTCGCCAACTTGCCCGCCGGGTTTAAAGCACGAGGTATTCGTATCCGGGACGACGATCAGCCCTTACAACCAGGTGAGTTTCGCGACATGGATGCCCCCAGTGGCAGTTTACGCGAAGCCTTTGTTGCATTACCGTTTAAAGAGCCATCGCAAACACTGTTGTCCTTATTGGGATTGATGGTTGATGCCGGTAAGCGGTTCGCGTCCATTGCCGATATTCAAGTGGGCGATTCCAATCAAGAAATGCCAGTGGGTACCACGGTGGCGTTATTGGAGCGTGGCACCAAAGTGATGTCAGCAATTCACAAACGATTGCATTACGCACAAAAAATAGAATTTAGATTATTGGCCACCGTTTTTGCCCAATACCTACCCCCCTCTTATCCTTACATGACCGCCAATGGCGATCAAAACATTAAGCAAGTCGACTTTGATGATCGAGTCGATATCATTCCAGTCTCGGATCCAAACATATTCTCGATGAGTCAACGGGTCATGATGGCACAGCAAATGCTGCAAATGGTGCAATCCAATCCAGAGGTTCACGGTCAAATGGGTCTATACGAGGCGTATCGCCGTATGTATCAAGCACTCAATGTGCAGAACATTGAAGCGCTATTGCCCCCACCACCCCAACCGGAACCGGTGGATCCTGGCAATGAAAACTCTTCTTTGCTGATTGGCAAGGGCGCACAAGCCTTCCAAGGACAAGAACACGATGCCCATATAGCGACTCACATGAGTCTTTATGGCACTGCGATTATGCAACAAAACCCACAAGGAATGGCAATGGTTCAAGCCCATGTGTATGAACACATCACGCTAAAAGCGGAACAAATAGTACAACAACAAATGGCACAAGACCCACAAATGATGCAGATGCAACAGCAATTAATGCAACTGCCACCCGAACAGCAACAACAACTGCAACAACAAATGCAAATTCAACAGCAAGCGCAAGTCGCTACTGTTATTGCTGATTTGATGCAACAAATTAATGAGCAGTTTGCTCCGCCACCACCACAAGAAGATCCGTTGGTGGAACTTAGACGTCAAGAGTTGGACATTAAGGCCGGTGATTTACAGCGTAAGCAGCAAGAATTTGGAGAAAAACAAAATTTAGATATAATGAAAGTAGATCAACAGGACGATATCGCGAAAGATCGCATTAATCTTTCTGAAGACATTGCAGTTATGAAAAACGAAACGGCACAAGATCGATTGGAACAAGCAGAACGATTTAAAATTGCCGATTTACAAAAGGAGAATAGAACATGAGTTCAGTAATGCAAGCCATGCAAGCGGCCCACAAAGAGAACAAATTAAAAGAACGGGCTGAAGAAGAAAAGAAATTAGCCGAACACCAAGCTGAAAGGGCTTGGCGTGGTGATCCTAAAAGAAAAGAACAACTTATTAAATCCAGAGAACCCATTAAGGATGAGAAAAAAGAAGAACCAAAGAAAAAAGCAGCGCCTAAAAAGAAAGCTGTTAAAAAAGCAGCGCCAAAGAAAAAAGCAGTAAAGAAAAAAAGTGCCGCTAAAAAAGGGTAGTGCAAACAAAACAGTTTCTGCTAATATAAAGAAACTGAGGAAAGAAGGCTACAAGAAGAAACAATCCATTGCCATTGCGTTAAGCAAGGCAGGGAAAGTTAAAAAAAAGAGGAAGACCAATGCAAAGATCAAGACCCGCAAAGTTCAGAGGCGCAGTGCCAAAAAGCCCAGGCGCCGCTAGTAAATCAATGAAAATTAAAGACCAAGGCAGTGTGCCTTTGTCGCAACCCAAACAAGAAGCCAATGGCGGACCCCCTAAACCGGGTGCGGATGCTGGTAAGTGCAGAGGTGGCGGTGCAGCGATTCGTGGCACCAAATTTGCTGGAAGATGCTGATGCCAGGCATGCGTAAAAAATATATGCTAGGATACGCCGCAGGCGGTATGCCAAGATCACCTTTGATGCTGCCAACACTTGTTCCTTCACAAAGACCACCTAGGACATACATTCATGAAATGGGTCCAAGATTTGAAGGAGACAACCCTCGTTTTAATATACCTGCTCCCGCACCAGAGCCGACACCTATAGGCTTAAACCCTGATGGTACTCTTTATGTTTCTCCTTTGCCTTCTGCTGCTCCTGGAGTTCCAACGGGCCCAGATGGACAAATAGGACCAGCAAATATTCCTGAAGAAAATTTTAATACTCCAGAAAGGTTTATGGGTATTAATGACAGACCACCTATACAATACATTGGTGAAGGCGCTCCTATAATGAAAATGCCTCCAGAGATACCACAGTTCCCAGGAAGACAACCAAAGTTCCCAGGGATGATGGAGCCAATAAGACAACCAGAACCTGTCGGACCTTTGCCTATGATGCCGCCTTTGACACCGATGCCACAAACACCTGCTCCTCCTCCACTAGAAGAGTCTTTCCCAGCGCCAGGAGGACCTGATCCTTTTGTGGGTTTACCTGAAGTTCAACCACCAACAACACCAATACCGGAACCTTTTATTCCGCCAGAGGTTTTAAACCCTGATGGCACTCCACCTTGGGTTGATCCCATTGAAACAGCACCCGATGGAGGACCCCCTATAGGACCGACGACAACTCCTCCAGGACCTACAAGTGCATCGGATTTACCAAATTATGCCGACTGGAGTCTTGAGGAATTGGAGGGTGTTAAACCACCAGGTGTATCGGATTTACCCCCAAACTGGCAAACGAGAACTCAGGCAGAGATTGCTGCTTCAAACGCTCCTTACTTTCGGGCTCAAGCGGAGATTAGGAGACGGGAACAACTGAAAAAGGCGATTGAGAAGGGTCCGTATGCAAACATCCCTGGCTTTGGTGAAGTTTTTAGTCTTCCCTCGGTAAGTGGTACTTCTAGGTATGTTGATGCTTCTGGCAACAGTATACCGAAAGAATTAACTTCTGAGTGGGGAAGAGGAATGCATGGTGAGTTGTACATACCGAAGGAATATAAAACAGCGACTGATCCAGCACAAACCGCCGTAGACAATATGGGCTGGGATACTCCTCCAGGAACACCAACTCCTCCAGGACCAGGAATGCCAACACCTCCAGGACCACCAACACCTCCAGGACCACCAACACCGGAACCACCGATGCCGCCAGATGTTTCACCCGTGGGTTCAGGCCAACCAGCACAACCGACTCAAGAGGAGTTCATGGAAAGATTGATGCAAATGATTCAAGCGCTTCAAGAAAGAAGCCAACCAGTTGCACAACCAGCACCACAACCAGTACAACAAATGGCACCGCCTCCACCGCGACCACCTGTAGCTGCGTTTAATATGGGCAATGCAAGCGCACCAATGACAGCACCGACAATGCCGCAAATGTTTAATCAAGGACCAGGGTTTTTTACTCCACAGCAAAGAGGACCTAGAATTGCACCAGGTGCTATAGCTCAACAAGGACAAGAAATGCCTAACTATAATCTAGACTTTAGTTCTTTTTTGAGAAATAGATAGAAAGTAGTGGACGGAATAAGATTAGCAGAGTATATTTTAAAAGAACTTCGAGATAGACAAGAACGAGTTTCACAACATCTGTCTAGTGGTTCAATAAAAACGATGGAAGACTATCGTTTTCTGATTGGAGAGTTGACGGCACTTCGCTCCTTTGAGTCAGACTTAAAAGAAGTGTTGCAAAAAACAACTGGAGACAGTTTTGATGAGTGACCTAGCAGTCCCACAACATATATTAGCCGAACGCGAGGCTCAAAATAAAGCGCAAAAAATAGAAGAAAGCAACGGTAAAGCAACGACTCAAGATGCTTACATTGAACCAAAAGAACTGGTGCTTGATCCTTCTCTTTTAGACAGCTCCCTTTTAGAAAGAATGCCGCAACCAACAGGTTGGCGGTTATTGGTATTGCCCTACAAAGGAAAAGGCATGACAGAAGGTGGCATTGTATTGCCAGATTCTGTGGTTGATAGAGAGGCTTTAGCGACAGTTGTTGCGTATGTTTTAAAACTCGGACCATTGGCCTATAAAGATTCTGGAAAATTTAACGGTGAATCTTGGTGTAAAAAAGGCGAATGGGTTTTGATTGGGAGATATGCAGGTGCTCGTTTTAGACTAGATGATGGCGCAGAAGTTAGAATTATTAATGATGATGAAGTCATTGGTACTATTTTAAACCCTGACGATATCCAGAGCTTATAAAGGAAAAAAAATGGCTGAAGCATTACCAGAAATTACCGACGAAAAGATTGAAAAGGCAGCATTGCCAGAAAACAAGAGGGCTAATGAAACAGTCTCTGAAGAATCTACTTTTATTGAACTAGAGGGGAAAGACCTAGAAGGTCTTGCTCCGATAGAAGAAGAAAAGGTTCAAGAAGACTTTGAGGTTAGCGATCATGTTAAAAAAGATGCTGAAAAAGGCGAAGATGAAGCCACTCAACGCGCTAAGTTAGCACAAAACAGAATTAACAAAGCTGTTAAACAAGCAAAAGATTTCCAAAGAAGAGAGCTACAAGCTCTGCAATATGCAAAAGAAATTGCCGAAGAAAACAAAACCCTTAAAAACCAACAAGCACAAATGTCACAAAGTTATGGCAATGAATTTGGTGCTAGAGTGGAGTCTCAATTAGAAGGCTCTAAGATTGCTTTGCAAAAAGCAATGGAAGACGGCGATGCGGGTCAAATTGCTGAAGCCCAGTCTATATTAGCTGCTGCATCGGCTGATAAGGTTGCACATGACCAATATCAAGGACAACTTCAGAGATACAATCAAGAGTTAGAGCAATACAACGCACAACAAGATATGTATGCTCAACAACAGCAAGCGGCCATGCTGGAACAAAGACAAAATCCAAGGCAGCCAGATTATAATCCTCCTTCACAACGTGCTCAATCTTGGGCCAATGAGAATACTTGGTTTGGAAAAGACCAAATAATGACCAATGTAGCTATTGCTGTTCATGAACAGTTAGCACAAGAAGGATTTGACACAGAGTCAGATGGCTATTACTCTGAAATTAACAAAAGGATGAAGCAAGAGTTGCCGAATCGTTTTGAAAATATCGTGGGAGCTGACGGGAAACCCGCCCAAACCGTCGCTTTACCATCACGCAGTAACTCAAATGGGCGCAGGAAAAATCGTAATCAGGTAGAGTTGACACCTAGCGAACAGCAATTAGCTAAACGTTTAGGAGTTTCTTTCAAGGATTATGCAGTTCACAAAGCGAGGTTAGATAACTCATGAATGATAAAATTGAAATCGAAGAAAATGTTGAAATTGACAGAACTTCTCGAAGTTCAGAAACACGCGAGACTCAAAAGGCTAGACGCCCTTGGGAACCGCCTTCTCTTTTGAAAACGCCTGAACCCCCTCCTGGTATAAAATACCGTTGGGTTCGTACTGAAATAAGAGGTCAGGAAGATCGAAAGAATGTCATGCAACGAATGCGCGAAGGATGGGAACCAGTTAAACCGGAAGAAATTCCAGAGTTTGATGTTCCAACCATTGACCACGGCAAACACGCAGGTGTAGTCGGAATTGGTGGGCTTATGCTTTGTAAAATCGATGCATCAATTGCTGAAGAACGAAATCAGTATTTTGAAGATAAAACAATGAATCAAATGAATGCAGTTGACAACAACCTCATGCGTGAAGAACATCCTGCAATGCCGATCACTAAAAGTCGGCAGTCCAGGGTTACATTTGGCGGTAATACTAAAGGGAAACCTTAAGTGTTACTTAATATTAATCTCGTGATCGGAGAAGTTTATCATGGCAAATAAAGACGCCGCATTTGGTTTGCGTCCAGTTAAGCATGTTAGCGGTTCACCGTTCAACGGAGGTCAATCTAGATATCGTATTACAACAGCAGATGCTACTAATACGACTAACATCTACAATGGTGACATTGTGACCCAAAACACAGCTGGTATTGTTACAAGAATAGCCAGAGCTGATGGTGGTAGTGCTACAAGTTCTATTATTGTTGGTGTGTTTAATGGTTGCTACTACACTGACCCTACTACCAGTAAGCCCACTTGGAGCAATTACTGGCCAGGAAACGCTGCTACGGATGCAGTCGCTTTTATTTTTGACGATCCTTATATCGTTTATGAAGTACAAGCTGACGCTGCTTTCCCAGTCGCTGACCTGTGGGGTAATTTTGATATTGTAGACCAGTCGACAGTAGGAGATACCAGCAGTGGTAGATCTAATGTTGAGCTTGATGTGACAACGGGAGCTACTACAGCTACGTTGCCAATGAAAGCAATTGAGATATCTACAGACCCTCAAAACTCTGATGTTAGTACGGCAAACACTAACGTTCTTGTTCTAGTACAAAACCATTTGTATAGACAAGCTCAAGTTGGTTTAGCATAAAGGAGAATTAGACAATGGCAATTTCAAGAGCACAGCTCGTTAAAGAATTAGAGCCTGGTTTAAACGCCCTTTTCGGCATGGAGTATTCTCGTTATGAGAATGAACACGAGGAAATTTTCGAGAGCGAAAGCTCAGACCGTGCATTTGAAGAAGAAGTTCTTATTGCAGGGTTCGGAAATGCCCCAGTGAAAAGAGAGGGTGATGGAGTTGAGTTTGATACAGCCTATGAAGGCTTTACTGCTCGTTACACCCATGAAACTATTGCATTAGCATTTGCATTAACAGAAGAAGCTGTAGAGGATAACCTCTATGACCGACTCGGTGCTCGTTATACGAAAGCGCTTGCGCGTTCTATGGCTCACACCAAACAGGTTAAAGCTGCAAACGTTTTGAATAATGCTTTTAGCTCTAGTTACACAGGTGGAGATGGTTTATCACTGGTAAACAGTGCGCATACCCTAGCGGGTGGCGGAACTTTCTCAAATACTCCTAGTACCGCAGTTGACTTGAACGAAACATCACTTGAAGACGGTTTAATTACAATATCAACTCTTGTTGATGATCGTAATCTAACTCTTGCTCTTCAGGGAATGAAGCTAATTGTGCCACCGCAACTTCAATTCATAGCAGAACGTTTAATCGAAACGCCAGGTCGTGTCGGAACGTCTGATAATGATATCAATGCAATCAAGAATATGGGAATGATACCTAACGGCTATTGTGTTAACCATTTCCTAACAGATACTGATGCATGGTTTCTATTAACAGATTGTCCAGACGGCATGAAGCATTTCGTGAGATCGCCTATGAGCACAAACATGGAAGGTGATTTTGATACCGGAAATGTTAGGTTCAAGGCTAGAGAACGTTATAGCTTTGGTTGGAGTAATCCTCGTGGCATATATGGCTCGCAAGGCGCTTAAGAACCAGTAAATGGAAGTTTGTAATACACTTTCTTACTCAGTATTACAGAGAAAGGGGCTTCGGCCCCTTTTTTCTTTTTTCCTTTATCTTTTCCTCATTTAACAGTAATATAAACTCTTACCTAGGATTTTATATTTACCTATCGACTGGCCTAGCAGACAAAGCCAAAAGACGATGGGGTTATTAAGGAGACTTAATTATGGCACAATCAACTTTTGCAGGTCCTGTAAAATCACTCGCTGGTTTTATTAATGCAGGATACAAAGCAACCGTTAGTTTAACGGCAAACACAACCATCACAGTGGCAGCTCATGCTGGCAGAATGCTATTATGTAATGATGCAGACGGAGTGTTTACACTTCCCAGCATTGTTGTAACAGAACCTGCTGATAAGGGCGACCCAGGACAATTATGTAATTTAGGCGCTCAATTCACTTTTGTTGTTGTCACGGCAGCAACAGATATGGACATCGTAACAGACGGCACAGACAAATTCGTCGGTGGTGCTTATACCGGCATTGATGACAGCGCAGCAGGTAAAACTTTTATCTCTGGCGCATCTAATGATGTTATTACACAAAACGGCACAACTAAAGGCGGTTTAGCAGGAAGTATTGTAGTAGTTACTGCAATAGCCAGCGCTAAATACCATGTTGCAGCACAGCTACTTGGTTCAGGAACTTTAGTAACACCATTTGCTGACGCTTAATAGGGGGTAGATTATGGCTAATACAGTCACAGGTCCCACTAATCAGTTTGACGGAGAAAAAACACTTATTGTTTATGCTTCAGTTTTATCAGATGGAAGTGCAAGCAGTACGACCTTGGTTGATGTTTCAGCATTGAATGCTGCTCCTGACGGAACCGCTTGCTCTACTGTTACCTTAAAAAAGATTTGGTATACAGTTAGTGGCGCTCCTGATGCACCCGCTTCTTTAGATTGGGATGCAACCACAGATGTTACTTTTCTAACATTGTCTTACGACAATTCGTTTGATTTTAGTGGCTTTGGCGGTTTGTCCAATACTAAAGCATCTGGTTACTCAGGCGATGTACTTTTTGTTATTCCGTTAACGGCTGATGCCGGGAATGAATACACCGTTTGGTGTGAGTTCATTAAGAACTACTAATAAGGATGGCTACTTCTGGATCAAGAGACTTTCAGCCCGATGTCGCTGAATGGATCGAGGAGGCCTACGAACGATGTGGGCTTGAAATGCGTACTGCTTATGACGCAAGAACAGCCCGCCGTTCTTTAAATATTCTTTTTGCAGACTGGGCAAACAGAGGTTTGAATCAGTGGACCATTAATAACGTTAGTCAAACATTAACCCAGGGAACTGAGTCTTATGATTTAAACAGTTATGTGGTTGATGTTTTAGATGTTGTCTTAAGAAGAACGACCAATAGTGTGGCAACAGATTATCAAATGACTCAAGTAGGTCGTTCTGAATATTGGAACATTCCTTCTAAATCGACTCAAGCTAGACCCACACAATATTTCTTAGACAAACAAGAAACACCTAAAATATATGTATGGCCAGCACCAGAGAACAGTACAGATGTTATCAAGATGAATCAAATTTTAAGAATAGAAGACGCAGATGCATCGGCTAATGATGTCCAGGTTCCTTTTAGGTTTTATCCTTGTTTGGTTGCAGGCCTAGCTTATTATATAGCTCAAAAACGTGCGCCAGATAGAATACAAATCTTAAAAGGAATGTATGAAGAGGAATTTGCTAGAGCATTAGCTCAAGATGAAGATAGAGGACCATTAAGGATAAAGCCTAATATGCGTTCTTATGGGTACTGATCATGGCATATGCTTCAGGCAAATATGCATATGGAATTTGTGATCGGTGCGGTTGGCGTTATCATTTATCAGATCTGACTAAAGAATGGAATGACTTAAAGACTTGTCCTGAGTGTTTTGAACCTAAAAGTCCACAATTGGAACCTCTTGCTTACACTGCGGACCCAGAGGCTCTATATGAACCGCGACCTGATATAAATTTTAGAACAGCTTCTTTAGGCGTTGTCACTACAAATACAATTTCAGAGTTTGATTCTAAAGGAGTCTATTTAGGAACTGGCGGTATGACAACAACGAACGATCCAATTGGTACTGATTTTGAGAGTGTTGAAGGCACTGGAGAAGTTGGTACTATAGTAGCTACAGGAGGCTCATAATGTCTTTTACTTATGCAACACTAAAAACAGCAATACAAGACTACATGGAAGACAGTGGAACTACTTTCGCTAACAACCTGGATAACTTTATTAAAGTGACCGAAGAGGACATTCTGAAGAATGTAGAACTTAATTATTATAAGAAGAATGTAACGGGAACAGCTTCTTCTGGAAATGCTTATTTAGGAATGCCATCAGATTTTCTTTCAGCCTTTAGCCTGGCTGTTATTAGTTCTAGTGTTTATACTTATCTTTTACTTAAACACCCTTCTTTTATTAGAGATTACACGCCGAACGCATCAACAACAGGCACGCCAAAATATTATGCAGACTTTGATAACGATACCTTTATCCTGGCACCAACGCCTGATGCAGACTATAGTTTTGAATTGCATTATTTTTATAGGCCTAACTCTTTAACCGCAGGTGCTTCTGATGGAACCACCTATCTATCTATTAACGCACCCAATGTTTTATTATCAGGATGTTTGTTACAAGCAGCGCTGTTTATGAAATTAGATCAGACAGAAGTAGGAACTTATAAGCAAAATTATGACAAAGAAATGATGCAGTTTAAAGTTTGGGCAGAAGGAAGAAACACTAAAGAAGAGATGAGATACGATAAAACCAGGTCTATTTTATAATGATTAAAGAATTAGAAGGTAAAAATATCGCTATTGTCGCTATGGGCAAAAGCCAACTCGACTACCATATGTCGCTTAGTCATAGTCAAGAATACGATGAAGTCTGGGCAATTAACTCTATGTGTGCCGTGGTTAAAACAGATCGGCTATTTATGATGGATCCAGCCTCTAGATTTTTTGATACCGAAGATCCAGGCCCACAAACAAAAGTTATGAGGAAGTTATTACCCAAACTAAAGTGTCCTATTTATTCATGCGAACTAGATAAAAGAGCACCATCAATAGAGCTTTATCCTCTAGATGATGTTATTTCTGAATTAAGTTGTGGATATCTAAACAACACTATTGCTTATGCCATTGCTTTTGCTGCATTAAACAATGTGGGCAAGATTAATATGTTTGGAGCTGACTTTAGTTACACAACCAATGTGCATTTTGGAGAGATGGGAAGAGCTTGTTGTGAGTTTTGGTTGTCTAAGTGTATGAGCAAAGGAATTGATATTTCTATTGCGGCAACATCTTCTATGTTAGATACTAATGTTTCTGAAAAAGAAAAATTATATGGATATCACAGGTTACAAGATCCTCCTGTGGTATATTTAAAAGATGGAGACTTAAAAACAACTAAGTTTTCAGAAGTAAAAAAGGATAATAAAAAACTCGTTGGAGTTTCAGGAAGAAAAGACTATATGAAGGTTTCAAAAACAAACGGTCTTTTACCAGCTGAACCCAACCAATACTGAAGGAGTAAGAAATGCCAGGAATGACAGCAAGACGCGATAAAATGCGTGGCGATCCTAAGAAGTTTCTTCGACCTGGGGATGATGCGGTTTATTCTTCCCCTAAGAAGAAGAAAAAATCTTCTAAAAAGAAGAAATATTAGAGATGTTCCAAGCTAAAATAGATATGGCTGTAGGCGAGTTGGGCGTAAAAACAACTCATAACAGAGGCCATACGGTAGAAGAAGTAGCTGAAATGGCTACCGATAGATTAATTTCGGTTGCAGATACTGCTCCGAATGAAATAAAAGCACAGGCACATGCTTTTAAAAATGTGTGTCATCAGGTCATTGTTTATTATATGCAAGAGGCGATTAAAAACCACATGTGTACAATAGGCAATCAATTAGAATCGCAAGGTCATAAAGATCTTGCAAATATTATTAGGAGACTATAATGGCTATAACACAGGCAATGTGTACTTCTTTTAAGAAAGAACTCTTAGAAGCCGTGCATAACTTTAAAGCATCTGGAGGAAACTCTTT
>ENA-OREN01002253-OREN01002253.1-marine-metagenome-genome-assembly--contig:-NODE-2253-length-20162-cov-3.641822_pt1 | contig 20162 bp, 20 predicted proteins | sample MGYA00248624_ERZ508555 | MGnify/ENA primary metagenome ERZ508555 (study PRJEB26222, sample SAMN06267773) | marine metagenome | isolation source: Saanich Inlet, British Columbia, Canada | place...
AGCAACAATTATTTTGCTTTCTTTCATTCCAGCAAGATGTTGTATCGCTCCAGAAATTCCAACTGCAATATATAAATCTGGAACAACTACTTTACCTGTTTGTCCGACCTGATGTTCGTTACTTATATAACCAGCGTCGACTGCAGCTCTTGAAGCTCCAATTGCAGCATTTAGTTTATCGGCAATATCAGTTATTAATTTAAAATTTTCTCCATTTTGCATTCCTCTACCACCAGAAACTACTACTCTAGCAGTTCCAAGCTCAGGTCTATCTGATTTAACTTCTTCTCTTTTAATGAATTTTGTTAAAGAAAATTCCTCAGCAGCTTCTATTTTTTCTATTGAAGCTGATCCACCAGATATCTCACAAGGTTCGAAAGATGTTGGTCTAATTGTTATACATTTTTTAGCGTCAGTACTTTTTACTGTTGCAAAAGCATTTCCTGCATAAATAGGTCTCAAAAAAGTATCAGGCGATATGACTTTAGTAATGTCACTTACTTGTGAAATATCTAAATTTGCTGCTATTCTTGGCATCAAATTTTTTCCAAATGTATTTGCTGAACTAACAATGTGAGAATACTTTTCTGAAACTTTCACAACTAATGCTGCAAAGTTTTCAGCTAAATAATTTTCATAATGTGCGGCTTCTGCACACAATACTTTTTTAACAGCAGACATTTCAGATAATGATTTTGCAACATCTCCACAATTATTTCCAATTACTAAAACATGCACATCTCCATCTATTTGTGATGCTGCGGTAATTGCGTTTAATGTAAAAGGTTTTACTTCTTTGTTGTTATGTTCTGCTACTAATAAAACTGACATTATATTACCTTTGCCTCATTTTTAAGTTTACTAACTAACTCTGCAACACTTGCAACTTTAATCCCTGCTTTTCTTTTTGGCGGTTCTTCAACTTTAATTTGTTGAATTCTTGGTTTTGTATCAACCCCTAAATCTGTAGCAGTTAAAATTTCTAAAGGTTTTTTTTTAGCTTTCATTATATTGGGTAACGATGCATATCTTGGTTCATTTAATCTTAAATCACATGTAACAATTGCCGGAACATTAACTTCAATTGTCTCTAATCCCTCATCTACTTCTCTTATTACCTCTAAAATTTTATCTTTTATCTCAATTTTTGATGCAAAAGTTGCTTGAGGCCAATTTAATAAAGCACTTAACATTTGACCTGTTTGATTACAGTCATCATCTATTGCTTGTTTACCCATAAAAACTAGATCAGGTTTTTCCCTATCAACTATTTTTTGAAGTGCTTTTGCTACAGATAACGGCTCAACAATTCCCTCAGTTTTAATTAAAATTCCTCTGTCTGCACCAACAGCAAGAGCTTTTCTTAAAGTTTCTTGTGATTTTTCTTCACCTACTGTAACAGCAATAATTTCTGTTGCTTTACCTGACTCTTTAATTTTTACTGCTTCTTCAATAGCGTTATCGTCAGGTGGGTTACTCGACATTTTAACGTTATCCGTAACAATTCCTGTTCCATCTTCTTTAACTCTTACCTGAACGTTATAATCAATTACTCTTTTAACAGCGACTAGTATTTTCATTATGCTCTCAATAAATTATTTTCAGGGTCGTAAGGACTCTCGTCCAATATTGTAGCTTCATACATTTTTCCTAAAATATCAATTTTTAATTTTTGACCAGTTGTCGCAACATTTGGTTTAACCATTCCTAAAGCAATTGATTTTCCTAATCTAAATCCAAAATCTCCACCTGTAGCTCTTCCTACAACTTTTCCATTTTCATAGATTGGATTATTTCCTAAAACATCAGCATCTTCCACATTATGAATCTCCATAGTCACTAATTTATTATCAAAACCTTTTTCTCTCCACTTATTAAGAGCTTCCAAACCTATAAACTTACCTTTATTTGGGTGAATAAATCTATCTAATCCTGACTCATAAGGTGAATATTCAATTGATAGTTCTGTTCCAACAAGTTTATAAGATTTTTCAAGTCTTAAACTATTCATTGCTCTAATACCATAAGGTTTTAGACCTAAATCTTTACCTGCTTCCATCAATTTATCAAATATATGATTTTGATATTCTATTGAATGATGTATTTCCCATCCCAGTTCTCCAACAAAATTTACTCTCATAGCGTTTGCTGGTGCGTTTCCTATGTTTACATTCTTAGCACTTAACCATTTAAAGTTTTCGTTTGAAAAGTCATCCTTTGAAACTCTTGACATTAATTCTCTTGCTTTTGGACCGGATACAACCAAAACCCCCATACTGTTTGTTAAATTTTCAAATTGTACACTTCCATCTTTTGGCATCCATTTATGGATCCAATCGTGATCTAGTCTTTGATTAGCTCCCGCAGAAACTAAATAGAAACTATCTAAAGATTCTCTCATTATTGTAAATTCAGAGTGAACTCCTCCTTTTGTATTAAGAGCATGGCACAAACCAATTCTTCCTATTTTTTTTGGAAGTTTATTAGCAACTAAATAGTCTAAAAATTCTTCTGCTCCAAGACCTTTAATTCTACATTTTGCAAAGGCTGTCATATCAAGAAGGCCCACATTTTCTTTTACATTTTTACATTCTTTTTCTATTGCCTTAAACCATTTAGATCTTCTAAAAGACCAATCATCTTTTTGTTCCATTCCATCTATTGCAAAAAAGTTTGGTCTTTCCCAACCAAATTTTTGGCCAAAAACTGCTCCAAGATTTTTCATTCTATCATAACAAGGTGATGTTCTTAATTCTCTAGCAGCACCTCTTTCTTCGTCTGGATAATGAACTTTAAATACATGATTGTAAGCTTCTTCATTTTTTTCTTTTAAATAAGATTTTGTTGCATAATCACCAAACCTTCTTGGTTCAACTCCAAGCATATCTATTGTTGGCTCACCATCAATTATCCATTCTGCAAGTTGCCAACCCGCTCCTCCTGCTGCAGTTATTCCAAAACTGTGTCCTTCATTAATCCAAAAATTTTTCAATCCCCATGCAGGTCCAACAATTGGGTTTCCATCTGGTGTATAACAAATTGCACCATTATAAACTTTCTTAACTCCAACTTCTCCAAAAGCTGGTACACGATGAATAGCTCCTTCTATATGCGGTGCTAATCTATCTAAATCTTCTTGAAATAGTTCATACTCTGAATCTTTTGATGGCCCATCAACATAACAAGCTGGCGCACCATCTTCGTATGGTCCTAATATTAATCCACCTGCTTCTTCTCTCATATACCATCTGCTGTCGCTATCTCTTAAAACTCCCATTTCAGGTAAGCCATCTTTTTTTCTTTTTACGATATCTGGATGAGGTTCTGTTACAATATATTGGTGTTCAACTGGTATTACTGGAATATCTAATCCAACCATTTTTCCAGTTTGTCTAGCAAAGTTTCCAGAACAAGAAATTACATGTTCGCATTCAATAGCACCTTTATCTGTTTCAACAATCCAGCCATCTTTAGTTTGTTTCATTCCAACTACAGCTGTGTTTCTATAAATCTCTGCACCTAAATTTCTAGCACCTGTTGCCATTGCTTGTGTTAAGTCAGCTGGCTGAATGTATCCATCTTCAGGGTGTTGGATTGCTCCAAGTAAATCTTCTGTACGGCACAATGGCCAAATTTCTTTTACTTGATCTGGTGTTAAAAATTTTACATCCACACCAATTGTTTGAGCAACACCTGCATATTGATGATACTCATCCATTCTATCTTTAGTGCTTGCTAAACGAATATTTGATACGACACTAAAACCAACATTTTGTCCTGTCTCTTCTTCTAATTTTTTATAAAGATCCACTGCATACTTATGAAGCTGTCCAACCGAATAACTCATATTAAATAATGGAAGTAGACCTGCTGCATGCCAAGTAGATCCAGATGTTAATTCTTTTCTCTCAATTAAAACAACATCAGACCAGCCTTTTTTTGCTAAGTGATAAAGAGCACTAACTCCTACTACACCACCACCAACTACAACAACTTTAGCTTTAGATTTCATTAAAGCGATTCCTACTAAATTTTTAATACGAACGAAACAAAATTCGCTTATCCTCTAAATTAAATTGAGGATCCCAAGGGCATAGGTGCGGATACCATAGTGGTCAACCAGCAGTCTTTTAAAGGGCCTTCATCTTTATATTTTGCAACTTGCCATTTAAATTTATAATAAGACTTGTCTTCTCCTAGAACTCTAACCTCAAATAAAACTACTGAATTTGCGAGGTTTATTTGAATAATTTCATGATCTAAATGATTTAGTAATATTTTATAAGCCTTACCCTTCAGCATAACCTTAAATCTATCTAATGGTCCCGTACTTTTTCTATTGCTAGGATGAGCAAATTCCCAGGTTTGTTCAATTCCATTATCTATAGTGGGAGAATTGTTTTTTTGTAAACTTTTCAACTGAATTTCCACAACCTGGTATGGCTCAATATTATTATTAGGCTTTATGAGATCTGCTTGTGAAATTGTGAGACTTAGAAAGTAAATTAATAAGGTTTTAAATATTATTTGCTGTCCTTTTAACGTCTTCAAGAAATTCTTTTCGTTTTTCATCAGTTACAAACGGTACTGCAAAATATCTTCTATATACAATATTATAAATGCCACACATGTGAAACACACCTCTTTTTAATCTTCTAATAGGTAAGTTTAGAAAAAATGTTGTAATAGCCAATCTTGGAGATCCATATGTGCAAAAGATTATAGCCTTTTTATCCTTTAAATTTCCCATTGGATAACCATAATTTCCAACTAATTTTTTAAATGTATAAGCCCAAGGTGGAGACAAAACTTTATCTATCCAACCTTCTACAATAGCTGGCATTCTAAAGTTCCAAATAGGTGCAATTAAAACAATGGTATCACATTTCTCAATACGTCTTCTATGATCTAGAACGTCTTCTCCAGCTTGTTCACCAGCAAAAACTGGATTGAATTTATCTTTATATAAATCTACACAATCAACTGTATTACCATTTTCTTCTGCTGTTTTAATAAATGTGTCTCTAATAGCTGCATTAAAAGACTTTTCATTATAGTGACCGTATAAAAGAAATATTTTTTTCATTTGAGTATTTTTAAACTAGTTCTATAAGAAAGCCATGAAAAATTTTTTTGTAATAGAAGGTGAACATTCTAACCCTAATCAAATAGAGACAATGCTAGAAGATACTAAAAAAAAACATGGTCCTTATGAAGAGCAAAGAGCTTTAGAAATTGCTAAAGGGCTGGTTCAAAAAAATATTGATGATTTTTATCATCGTGCTTGGGTCGTTAAATCTGATAATTTAACTAAATAAAACCCAATAAACATAAAGATTACAAAACCTACAGAATTTAAATTTAACAGAGCTAATGAGGCAATTGCTGGACCAGGACATAAGCCTGCTAAGCCCCAGCCTGCACCAAAAAGTGATGAGCCTATAATTAATTTTTTATTTAACTCTTTATAAATATCCTGAATTCTATCTTTATACATATGCATATTATTTTCATTAGAATTCATACTTGCGTTCCCCCGACTGTTATCTCATCTATTTTAAGAGTGGGTTGACCTACTCCTACTGGTACACTTTGTCCATCTTTCCCACAAGTACCGACTCCATCATCTAATTTCAAATCATTACCTACCATAGAAACTTTTTTTAGAACCTCTGGTCCATTCCCTATCAGCGTCATTCCTTTGATTGGTTTTGTAACTTTTCCATTTTCAATTAAATAAGCTTCAGATGCTGTGAAGACAAATTGTCCATTCGTTATATCAACCTGACCACCAGAAAAGTTTACAGCGTAAATGCCATCATTAACTGATTCTATTATTTCACTAGGATTAAAATCACCAGGTAACATAAAAGTATTTGTCATTCTTGGCATAGGAAGACAAGCATAGTTCTCTCTTCTCCCATTACCTGTAGGATTTGTATTCATAAGTTTAGCATTAATTTTATCTTGCATATAACCTTTAAGAATTCCATTTTCAATCAAAGTATTGCATTTTGTCTCGCAACCTTCATCGTCTACAGATAGGGATCCTCTTTTTTTTGAAATTGTTCCGTCATCAACAATTGTGCACTGAGTTGATGCGACTTGTTTCCCGACCAAGTCAGAAAATGCTGAAGTTTTTTTTCTATTAAAATCTCCCTCTAGTCCATGTCCTATAGCTTCATGTAAAAGCACTCCTGGCCATCCAGGTCCTAAGACAACAGTCATTGACCCTGCTTTCCCATCTTCAGCCTGAAGGTTTACATCTGCTTGTCTGATTGCTTCATCAGCAAAATCATAAGCAAAGTTTGTATCAATAATTTGATCATAAGAATATCTTCCACCGCCTCCAGAAGAACCGCGTTCTCTACGGTTTCCAACCTTTAGAATAACCATTACGCTAAATCTAACAAGTGGCCTATCATCAAAAGCCTTAATGCCATCTGTATTAAGGACCAAAATCGAATCATATACGCCAACTAAGCTTAGAATAACTTGTTCAACTCTATCGTCCTTATCTCGTATATATTTGTCAATTGCTTTTAAAAATTTAACTTTTATATCATCTTTTCTAAAATCTAATGGGGAAACTGGGTCATATAGTTTTCTAATATCCTTTATAGTGCCTAATTTTATTTCTCTATTTTGACCGCTCTTAACTATACATTTCGACGTTTGTGCTGCAGCAATCAAATTTTCATAATTAAAATTATTGCTATATGCAAAACCAGATTTATCTCCAGCTACAGACCTAATACCAACCCCGCTATCTATATTTGAAGAGCCGCTTTTAACAATTCCGTCCTCTAATTGCCAACTCTCAGAATTGATATATTGAAAATATAAGTCTGCAAAATCAATATTTTTAGGGCATGCTACTGACAATATATTCTCAAGCTTGGCATTTGTTAAATCATGATTATCTAAAACAAGATTTTGTATATAATTCATTTATCACCTATTAAGTTAATGTGTTCAAGTACAGGAAATTTTTCTCTGATTGACTTTAATTGTTTATGATTTATTTCAGACTCAATAAAACCAGAACCTCCAGGTATTCTAGATATAATTTGACCCCATGGGTTTACTATCATGCTATTACCATGTGTTTGTCGTCCACTGATATGGTAGCCATCCTGACATGATGTAACTACATAGCATAGATTTTCAATTGCTCTAGTTCTAACTAATGTCTCCCAATGAACTTTACCGGTCTGTTCTGTAAAAGCTGCTGGAAGAACAATTATCTCCACATTTGAGGAATGCAGCAACCTAAACAACTCGGGAAACCGAAGATCATAGCAAATTGATAAACCAACAATGCCTACCGGTGTTTCTACAACCTTTAAATCTTTACCAGGCTGGAAAAACTCTGATTCATTATATGACTCATTTGAATTTGGTAACTCAACATCAAATAAATGTATCTTGTCATATCTTGAAACTATATCTCCAGCGTCATTATAGACAAGAGTCGTAGATGTAACCTTGTTAGGTGACTTAGTTTTTATTGGTATGGTACCGGCTATAATCCAAAGTTTATATTTTTTAGCATTCTCTGAGATAAACTCTTGAATTGGACCAGACCCTAATACTTCAGCATTTTCAATAAAATATGAATCATCCTCTGGCATGAAGGCAAAATTCTCAGGTAATACTACTAATTTTGACTTTGTTCTAGAAATCTCTTCAAGGTACTTTGATACTTCTAGTAAATTAGCCTGGATATTGGGTCCAGAAGATAATTGAATTGACGCTATGCTACTCATACATTCCTCATAAGATGAATACTAAGAATATATTAATTTTCAATAGGTTTAAATGATTCTGTTACTTTTATCTCTGGATCATCCCAGGGACCCTTGATAGAATACTCAACAGCTGCTAATTGATTAGTATTAATATCCATCTCTTTGAGAACTTTATCATAGAATATAGAAGCAAGGGCCCCAATTGGTCCTCCTAGCAGGGTTCCTGAGATTAGACTCATTGATGATAAATCTGGTATATAAATTAGTTTTTGATTATGGGACCTTTTTTGGATATCAGATACACCATTGACCCTCATTTCACCAAAACTACCCTTTAAAAATAAGTCTTTAGCTCTTGCTTTTGATTTAGAAAAATTAAATTCTCCAGTCATCGTATCGAATGATAAGCCACTAGAGAAGAAATCACTAAAATCTAAAGATAACCTTTTTTGTAATGATGAAATACTGAATAATCCGAGTAATTGTCCTATAGCTCTTGTTTGTTTTGTAACCTGAAGAAACTCACCATCTTTTAAATCAATTATAACTTTCCCATCAAAATTATTAAAAGAGAATAATTCAGGCGACCCTTGCCATTGTCCTATCAACTTAGATGACAGATTTCCTTCTTTAATAATATTTGAGTACCCTAAGTAGTTTAAGGAATCACCAAAATTGTTACTCTGAAATGCTGCATCAAAAAATGTAATTTGTTTACCGGATTTATTTATCCATTTTCCATTCCCCTTCATACTTAAATTATGATTTTTAAAGTCAAGTCTCTCAATGATCATGCCATCATTGCTTGGAGAAGTAACAATGTATAGATTATTAAAATAATAATTACTAATTTTAGCTTTCTCGACGCTTAAATCTAGGAAAGGGTATGATAGAGGATCAGATCCACCGGAAAACTTATTTAAGTTAAAATAATTTAAACGTACAAGTAATCTATTATCACTAGTTATATAGTCAGGGATATTTATTAGGCCCACTATATCTGGAGAATTAACTGAAATAGAAAGAAAATCTTTTTGATTAGATATTTTCAATCGATATACATCAAAATCTATTTTTACATATTTCTTTGCACTGTCATTGAATACATAAGATACCTCTAAATCTTTAGACTCTCCAATATTTTTATTTAATGGTGGAATAATATTAAAAGCCATACCTTTCATATTACTTCTAAGATTTACAAATACCATATTATCATAAGGTTGATAAGTTATTCTAAAATCAACAGGAGATGAACCAGCAAAAGATTTAGACAGTTTAACGGCTAGAATCTTTTGTACAAAATCAGATGTGATGATTCCTTTTGAGTGGATGTTATATTTAATCTTATTACCAGAGATATTTGTGTCTAATATCAAATCAAAAGTATTATTGTTAATGATAGATTGAGTTTTATAAGACTGAATATATTTATCGGAAAAATTAACTCGCAGCTTATTAGTACTCAATGCAATATCATTCTGTTTATCATTAATTACCAGATTTTTTAGATCTATAGCCCCAAAAGTATTAGTTTTATCTTTTTCTCCAAAAATTCGATAATCAAGAGTATATAAAGAATTAATAGATATATTGTTATCTTTAATAAGTTTAGAGTATTTAATGGGAATGATATTCATTAAACTTCCTATATCACCTTTGATGTTAATTTTATAGTTTGAATATTGACTAGAGAAAGTTCCATAAAGATTAGCTAAATGAGAGTCTCCTAATTTTAATTCTTCTGAACTCAAGGAAACATTGCCATTAGCAACCTTATAGAAAATTGAGCCTTTTAAAGTAGCTAATTTAAATTGATCATATTGGTTAACAGATGCCATTATATCTTGACCATGTATTGACAGCCTACCAGATTTACTACTTCCTGAGAGATTACCATTAATATTGTTCATGGATAGGTTATTATTGATAAACTCTATATTATTAAAATTCATGGAATATTTAAGATTTTTATTATTATCAATATTTAATAAAATAATATCACTTAATTCTCCATTATAGATATTTCTAGATATGCTATTTATAGTTTTATTGCCTATGGTAGGTAAAAAATTAATTACTTTTTTAATTTCCTTTACATATACCCTGTCTAACACAACCGCATCTAGACTCATCCCGTTAAAAGATGCATGAATAATATTATTAGAATATATCGAATTATCAACTGAAAGATTGAGGTTTGTAAATAGGATATTATTTTTATTTTTTGATGAAAGATATTCTATATTAGTATCTAAATTTTTTAATGATATTCTATTATTTGTTAGTAAATTTATTAGTGCAGCTTCCTTAATTTTTAGTGATCCATGAAGATTCGATAGAGAACTATTATTAATATCCGCCCAAAGGCTATAATTTAAATCAGAAGATACTATCTTGAATTTATTTGAAAATAATAAAACTTCATTTGGATTAACATTAAGCGCTTGACTATAAAGTTTTCCATTGATCTTATTATCATTATCTAATGAAAATTCAGATGCCAAGTGAATAATCTCAGTATTATTATTATGATTGAATGTTGTATATAATTTAATATGCTTATTGTCAGAAAATAAGACGAGATTAATATTTTGAAAATTATACTGAACATTACTCTCCTGATTTTGAATATTTATATTAGAATCACTTATACGTAATTTAATATTTCCTAGGTCATTAAACCCATAATTCCCACTAGTCTTTGTGGTGCCTAATAAGTTATGATCCCTTAAGAATAATCCATTATTATTATAAGTTAATGATATTTCCGATTTGAAAAGATTAAGACTAGATAATTTAAGATTAAAAATAAATAATGACTCTAATGTATTGATATCAATAATGAGCTTATTTCCACCAAGATATAAAACTTCATCACCTGACCTGTATAAAGATATATTGTTAAATATTAGATTTGGGTTGAGTCCATTCCATTTTATATCAAGACTATCAAAATCGAATTTAAGTTGTGATTCATCTTCAATATATTTAACAATTTTTTCTTTATAAAGATTAGAAACAATATTTGTATTTTCAGTTACCAGAACTATTATAAATATAAATGTTAAAACTAATGATAAAAAATATGTAAGAAATTTGATTATTTTTGGCATAAAATTATATATAAGTATAATTATCTGTCTCTATATTTTCATCCCATAATTTTTCGAGTGAGTAAAACTCACGAGTTTCAGGATGCATAACATGCACTAATAAATCTCCATAATCCAAAAGTATCCATTCAGAAGAACTGAAACCTTCGACACCTATAGGCTTAATTTTATTTTTTTTGAGCTTAGTTATAAGATTGTCGGCAATAGACTTGACATGCCTAGTCGAACGACCTGAGACGATAAACATTAAATCAGTTACCGAAGACTTGCCTTTCATATCAATCAAGGTAATATTCTCAGCTTTATTATCTTCCAAAATACTAATGATAGACTTTTTAAGAGTTTCCATGGTTTAATAAACTTTATTCTTTAATAGCCATTCTTCTAACTGTGATGGCAATAAATTTGATATTGTCTCCTTATTTTTCAATTTACTTCTTAATTCCGTTGATGATATATTGACTGATGTAGTTTTTTCTAAGTATATTTTACCATATGAACCACTATGAAATATAGCTGGATCGGATGAAATAATTGAGCTTAAACTAGCCTTATTTATCTTTATATCATTTAAGTTACTCATGCTGTATTCATTCCCTCTATTAGAGACAATGATATTGCATAGGCTTAAAATTTCAGGAAATCTGTCCCATTTATCCACATTAGCCAACACATCTAACCCTATTATCAAATATAAGTTATCTTTAGGAAACTGCTTTGAGATTGACTCAATAGTGTTAATCATATAAGAAACACCTCCTCTTGAAATTTCTCTATCATCTACATGATATTTTTCATCTGATAATGCTATTTCTAGCATCTTGATCCTTTTGGACCCAGGCGCAATAATTTTTTTGTTGGAATTAGAAACATTAGTTGGTATGAAGTAAACTATATCTAAGTTATGAATCGAACATATCTCGTCTATTGGATTGATATGACCATAATGGACTGGATCGAAAGCCCCTCCAAAAATACCTACTCGTTTATCTCTATTGTTTTTAATTTCTCAACTTCCCTTGGCTGCTAACTATGTATTTCAGATTTGTTAAGCCCTCTAGGCCAACCGGGCCTCTAACATGTAATTTGTCAGTACTTATACCAATCTCTGCTCCTAACCCATACTCATAACCATCTGCGAATCTTGTAGAAGTATTTATCATTATAGAGCTTGAGTTGACCTGTCTTTTAAATTTATCTATTACTGTCTTACTAGATGCTACTACTGCATCAGTGTGTAGCGAACCATATTTATTGATATGATCGATAGCATCTTCCAAACTATTAACAATCTTTATAGCTATAATTGGAGATAAGTATTCTTCGAACCAATCTTTACTTTTTGCAAGACTGATATTACTACTAATCCTTTTAAGATTTTTACAACCACGTATTTCTACTCCTTTAGCAGTGTATTCATCTAGAATTTGAATGATATGTTTTTTTGGAAATTTTTTATGAATCAAAAGAGTTTCTATGGCATTACAGACCCCATACCTTTGTGTCTTAGAGTTAATACTGATATTGACTGCTCTTTTTACATCTGCAGTTTTATCTAAATATACATGACAATTTCCATCAAGATGTTTTATTGTTGGAATTTTAGAGCAAGAAACTATTTTTTCAATTAAGCCTTTCCCGCCTCGAGGGATAATTACATCAATATACTTATCTTTTGATAATAGATATGTAACAGCTCTTCGATCCGTAGTCTGAATTAATTGCACTGTATGTTGATGGACCTTATTATCTTTTAAAGCATTAGTGATGCATGTCATTAAAGCCTTATTGCTATTTATAGACTCTGAGCCACCTCTCAGAATTACACTATTCCCAGATTTAATGCATAGTGCAGCAGAATCTATGGTTACATTTGGCCTTGATTCATAAATCATACCTATCACGCCCAGTGGGACCCGCATCTGACTCACTGTGATTCCACTTTTCTGCTTAATACCTTTTGTAGTCTTATAAAGTGTATCTGATATTTTGATAATTTCATGTAAACCACTTTGCATTGACAAGATTCGCTCTTTATTTAAAACTAATCTATCAATCATGCTTTCCTTTAAATTCATTTTACTAGCATTTTTAAGATCAATAAGATTATTTTTAATAATCCTATTGTAATTAATATCTAAATTATCAGATATAGACTTTAGGACGCTATTCTTAACTTTCGAATCATATATCCCTGAATAACTAGATGCTGATAATGCTTGCCTGCATAATTTATCTATTTGTTTTTTTATATCCATTCAACTTATCTCTTTACTTATATGATTAAGCGGTTCATTAAGTATAAAGGAGGATACGAGGATTTCAAGTTGATGCCAAACTTTAACTTGCCCCTTTCCTGTCTTAATCTTTTTGTCTATTACAAAACAGAGTTCCAATAAATCTGATACATTGTCACTGTCAGAGTTTCGTGAAAAAGTATTATATAGATTCCTTTTGAAATTAGGTATATATGGCTGTGGTGATAAATTATTTAGTAAGTAATATATTTTTTTAATTTCACTATTTATTAGAAACAATATATATACTTCAGATGACTTTATTGCTTTCAGATAAGCTAATATTCTTCTGGACCTAAAAAGATTCCTCTCTAATATAGAATCAATAAGGTCATATTCGGTAAACTTATATTCTTTCTGAAGATAATCAAAATAAATAGCGATATCTGTTATGTTCAACAATGACATCTTATAAAGTTCTTGTGAGATTGAAGATGAGTTTCCCTCATTCTTATCAATTAGCTTTGTGAATAATTCATCGCTATAATTAATATTATTTTTTTTAAATTTTTGTTTCACCCAACTATTTAGTGTTGGCCCGGTAAGCTCTGATACCTCTATAATGCACCCTTTAGAATCTATCATAGATAAAAATTTACCTTTCTTAAATGCAGGTGTTTGTGGCCCCAATTTAATAATTAAACTTAAATCTTTTGATAGATTATTATTTAATAAATAATCAAGTAAGCATTTGGGAATAGTATTCGATACTACATTCAAAACAATCACTTTTTTTTCTTCAAATAAAGCATAACTCTCAAAATCGTCTCTTATATCACTCAAATCAAAGTCAGAATCAACGACTAAATGTTTTATTGATGAACCTGCTTTACTAAAAAATGCCTCTATTCTATGCTGAACTTCATTTTGTAAATGATAAGGCTTCCCTAGAATCAGATAAATTGTTGACTCTGGAACCTGCGGACTATCAAAGAATTTTTTGTAACTAATTTTCATATGATAAATGTTTTAGATTCTATACAATATATCATGGATACAAAAAAAGCTCATAATGAAATTGGCTACATTGGTCTTGGGATCATGGGGAAGCCTATGGTAAAGAATCTATTGGTAGCCGGGCATAATATTGTATTTTATGCTAGGAAAGCTAATATAATCAAAGAGGTATCAAAGATAGGTGGGAGATATATTAATAACATAGCAGGCATAGCTAAATCCAGCAAAGTCATTTTTCTAAATTTGCCTAATTCAGATGATGTCTATCAAGTGATTTTAGGCCCAAGTGGTCTAATCCAAAGTTTGTCTAAAGGCTCAGTTATCATAGATATGAGTACAATTTCTCCAGAAGTAACAAAAGCAATATCAGTTAAATTAGAAAAGAAAGGTTGTTACCTAATTGATGCACCAGTTTCTGGAGGTGAGGTTGGAGCAATAAATGGAAATTTATCGATAATGGTTGGGGGTAAGAAAAAGATCTTTAATAAAATTAAAAACCTTTTGTCAATCCTGGGAGAAAATATTACATACATAGGTGATAGTGGATCAGGTCAAGTCACCAAAGCGTGCAATCAAATATTAGTAGCAGGAACCATGGTATCTGTTAGCGAAATATTATTACTCGCAAAAAAATTAAAATGTGATTTAGATTTAGTGAAAAAAGCATTAATGGGTGGGTTTGCAAATAGCAAGATTCTTGATCTCCATGGAGACAGAATGATTAATGGTAACTACAAACCTGGATTCAAAGCAGCACTACATATGAAAGATCTTGATATAGCTGTAGGTTTATCAAATAAAGTTGGCTTAAATCTAAAGGGAGCCAAATATAGTAAAAAATTAATGAAAAATGCAATAGAAGACAATTATCATAATAGTGACTCGTCTATAATTAATAAAATAATCAGTAAGAATAAGAAATAAAGTGTTTAATATGTAAATACTAGAATATATAATAAATATATGAATATAGAATGTTTATTAAAAGATAATGGTATAACCCCAACAAAGCAACGTTTAGAAATTGCAGAGCTTATTTTTGCCAAAAATCAGCATTTTACTGCAGCACAGTTAATTGAAAAAGTTGGAGATATAAAACTGCCTATTTCACAAGCTACTATATACAATACATTATGTCTATTTGAGTCAACCGGACTATTAAAAACTATTGATTTAAGAAATGATTGTAAATTTTATGATACAAACTTGAGGTCGCACCATCATATATATAATACTAGCAACAATACTCTTGTTGATGTGAGTGATGATAAGATAGCATTCTCTAAAATGCCAGATATTCCAAGTGACTTAGAGTTAGAACAAACAGAAGTTTTGATTAAAGTAAGAAATAAATAATATTTTACTCAAAATCGCTTACCAGCGCATTTTTTACTTCATTATTAATTTTCATATTATACGTGTAGTTTTCATGTTCGACACCAAGTAAAATATTATTCGAAGATTTAAATTTTTCAACAATACTCTTGTCAAGCTGAAATCTTAAGAAATGAACTGCTGACGTTTTACCATCTTTCGTCCTTTCGAGGTCTTCATCTGAAACTGCAAATATCTTATCTATATCATCAATCTGTAAATAAATATTATTTTCTATGCCGTTTAGCCTATTCAACATAATCTTACGCTCTGATACATCTGGATACATAATAAGCATAGTTGCTTTTAAATTATCTCCATCAGGAATAAGCTGAGTATAGGCCGATATTTCGTCATTAATTTCAGTTTCTTTAAAAATTTTTTCAATTCTTAGCATCTCTTGCACCTGATGCTTTATTGTTTCATAATCTTCGAATAATAATAATATATTCTTTCCGATCATAATAGACCGATTTTTTTTATGTAATAACAAGTCAGCCTTAATCTGCTCCCTTTGTTTCTCATAATCTTCTAGGGACAACAGGTTTTTACTAGTTAATTTTTTCATCTGATAATCTCCTTATTATAATCCATAAGCTTTTCTTAATAACGCAATTGGGTGAGTAGGCAATACCTTGTTACCCATTGCATTAACTACATGATGTGCTGCCAAAGTACAATCGCTAGTAAACTGGGTTGATTCAAGTTTTTCATATTCTCTAACTATAGGCATAGCTATTTTTATTGCTACCTCATGTGTCTCTTTTTTTACACCATATGTTCCATCATGGCCAGAACACCTTTCCAAGGCGTCTATGTTTGTATTCGGGACTAGCTCAAGTATCTTTTTAGTAACTTGTCCTATATTTTGAACTCTCTGGTGACATGCAACCTGATAAAATACAGACCCTATGTCATTTTTAAAATCTACATTTAGGCTTCCAGAGTTATGTAGTTTTAACAAGTATTCAAATGGATCGCATATTGCATTAGATACAGACTGTACATCCTTATTTTCTGGGAAAAGCAATGGTAGTTCCTGCTTAAACATAAGAACGCATGATGGAACTGGAGCAATAATACTATAACCTTTGTCAACATACTTTTTAAACTTCTCTATGTTATGACTCATCATTTCTTCAACTGTATTTAAATCCCCTAGCTCTAGTTTAGGCATGCCACAACATTTATCATCTTTAATCAATTCCACAGAAATATTATTATGTTTCAAAACCTTCACTAAATCCTCAATAACACTCGGTTCATTATAGTTATGATAGCAAGTTGTAAATATTGCAACTTTATTATTTGAATTTGTCTCATTTAAGATATTTTTATATTTGGATTTTGCAGTATAGGAAGAAAACTTTGGAAGCTTAGCATTTCTATGAATGCGTAATATTTTTTCAAGTAATACTCTAAATATTTTTATCTGGTTAAAATAATTTATGATTGGAGCTATTAATTTTCGAGATCCTAGTTTCCCAAGCATATCTGTAGATGTTAAAATTCTATCTCTAATTGAGGTTTTTAATTTACTATGTTTGATAGCTTTTCCTCTCAACATTAAATGAGGAAAATCTATAGCCCATTCATGTGGCGGTACATATGGACATTTGGTCAAATAACATAAATCACAAAGATAGCAATGATCTATGACTTTATTAAATTCATCATATGTAACTCCATCAACTTCGAATGTTTTTGATTCATCTATTAAATCAAATAAAGTAGGAAAAGAGTTACATAGGCTCACACATCTTCGGCATCCATGACAATGATCAGACACCCTTCTTAACTCCTCTTCAAATAACTCTTCATTTAAGTAGTCTTTATTTTTCCAATCAATACTAAATCTTGTTGGTTTTTGTAACCCACCTTCCATTCTATTCTCCATGATTGATAAGTTTATCTAAAATGTCCCCTCAATCATAATTAAGGGGACAAGTGATATTTATGATATTGATTCTAATGCTTTAGTAAATCTATTGGCATGTGAACGCTCAGCTTTTGCAAGTGTTTCAAACCAATCTGCTATCTCATCAAAACCTTCATCCCTAGCAGATTTTGCCATGCCAGGATACATATCTGTATACTCATGGGTTTCGCCAGCGATTGCAGCTTTAAGATTCATTTCGCTACTACCTATAGGCTCGCCAGTAGCTGGATCACCACACTCTTTCTCCAAGTATTCTAAATGACCATGTGCGTGACCAGTTTCACCTTCTGCTGTTGATCTAAATACAGATGCTACATCATTCTGTCCTTCAACATCAGCTTTTGCCGCGAAATAAAGATATCTTCTGTTAGCCTGTGACTCACCAGCAAATGCATCTTTAAGATTTTGTTCTGTTTTTGAACCTTTTAATCCCATAATATTTCTCCTTATTATTCAATAAATATTCTAAAATAGTCTTTAACATGTATTAAAAAACTATTTAGAATCATTCTAAATTTAATACCAATAAGTGTCAATATTATTATGTTAAACTAGTTAATATAACAATGATTATCATTCTCAATTGTAAATATGAAATTATCAAAAACTTTTTTTAATCTATATAAAAATCTAATTTTTATGTTGCCTGCTGAAACCGCACATACATTTACTTTAAATACAGCAGAATTTATATATAAGTCATGGCTAAAAAATATATTTATAACAAACAGAGTTGATGTGACAAATAAATTTATGGGATTAAACTTCCCTAATAAACTTGGTTTAGCGGCTGGTTTTGATAAAAATGGAGACTATCTAAACTTTGATAACAATATAGGTATGGGTTTTATTGAGTTGGGAACCGTTACTCCTAGAGCTCAGTATGGCAATAGTAAGCCAAGAATCTTCAGGTCGGTTAAAGATACTGCAATAATAAACCATCTTGGTTTCAATAATAAAGGAGTTCAATACTTAAAAAATAATTTAAAGTTGATAGAGAGAAACCAACCTATAGGAATTAATATAGGTAAAAATAGTGATACTCCAATAGAGTTAGCTCATGAAGACTATCAATACTGTATGAAGGAAATATTTGTTTTAGCTGACTATATAACATTAAATATATCTTCGCCAAATACATCTAGATTAAGAGAATTACATTCTGATAATTTCTTGAATAAATTTCTTCATGAAATAAAAAAAACACATACAGAATTAAGCAAAAAATATCAAAAAAAGGTTCCTTTGGTATTGAAAATATCTCCAGATATTCAATATGATGATTTAGAAATTCTATGTAAACAAATGCTGGATTATGAAATAGATGGTGTAATTGCAACAAATACAACTATAGATAAAAACTCTCTCTCAGATAAAAGTTTTCATGAAAGCATGGGTGGCGTTAGTGGGAAACCCCTTTATAAAAAATCAAATACAATAATTAAAGACATAAAAAGTATGGTTAAAGACGATATTATTATAATAGGTGCTGGTGGTATTACCTCAAAAGAGGGAGCTGTTGAAAAACTAAATTCAGGTGCTGACCTACTACAACTATACACTGGATTGGTGTATTTTGGCCTAGACCTGATAAGAGAAATCACTCAAGAAACTACTTAGGAGTCCATTTCCCGAAAGCATCTGGAGCAGACTGAGGATCGGTTGTTTCTGGAGCATTCATAGGGCTTGTTCCTGCTTTACGTTGCTCTCCATAAACATATTTAATAAAATCTATCAGTTGATTCAAAATATCATCTTGGTCTTTTTCAGGTATACCTGATGTAGCAACAATAGATCCGACAACTGCAGAAAGATACTGTGCTGCTAAAATAGGATCCTCATTTTCTGGTTCATAATCTACCAAAACTTTTTGAAGACCTTTAATTAATTCTGGTTTTAAAACTATCTCTGTCATAATATTAAATAAGGGTTAATTTTTAATAGATTAAAGTATTACATAATTGAGGATGATGATGCAACCAATAAAACAGTCATATACAGTTAAAACGTTTGACGTCGGTCCAATGCAAAATCTGATTTATCTTATAACTGATCTAGAAACACGTCAAACTGCAATAATAGATCCTGCATGGGATATATCTATTGTAAAAGACTATATTAAAAATAATGAATTAATACTTAAAAAAATACTTTTAACCCATAGTCATCATGACCATATAAATTCAGTTGATGAAATATTAAAAATATATGATATTGAAATATTCTTAAATAATAAGGAGAAAGATTTTTGGGGGAAAAAATATGATAATTTTGTAATAAACCATGGTGGTGATATCATCAGGCTGGGTTCAACAAATATTAAATCAATACATACACCTGGTCATACACCCGGATCAACCTGTTATTATGTCGGAAATAAACTAGTAGCCGGAGATACTCTTTTTGTTTTTGGTTGTGGAAGATGTGATTTACACGGCGGAAACCCCGAGGAAATGTTTAATTCATTAAAAAATCTTAAGGAAACTTTAGACAAAGACACAATCATATTGCCCGGGCATGATTATTCTGTTAAGAGAGAGTCAACGATAAAAGAACAAATAACCGGAAACCCTTTTATGCATTTTGAAGATTTAAGCAAATTCGTTGAGTATAGAATGTCTATTCATGATAAAACCAGACCATCACCATATGATATGGTTTACAAAACTTAGTTACTAATTATTCGTTAATGCTTTCAATTTATTGAAAATTAATGTCGAGGCAGTAG
>ENA-OREN01002254-OREN01002254.1-marine-metagenome-genome-assembly--contig:-NODE-2254-length-20155-cov-5.181343_pt1 | contig 20155 bp, 15 predicted proteins | sample MGYA00248624_ERZ508555 | MGnify/ENA primary metagenome ERZ508555 (study PRJEB26222, sample SAMN06267773) | marine metagenome | isolation source: Saanich Inlet, British Columbia, Canada | place...
AAAAGGAATACCAGTATCTCCAGGAATAAAATTTTTGAAGAAACTCGATGAGCAAGGGATTGCAGATTCAAAAAAAGTTAACGCGTATTATCTAAATCCAGAATATGAATGGATTTACAGCTATATTGATAATCCAGATTGGCTTCAAAAGAGATTAGAAGATAAAGTAAAAAAAGAAAAAGATTATCAACAATTTATCAAAAATAATTTAAATCGGATTGAAGTAGGATTACTACTTGAAGAATCAGAGTATCAGTTAGCAACAGGCAAGATTGATTTTGTTTGTAGAGATTCTACAGGAAAAACAGTAGGTTTAGAATTAAAATATCCAGTTGCAGCAACTACAGTAAATAGACAATTGCTAGGTTACAAAGCAGATTATGAACGAAAAACAGGAAATATAAATTCCAGATTTATGATTATTGCACCCAAACTCCCAGACAAACTCAAAGATTTGTTGACTAGTGAAGGGTTAGAATTTAGAGAAATTGATTTTGAGACACAATAAACTGAAATTTATTTAATTTTTGTAACATGGTATTTCGTACAATTTAAAGAATATTTTCCAGTTTCAATAACATCATAACCAGGATTAGGTATTTTGATGATCTCTCCATCATATGATTGATTTTTACGATCTATTCCAGAAACAAAATAAATCCAGTATGAATTTTCATATTCTAAAGATTTTTTGATTTCTCCAGAACTCCAGTAAAATGAAACATCATAATTTACAGAGCCTTTTACTTCAATATGACGATTGAACTTCAAATCAGTTGTTTGGCCATCAAATGATTCTAGATCATAACCTGCAGTGACATCAGTTCCACTAATTATTTGTACTAGTTTTGATTCAACATTTGCAGATTCTTCATTTTTCAATCTATTTTTTTCAGATTCCAGTACTATTTGTTCTGCAATATCACCGATTTCTTTGTCTATTTTGATTTTTTGTTCCAATTCATCATAAGACATTTTTTTTGAACTTAATAGAAACGAAAGTAATTTTGAAAATTCAGGATTTACAATCATAAATTGTTCAGAATCAAAAATCAACCCAATTTGTTTGAGTAATTGAAGATCAGAGGGATGTCCATGTAAAAAATTAGAATCTTGCTTTGAAAACACAAATGTTTTTAATTTATTTTCAGGATGGAATTGTTTTAAAATTGCAATAGATTTTTCAAGAAAATAACCATCAAGAAAACAATTTTCAATTAACAAAGTTTTTTGTAAATTATTTAGTTCCCAAAATCCTTCAAGATTTACATCAAAGATTTTTTTGCCCAGTGGTGAATATGTTATAAATTCATTAGATTTTAAAATTATTCCTGATGAAACACAAAAATCAATTGTTTCTTCATGATTGACTCTTTTTCCTCCCAAGACCGTATTTTTACATTCATCAATAACATCTGAAAGTTTAGCATGACCATCAATTGTTAATGCATCGATTACCAACAATATACGATTAATCTCACGAAGATCAGATATCATATTATTCTAATTTCAAAGATTGTTTGAGATCTTCAAAATGTTCAGCAATTTCTTCTGAAGGTAACACTGTTTCAGTGACATCCAAATCAATGACACGCAAATCATCATCAAGTAAATCATACATGTTGTCGATTTTTTTACTTAATTTTTTGTGTATTCGTTCATCAAAAGTATTCTTAGCCATATACAACCAATATGTCACCTGAGTGGTAGGATCCATTCCAATTCTATGAATTCGGTCCAAAGACTGCATGTATTGGCCTGCATTGTACGTTCTATCCACATAAATTGCATTAGTACACACAGTTTTTCCTTTATGCATATGCAAAGATACAGATTCTGCACAAGATGCAGGTGTGGCTATAAACACTCTAGGATGTGGGGCCTCCTTAAAATCATGAATCATTTTTTCACGATTATGTTCAATATCTTCGGATTCATCTTTTGGAACTCTACCATCAACCCAAAGAGGGGAAATGCCAAGTTTTTCAAATAATTTTATCAATGTGTCAATATTGTATCTGAAATTTGTCCAGACAATCACTTTTTGACCCTGTTCCATTAACTCTTTTGCTTTAAGAGTTGCTTCTTGTAACTTAGGTGGGAATTCATCTAATTCAGCGTATTGTTCAATTAATTCTGAAATGTTTAATCCTTCATCAGAAATAGGTTCTAAATTAAATTCAGTATCAGTTTTTTTTAGTAATGCAGGATTGGACGCAGTTTGAATTAATCTTATCATTCTTGCTTTTCTCCATTTATCCATTTGAATACTCTCAACAATTGATTCTTCATGGAGATGCTCAATTTCTTGTTTGATTTTTAATTCAATTGCATCATAGATTCGTTGTTGAATGCGTGACATTGGAATAAACTTTTCTTCAAAACGAGGAAGTTTTAATCCTAAAGCTTTTTTTGTAATTCTGGTGAATAAAGGATTTATCGTGTCATTATAATGTCCAAGGTCTTGTCTTATCCTAGTATAATCTCTAAAAACATATTTTTTATCAAGAATTTCAATCATAGGCCAAAGAAAATTAAATTGTGTCCATATGTCTTCCCAACTATTTGGCATCGGGGTTCCAGATAAAATAAATCGTCTTGTTGCACTTGAAGATAATTCTAGAAGAGAATTTGCAATTTTTCCCTCCATGTTTTTTATATTATGAGATTCATCAAGAATCATCAAAACTTTATTTTTTTCCAAAAATCTACTAACTGCATATTGATGATTTAATGGTAATTGGTATGTACAAAGAATTAATTCTTTATTTTGAGTATCAGAGTCAATATGAGAATCGGCCCTACTTCCATCCAATCGTACTTTATTAGGTTCACACCCAAAACATCCTAAAAATTCATCCTCCCAAGGAACAAATGCTGATCTAGGAGAAACAACAAGAATTTTATCAACTATACCTTTGTTTTTAAGAATAGAATAAGCAGCATATGAAAGGGTTGTTTTTCCACTACCAGGAACTGAAAAATTTGCAGCATTACCAATTTCAGAAAGATGTTTTACAGATTGTTTTTGATAATCATATAACGTTCTTTGAAAAAAATCAGGTAATTCTAAATCAATATTTTCTAATTCTTTAATTTCCATCCCATCTACTTTTGCTTTATCAAAATCCAAGGAAGTCTTGGAAGTTCGTGAAAGAAGGTTTTCAGATTCTTGATCAAAAGTAACAGCATATCCTTTTTCATCAAAAAAAGTTTTTGTGTCAACTAAAATTTGATGTAAATTTTTCATGTTTGGTGGTTTTTCAAAAGTGAAAGAATTACTAGATTCATCAAAAACAGCTCCAACCATTTTAAAAAAAGAATTCATTCTCCAATCAATGTCAGAGCTTTTAAGATCAGTTAACGAAACAGAAACTTTGAAATCATCTAAAGAGATCTGAGGCATTTTATCAAACTAATTTTTTTAATTCATCACTATAACTTAGAATTTTCTTAATCACAGTTTTGTATTCCTCGTTTTTTAATTGAGTGTGAGTTAAATCCAAGGCATCTAGATTTCCTAAAATTGCATCTAAAAGTACACCAGGTTTATCTTGATCTTCAATAGCCTTTAATCGAGTTTCACATGTACCATAAATTTCTAATATTTTTTTAGGTTCTTTATGTACAAATTCTTTTGCAGAAAAGAAAATAGGTTTGATTTTTGGATTACTCACCATCTTTGGAATTTTTCGAAGATGTTTAGAAAGAACCCCAGCATGCATTGTAGAAAATGCAATTTCTTTAATATTTAGCAATTCCAAAGTAGAAAATTCATGTTTTATTTTCTTTTTCTTTGTGAAGATATAGTCTTGTAAATCAATAAAATGATCATTGATATTTTCTGCAGCAGCAAAATTTTCAGGATCTCCAATAAAATTAAGATATTCTTTGATTAACTCTAGACGCTCAATTTTTTCTGTAATTTCTTCTTTTGTAAAACCTATAGTTACTGCAATTTGTTCAGGAGTAAGGCCAGAATTAACACCATGTTCGATTTTTAATAATTCATTCATTGGTCCGTAGTCTAATTTTTGATCTCGGGCCATTTGTTTTCCAAGTTCAATTTTATAAATATCAGATTCAGAAACATTTTCAGGTAATCTTCCAACATTCATGTAACCAAATTTTGAATCTTCTAATGTTAACAATTTCAAAACAGACATTCTTCTATTTCCATTAATTACATATCCATCATGAGTAATAATTCCAGGTTCGTCTTGACCTACATCCTTTAGATTATTTTTAAGCCAATTAGTTTTTGAAACACTTTGTTCTCGTAGCATTTTTTCAATTTCCTTTACGTCATTAAGGTCCTCAGAAAGTAATTCACGCCCAAGTTGTTTTTTAATTTTTAAATATTCTTTGGCAAATCGTCCATTTGCAATATTATAGTAAAGACATTCTAGAGGTATTCTATAAACAGGTATTTCAGTCATTTTGTCCTGAATTCTTACTCGTTCAGTGTAATTCAACTTGCATGTATCTTCAAAATTTTTAATATACAGATCTATTTTTTTTGCATTTTGAGAATTTAGTTTCAGATTTATAATTAGATTAGTGCACTAAATAAAGTATAATGAAATCATATGTTAGGACAAATTTAATAATTTAAATAAAAAACTAAACCCATGACAGATATTTATCAAGAATTAGAAAAAGAACTTCCTAATTATATTAATCAAATAAAAAATAGAACAAATTCTGAAGCAAAAATCCTTCATGAATTTACTTCGTTTATTCAAAAAGTGTACAATATAGAAGCAAAAGATCTAGATTTTGAAGTTTCTGTCAAATCCAGTGTAAAACAAGTAAAAGGCAGAATGGATGCAGTGTTTAGTAATATTATTTTAGAATTTAAAAAAGATTTGAAAGATGTTAGGGCACTTGCAACAGCTAAAGAAGAATTAGAAAAATATTTCCAATCACTTTATGAAGAAAATTCAAAAATTAAGCACATAGGAATAGCAACTGATGGATTAAATTTTAAAGTGTATCAAGCCATAATTGAAAATGAGCAAGTTTCAAAAATAGAACAAATCAATGAAATTGATTTAGATATTAGTAATACAGAAAAAATTTTTAATTGGTTTGATTCATACTTTTTTGCATCAACCAAAATAATACCAACATCTGAACATCTAAAACAAACTTTTGGATTGAATAGTCCGACTTTTGCAGTAGTCAAACAAGATTTATTAAAATTATATGATAAAATAAAAGTTAATCGCAGTATACAAACAAAATACAATAATTGGGAACGATTTTTAGAAATAGTTTATGGGGACAAACCAAATGAAATTGATTTATTTATAACACATACGTATCTTTCAACATTTGCAAAATTATTAGTTTATCTTAAAATTAAAAATAAAAATCAAACATGGAATTTAGATATTACTTCAATATTATGGGGAAATGGTTTTTCCCAACTTGGAATTACAGGTTTTGTAGAAGATGATTTTTTTACATGGACAATGTTTGTTACAATTAGAAAACAATCTACCGAAATCTTTGAAAAAATTCTAAAAGATTTAGAAGTATATGATTTAGAAAAAATGGAAGAAGATGTTTTAAAAGAATTATATCAAGAAATGGTTCGAGCAGATGTTAGAAAACAATTAGGAGAATTTTATACACCAGATTGGCTTGCGGAAAAAATAATTCATGAAACATTACAAGAAGAACCTAAAAAGAGTATTTTAGATCCAACTTGTGGTTCAGGTACATTTCTTTTTAAAACAATTTCTTACAAAATCAAAAAACTTAGGAATTCTGGTATGACTGATTTTGATATTTTATCACATATATTAGAAAATGTGACTGGTTTTGACATACATCCACTTGCAATAGTTATTGCAAAAACAAACTATATGCTTGCATTAAAAGAAATAATACAAGCACGAAAAGGTCCAATAACTATTCCAGTATTTCTAAGTGACTCATTAAAAATCCCTGAAAAAAAAATTGAAGTAACAAATTCAATAACGACTTTTGATTTTGACACAGAAATTCAAAATAAAAAATTTTCATTTCCAGAAAGAATTGCTGAAGATGTTAAAAAAATGGATGATATTATTGAGAAAATGAAAATACACGGGCACGAATTAGATGATAGGATTGAAGCATCAACCAGATTATCATTTGTAGATATGAATGAAGTTTTAACTAATCTGAAACAAAGTTTTGAGCGTTCAATATCATTTATCAAAAATGAAAATGAAAAACAAATATTATTAAAAAATATTCAAACATTATTTGAACTTATTATTGAAAAAGCGGATTCAATTTGGCCATATATTTTAAGAAATATGTATAAACCGATAACATATACTGGAAAAAAAGTTGACATCATAATTGGAAACCCACCATGGATAGCTCAGCAAGCAATTAAAAATGAATCATATCAAAATTTTTTAAAACTAGAAAGTAAAAAATATGATTTAGTAGATTCAAAAAAAATTCACAATATAGCAAATTTAGAATTAGCATCATTATTTTTTTGTCATTGCTGTGACCAATATTTGAAAGATACAGGGAGCATAGCTTTTGTAATGCCAAGATCAATTTTAATAGGTTCACAACATGAAAAATTTTTAAAATTTAAAAAACCTCAAATGAATTTACGAAAAATTTTAGATCTTGAAAAAGTCACACCGTTATTTAGAATACCATCATGTGTATTATTTGCAGATACAAGTTCTGAAACAAATTATCCAGTACTAAAAGAAAATATTTCAGGAAAATTACCATCGTTTAATAGTCAACTAGACAAAATAGGAAAAATTATTGAAACTGTAAATGAAGAATACACACCAGCAAAACGTTCTACAGATCATAGTTATTATCACAAAAAATTTGCTAAAGGAGCTGACATTATCCCTAGAAGTTTTTGGTTTATGACAATAAAAAATGATTCAATGTTAGGATTTAATCCTGAAAGTCCTCTTGTTGAATCAGAATACAACAAATATGCTAAATTTCCTTGGAGTGAAGTAAAAATCACAGGCAATATAGACAAACAATTTTTGTTTAATACAATTCTAAGTACAGACATTGTTCCTTTTGGATGTATGAAAAGACATCTGGTCTTTCTTCCAATTTTTGTAGATAAAACAGTAAAAATTATCAATAATTCAAACGAATTAGGATTAGAATACTCCAACACCAAAAATATGGTTCAAGAAATTGAAAAGATGTGGATAAAACACAATAAAGAAAAATCAAAACAAATTACAGCTTATGAATGGGTCAATTACAGAAATAAATTAACTCTACAAAATCCTTTTTCAGAGTTCAAAGTTTTATACGTTGCATCTGCAACATATCTAACATGTTTTGTAGTTAAACCTAAAGAATCATTTTCTTTTAATATTGGCGACAAAAAATTTAATACATCTGGATTTTTTGCAGATTCTACAATTTTATATTATGATACAGATTCAGAAGATGAAGCATTTTATCTTTCATCTATTTTAAATTCAACAACGTTAGATAAAATGATAAAACCTCTGCAATCTGCAGGATCTTTTGGACCTAGACACATAATGAAAATTCCATTAACATTTCCTATCCCCAAATTTGACATTAATAATATCGATCATGTAAAATTAGTAAAACTGGGCATACTGTGTCATTCAAAAACAAAAAAAATTTTACCAACATTGAATTATAAATCTACGGGAAAAATTAGAGGAGTGGTAAGAACACAGCTTAAAAATGAATATGAAGAAATTGATAAAATTGTATTAAAATTATTTAAAAAGTGAAATGAAATCAAATTCAGGTAACAAAATATTTTTACTAAAAATTAGCATAACCTTTGTATTTTCTATGAAATTCCAACGAATTACCAAAACAAATGGGTTCCCCAGAATCATCATCACGTAATTCATCCTCAACTATCATTCCATCAGGGATACCTTCAAAAGAATATTCAGGATGAGATATTTCCAAAGATACCATATCATTAGATTTAGGGGTGATTTTATGAGTAGTTTTTGAAGAATCAAACATGAAACGTTTAACATCCCATTCAGAAGAAATTCTCAAAATACTATCAATTTCAATATTAATTCCAAATAATCCAAGAGTTTGACGGATTTGTACAGGCGTCATAGTAATTATTTTGTGAAGATGAAAAAGGGCAGAAGAGACAGCATTATTACATCTAGTTAATCGTTTTTTTGCAAATTCAAGTAAAACAAAATCATCAATTATTTTTAGATATTCAAATTTGTTTAAACCAAGATGGTTTTTTGATTTTGAATTTTTAATAATATCATAATATTGTTTTATGGAATGAAGATTTGTATGATATCTTTTGAATTTTTCCATATCATCAAAAATTGAATTAGGATTAAACCCATAAACAGATATTTTTCCAATTCTTGTTTTGTAAAGAACTTTCTTTGTATCATTCCATTTTGCATCAGTGATTCTAATTTTTAGATTATTTCGGACCTTACGAATATCATCTCCCCAAAATGCAATATTTATCATATTACCTTTACCATCAGTTAATTTTGCATTACAAACACGTCTAACCTCTTGTAAATAATCAATCCAAATTTCTTTTCCACTTTCCATGCATTTAACGAAACCTTCAACTTCAATTCCAGTACTAAAAGAATGTGCTTCTGGAAGAGTTATCAGACTCATACAAATGACCTCCAAACTATTTTTTGGCCAGGCTTTAATGCAAATTTTTTTACTTTATGTTTTACAATTTGGGGTTTTCTAATTACTTTTCTAACAATTCCAGAATACTTTGATTTTACTTTTCTTGCAATTTGATCACAAGGTAACAAGTCAGGATTAATCACTGAAACTCCACATAACATTGCAGCTTGGACTAATCCTCGATCACAAGTAATTAGAATAGTTCCAGTAGCCCGAACATATGCTAAAATCTGACTATCCCCTGAATGCAAAGTTGGACATACACCTTCAAGATAATATGCATCATCATACATCTCAGTAGTAATTTTACCAAAAGTAATTCTTGCACCAGTTGATGTTTGAATTTGTTCTGAAATCGCATCAACATCAAAGCCCAATCTTTTTGCCTCAAAGACAGACTGTGAACTCAAATGAATCTCAGAACCATCAAAATTTACACGGCATGCTAAAAGACTGCCAACATTTGGACTCTCAAATGCCTTGATTCCAACGCAGGTATCAAATGTGAACCTATTTTGGGATCTGTTTGTGGTACTGTTCATATATTTCTGTACCTTTATGCATTAATAAAGGTACCTTTATGTACATATAAAGTCAATTTTCCAATATATATAATCATATAATATATTACATCATACATAATGTGATACGATCATCTTTATTATAATATACTAGCCCTTTATTCATAGCATTTTTATATCATAATTACACATAAAGTCTATTGGCAGAAAAAATCTCATATAATGTACTTGAGATTCATGCTAGAAGGATTAGAGAGTTAGTCGAGAGTGAAAAGTACAAAAATCCCGAAGATTTCCTAAAAAATGCCATAGAAATACTACTCACATGGGAAAGTGAGCATCCTGAAGAATGTATGGAATTAATGAAAACACTCATGCCATTTTCACCCCAACAAGAAGGCTTTATGAAAATGAGTATGAATCCAGATGAGGTTAAAAAACAATTTGGAGAATTAGATATTGATAAAGACCAAGACGAGGCATCACAGCAAAAAGTACTTGCACAAACAGATGATGACCATCTAAAATTAAGAGATAATTTTCAGCATACTAAAAAATACATCGAGTCATTAAAAATTACAACTCCAAAAAACATAATTCCGTATGATGGATTTCCATTATTATCAGGATTTTACAGTAGACTGTTACCTGTAAAAATAGTTTTAATTACACTAGGGCATTTACTTGAAAGAAGTAAAGATACTAAAATTGAATTAAAAAATTTACGTGTACATGCTTATGATATTGTCGAAGAGATTTCAGATACTTTGAGTAAATATGAAAATGAACATAAAGTTCCAAGAAATAAAAAAATGTCAACAGGACTACCAAAAAAAGGAAGTAAAGATAAAGATGATGAAAAAATTGCAATGGCTCAAAAAAGATTCAAGGATCAATTTGTCGGAAAGGTAAGAAAAAGTAGAAGACTAGAATCAAGTCATTTTGAAGGAGCTTTATCAGCATTAGGATTAGTATATGCGTTTGAAAAAGATGATGAAATATTTTTATCACTGACCAAATTAGGTAAAGAGTTCTTTTTAATGGATAATCCAATTGTTGAGGGTGAATATAAGAAAGGACCATTGACCAGTAAAGAATCCAAATTTATTTTAGAGAAATTAATTCCTCAAAGGAAATTAGAACAAGAATTTGTAAAGACTGCATTATCAGTAATTACAATGTTTCAAAAAGGAACAGCACAATCAAAAATATTCAGCAAAGATTTTGAAAAAGTTACTCAAGCATTAAATGATCAAATCAAAAAAACTGCAATGAGATATCTAAAGAAAAATCCAAAGGCTCAAGAAAATTATAATTTGAATCACTTGGATTCTAAAAGTGAAACAACTGAACGTAAAATTACCCAATGGAGACTAGCTACAATGGGCAGATTAGCAGAAATGAAGGTAGTTCATTGGAGAATTAATGAGAAAGGAGATTCAGAGTATTCTCTGAATTAGCAATAAGAATTAAGAAAAAATCCAATTAGTATCCAAAGTATGCATACTATTGTCATGTATCATAATAATAGAAATTTCATACCCAATATATGCAAAAACAAACAATGTACCCAAGAATTATCAGAGAATTCTCAGATGACAAAGATGAGGAGCCACTCTTTTATGTACAAAATTAAGAATTATCATACCTTAGGAAGAGATGAAATGTGAAATTTGATAAAGAGAAATTACTAGCAATTGAACATACAGGTTCACCATTACTAGTTACTGCAGGTCCTGGTAGTGGAAAGACCAGAGTAATTACTGAGCGAATTAAATTCTTAATGAAAACAGGATTAAAGCCATCAGAAATTCTTTGTTTAACATTTTCAGAAAAAGCTGCAAATCAACTCAAAGAGAGATTACAAGAAGATGATTCCATTAAAGAAAAAATTGATATTTCGGAAATGGAGATTAGTACATACCATTCATTTTGCAGAAACTTTTTGATAGACAATACCGAATCAACTGGACTTGGAATGAAAGGTGGGATTTTGGATAGACCAATGTTTTTGGTATGGGGAGTTCAAAATATTGATAAATTTGGGTTTGATGATCATGTTGAGATTGGAAACAATGCAGCAGAATTAATTGAAAAAATGATTGATGGCATTAGTGTCTTTAATGATGAATTAATCACACCAGAACAATTACAAAACTATGTTGATTCAAAAATTAAAGACCCAGGATTAATCAAAGATATTGAAGAATACGACTATATCCACCTGTTAAATAATTTAGTAAAAATTTACAGAGAATATGTAAAATTCAAAAAAGAAATTGATGTAATGGATTATGATGATTTAATTGTAGAGGCAAATAATCTTCTAAGTAATGAGAAAAAACCTAATGTTCTAAAACAAACTCAAGAAAAATACAAACATATCTTAATTGATGAATTTCAAGATAACAACTATGCACAGTTTTCTATTGTTAAAAAAATAACTAGTAATGGAAATGTTACTGCAGTAGGGGATGCAGATCAAAACATTTATCGATTCCAAGGAGCATATACAGAAATTTTCAAAGATTTCAAAAAAACTTATCCTAACCATACAGAAGTATTACTGGCAAAAAACTGGAGAAACCCAAAACATGTCATTAGTATATCAAACCAACTATTATCCCAAGATAAATTCCGAGAAACAAAGGAAATTGTGCCTACAAAAGATGATTCTCAGAAAGTAAATGTGGTTGAATGCACATCAGAATTTGCCCAAGCAGAATTTATCAAAAATAAAATTAAAGAAATCAAAAAAGATAATCCAGATTATTCGTTTAGTGATTTTGCAGTTTTATCAAGAAAACAAAGAGATGGGTTAAATGTTGCACAAATACTAGCATCAGAAGGAATTCCTGTAAAATATATCGGAAAATCAGAAATTCAAAATTCACCTAATGCCAAAGTTTTGTTTTCATATTTGAGAATCATTGCAAATCCCATGAAAGCAATGACAGGTATTACTAGAATTTTACAAGAGTATGGAATTTCAGAGCAAAATATTTCAAAAATAAATTACGAGGCAACAATTAGAGCACGAAGTAAAACAGATGGAGATTATGCATTTGATGTATTATCTGATTTAAAAGTCAAAGATCTTACTCAACAAACAGAACTGGGAGAAATATTTTCATTAATTACAAATTTCATAGATATCTCAAAAAATAATTCCCCTTCAACTACAATCTATCAAATTATTAGAAACAAAACAGACATGTACAAAAAAATAGCAAATGATGATTCAATTGAGAATTTCATAGAACGTTCAATACTTGATGATGTTATTAATAGTGCATATGATTTTGAAAAAATAAAACCCCAAGCAAGAATCAAAGAATTTTTAGAATTCATTGATGAATTAGAAAAATTTGATATTGAAACAAAACGAGGTAGTGTTGATTCTGAAGCAGTACAAGTATCTACAATTCATAAAAGTAAGGGGTTGGAATTCAAAACTGTATTTATCATCGATGTTGCAACATACAAAATTCCACTAAAATACACTGCAAAACCATTTTATGTTCCACGAGAATTGGCAAAAGGTGTTTTTCCATCAGCAGAACCAAAAGAAGAATTCCTAAGAGAAGAGAGAAGGGTACTGTATGTAGGCATGACTAGAACCATTGAGAGTCTATTTTTGATGTATCCAACTCAATATGAGAACAGATCAAGGGCAAACAAAGCATCAAAATTCTTGCAACCATTAAAAGCAGAAACAAATGATGACATTAATTTTATAAAATATGATTCAAGTTCTAGTGATACAATTTCTACAACATTTGATGCAGTAGAGATTATCAAAAATGAACAGATGGAGCAAGTGATTAAACATCTACACAGTGAACAATATGAAAGTGCAGTACAGAAGATTTTAGATTTAAGTAAAATTGGATTCTTTCAGAAAAATAAAACTACTGATGGATATTCATATGACAAAGTAATCAATCAAACCCCAAGTAAGGATATCGAAGCAAGGTTGAATGGTAGTAAACCGGAAAAATTAGGATTTACAAAAAAGAATTTATCATTTTCAAAATTTGAAAAGTATGAAAAATGCCCAAAACAATTCTGGTATCAATACATTCTCAATGCATTACCTGAAAATCAAGAGGCATCAGCATTATACAAAGGAAGTGCGTTTCACGAAATAGTTGAGAATTCATCTAAAAGACAAAAAGATGGAAAAATAGATGAGGTAAAAAAATTACTTGGTGAGTTGGAGGATAATTGGGACCCTACAAAATATCTAACCAGTCCAATACAAAAAGAAAAACAAGATAAACAGTCCCTTGTTCCAGCATTAGAATCATATCAAAAGTGGACTAGTTCAAATCCAAATGAGATTGTTGCACTAGAATTACCATTTACAATTTACATCGGCGGATTCCAAGTTAACGGATTCATTGACAGAGTAGAGAAAACGCCTGAAGACGAATATGTTGTAATTGATTACAAGACAGGTGGAAAGAAAAAGAAAATTGACGCTGCAAATAGTCCTCAATTGAATTTGTATGCACTAGCACTCAAAGAGAATCCAGACTATGGAAAATACCCACAAAAAGCAATATTTTTCTATGTAGAAAAACCAGAAGGGGAACAACTCTTTGAATACGAGGTAGATCCTGCCAAAGTAAATGAGATGAAGAGTGTCTTTGAAGGGTATGTGCAGGCAATTGAAGATAAAGAATTTGAGGCAACACCTGAAATGTTTACTTGTAAATGGTGCGAGTATTCAGATATTTGTGAGGAGGCAGAATAATGACAGGATACAGTGAATTTGGTAATTATTTAGATAATCAAGGAGAGTCATTTTCCATAAAATTTGATAAAGTTGAAGAAATTATTGGAGAAAAACTTCCATCATCAGCATATGAATATCCTGCATGGTGGTCAAACAGCGATACTCATCCATTGATGAAAATAGTACTATTAAAAAAATGGAAGAGTAAAAATCTGAATTTAGAATCACAAGAAATAGAATTTTACAAAACTATTGAATCAGAAAAATTCTTTTTTGTTGCAAAAGATTTTGAATCAGCTACAAAAAATAAAGAAGATTCTCAATATTTACATGCAAGATTCAAAACACTAAAAGATGAAATTAAAAATAATCTAAGTGAAAATTTTGCAAACCCTGAAATTTACGTAGGTCATCCATATAGTCGTGGACATAATGATTGGAAAGATTATCAATGGTTAGGATTTTGGAGAATAGGGACTAGAAACGAAGCAGTCCAATTTCAAGTAGGCATCAATAACGAAGACGACTTATCTGTATTTAATTGGATAACTGCAAAATCAATTAAAACTAAAGAAAATGTTTTAAATGAAATCATAACAAATTATGAAAATTTTTTAAATTTAATTCAAAAATTACCAAATGATTATAAAATAGGATTAAAATTAGAAAAGAAAAAAATAATAGAAAAGAATATTTCAGAAATAGATAAAGAGTTTTTAGATAAAATCAAAGAGATTCTACCTAAAAAAACATCAGAGTTCTATATTGCACGACGTTTTTCAAAAATAAAAGCAATAGAATATGAAACAAAAATAATGGATGAGATTTGTAGTACTTTTGAAAAATTGGTACCAATTTCTGAATTTTTAGGCATAAAAAATCAAGAAATCCCAGAATCTCCATTATTGAGATTTGTAAAAGGAGAATGGACCACATTTACAAACTATCAACCAATTGTAATCAAAACATTACTTGAAAGAGGTAAAGAAAAATATTTTTCTGCGTCAATCAAAGAAATTGAAGAAAAAATCATGCTCTTAAATTTTGATAGAGAAGATTTTAGAATAAAAAATGCAATGGATGCAGTATTACCAGCACTGAAAGAATTTGTGGATGTTAATGATGAGACAATATTATTAAAATCAAATGTTTTTTCTCAGAATGAAATACCTGAATGTCTAAAAATTTGTGGGCAAGAAATTGCAAGATGGCATTTTGGCAAAATTCTAAAACAAGATTTTGATGTATGGAGTATTTTACCAGGAAGCAGTAAAGAGAATTTCCCATATCTTGATGAATTCATCAAAACAGATTCCATAGGGATAGGATGGAATAAGATAAGAAATATTTCAAGTTTATCAGAATCTGAAATCAAAAAACAGTTTGAAGAAAAATATGAAGATGATGGAGGGTGGCAAGGATTTTCAGATTTTACAAAAATTAAACAAAAAGATATCATTGTTTTAACTAAAGGACAACAAGAGATTACAGATTTTGGAATCGTCGTTGGAGACTATGAATTTAAAGATGTAAAAGATCCATCATATGCACACAGAAAACAAGTTGTGTGGCTAAAACAAGGACCGATACATCCCAAAGAATTACCTAATCCATCATTAGCTGGATTCATGACAACATGTAGCAGATTAGTTAAAAGAAAACAAGAAATGATTAATGTGTTATCAGGAAGGGATACCATAATGGGAAATAATCAGTATTTCATTTTAAGACATAATGTAGATTCTCCATGGGATGATGTTGAAGGGAACAAATATCATTTTGGAAATACGGTTCCAAATCAGAAAAAATTACGTAAAGCAGGAATAGGCACAAAAACGATTTGGTTTACTAAACAGAACGGAGAATATTATTTCTGGGGATATGGGACAGTTAAAGAAATTGAAGTTGTAAAAGAAAACGAGGATTGGAATTTAACATATGATGATTATACATTATTTGAAAAACAATCAGATTCAATAGAATTAGATGGAAAATTTCTGAAACACGGAAATTCATCAATACAAGAGCAAATAGAAAATGTTGAAAATTTTAATAACCAACACGCAATGGTGGAAATTACAAAAAAGATTTATGAAGAAATTACAGGTAACACAATTAGTGTGGATTCTCCAAAATCAACAATTGAAACAATTAATAAATTTTTCAATATTTTAAACAAGAAAAAACAATTCTTCTTTTACGGTCCACCTGGAACGGGTAAAACATTTACTGCAAAAAAAATTGCCAAGGAATTTATCAAAGAATCGCAAACAAAATCTTTCTCAGATGAACAATATAATGAATATGTGCTATCAATGATTAACAAAATTTCAAATGAGAATAATTTCAAACTTGAAAAACAAACTGACAATCAAATAATCTTAAAAAATTCTCAAAAAGAAATTAGAATATATCTAAATTATTCAAAATCAGAAAAACAAAATCCACATGATTGTTATGTAGGAATATCTCAATCAGTAATTGATTTCTTAAATCAAACAGAGGAAGAAAATAGATTTGTTTTAATTATTAACAACGATGTAAAGAATTTTGTCTCAATCCCACATCAATTCATCAAACAAAATGTTAAATTATCTGGAGGAGAAAACTGGGATTCAAATGGAAATGGAGATCATTCATTTCATATTCACGTGTATGATGACAAAGCTCAATTTAGAACAAATAACAACTATTCAGAAAATTATGAGGATTGTAGTAATTTAAGTTCAAATTTAGAAATTTTATTTAATTCTCAAGGGAAACCATGTAACAAGCTAGAAAAAGTGACATTTCATCAATCATTTTCTTATGAAGAATTTATCGAAGGGATAAGACCAAAAACAGATGATAAAATCAATCAGGTGACATATCCTATTGAAAATGGTATTTTCAAAAGATTATCCAAATGTGCATCATTACACGATAAAGAAAACTTTGTTTTAATCATAGACGAAATAAACAGAGGAAATATTTCCAAAATATTTGGAGAATTAATCACATTATTAGAAAATGATAAACGTGGAGATGAGGTCACCTTACCTTATTCTAAGAAACTATTCTCAGTTCCAAAAAATTTGTACATAATAGGCACAATGAATACAGCTGACAGAAGTCTTGTGCACATTGATGCTGCATTAAAAAGACGTTTTGGACAATACGAACTCATGCCAGATTATTCAATACTTGATTCTAAAATTGATAAAATTCACCTAGGAATATTACTTGAAAATATAAATCAAAAAATCATTAATGCAGGATTTAGAGATAATCAAATTGGACATTCGTATTTCATGAATGATGGAAATTCAATTACAACTAAAGAAGAATTACAATTTGCTTTTGCATACGATATTGTTCCACTTTTAAAAGATAATTTCTATGATGATGATAAAATTCTAAGAGATATTTTAGGAGATGGATTCATTGATGAAAATAGAGACACAGTTGTAGAATGGATAGAAGATGTAGATGTATTTATGAGAATCATTGAAAATGCATATCCTGAAGCTGTTGAATAAACATGGTTAAAGAAATAAAAATTTCAGATTTAGAGTATAATGAAAAACCAATTCTTACAATCAAAGAATATGAAACAATTCATTTTGTTGGAGAAAAATTACAAATTTTAGATGAAGATAAGGAACTAGAACAATTTCTATCAAATAAAAAAATAGAAATGGATGAGACAAAAAAAGGAATCAGAATTTCAGTTGGTCCACATATTGGTAGTGCTGAATTTTCAAATTTTATAATTACAGTAAACCCAAAATTTACTGAACTCAAAAATATTGGAAAATTAATTGATTATGCATATGATCTAAAAGATGAAGATATTTTAGATTATGAAATAAAATTTCATGAAGAAAAGGAGAATCCAATGGAGTTAATCATTCAACTCTTTACAAACCAATGTAAGAAACTATTGCAAAAAGGTCTTGTAAAATCATATCAAACTCATCAAGAAACAGTTCCCTTCATGAGAGGTAAATTATTACTTCAACAGCAAATTAAAAACCAATCAAAATTCAATCTAAATTTTTCTTGCGAATTTGATGAATTTAGTGAAAATATTGTAGAAAATCAAATTCTATTGTTTACATTAGAAAAATGCTATCATATGACATCAAGTAATCATAGAAAAAGCACAATTAAGAAAATCATTCATCAAATGGATGCAGAAGTAGAGTTAAAACCAATAGGAATTCAAGATTTCAATAAAGTGCACTATACAAGATTAAATTCACAATACAAAAAACCTCATGAATTATCAAAATTAATTTTAAGACATTTAGGATTATTTGATTTTAAAAAACAATCAGCTTCTTTTGTAGTCCCATATTTTATTCCAATGTATCAAGTCTTTGAAGATTTTCTTACAAAATTATTTACAGACTTCTATACATTAAAAATTCAGAGTCAATTGGCTACACCATCATGGAAAGTTAATGGATATCCTCACAACATAAAACCTGATATCATTACATACAATACAAAATCCTGTAAAAAAGGTTCAGAAGAATCAATAGTGGATGCAAAATATATGGTCGGCAGTAAATTTGGTGAAGGAAAAGAAGATTATCAAATTGCATTTTATCTAAATGATTACAAAAAGAAAACAGGATATGCAATTCTCCCATTATCTCATGATCCTAAAGAAGATATTCAAAAAGACTGGATTGCTCCAAATCAGGATCTCAGAATATGTGTTAGATTTGTAAATATTGATGAAATTTTAGATTTAGTTTACAGTAAAGAAAATAATTCAAAACAAATTAGTGAAAAACTTGAAGAAATGATTCCAATAGGATTAGAAAATAATTAGGAAGAAAAATGAAAATTACAATACAAAAGTGGAAAGGACTAGCAGATTGGGCTTGGAAATTTAGAGAAAATTCCAGAATTCTAGGCAAAACAAAGGTTGGTGCAGCAGTTTTATCAAAAGATGAAATTTTTGGAGGATGTAACATTGAACATAAATTTAGATCACATGATATTCATGCAGAAATTTCAGCAATTTCAGCCACAATTTCTTCAGGATGTAAAAAAATTGATGCTATATTGATAGTAGCTGAGAGAACAAAATTTACTCCATGTGGTGGATGTCTTGACTGGATTTTTGAATTTGGAGGTCCAAAATGCTTAGTAGGATATCAAACAAAGAAAAACGGCAAGATTACAATTTTCAAAGCAGAAGAACTAATGCCTCATTATCCATCTTGAAGAAATATTTTTTAATTTTCTAATTCCCTTAATTCCTAATCGAATAAAATTATCATCAACTCCAAATTGCTCAAAGATTCTTCGATAAAAGTAACTTCTAGCAAATGAGACACTGGCATATACTGCAGTAATTGCAATATTTGCAGTCAATGGGTCCTCCTGAATCCAGCCAATAGACACAGGTAAAATCAAAATTCCCAATCCATACCCAATTGGATAGGACCCAAATGAATTGATGAATGCTTCAGACATACTTTTGGAATGCGCATCTTTAATTTCAGACATTATTTCATTTCCTCCAATACATCATCAGAATAACCATCTACACTTTGAGATAGGAGTTCATTGATTTCTGATGCATCATTACACGGATTACAAGCAGATTGAATAATTCCGGGTAAATAATACAAAATAACTAATGCCACACTAATCAAAGGATTCACAAATCCTAGGGCAATAGTAAAAATCCAAAACAATACTTTACTTATTCCATTCATTAATCATACACCTCATCCAAATTAAACCCCTGATCATAATCAAAGGAATCATCAGCATCTGTAGACACTGATTTTTTCTTTTTCATTTATCTCTCCTAAGACGTTCTAATTCTGCACGTCCTTCAGCAACTCTTTCTTCTAAAACTTGGACCATTGCACGATGGTATCGTAAAGTATCTTCTGCACGTCTCAAGTCTTCAGACTGATACGTCTTTGCAAGAAACTTTGGAAGTATCCTAGTTAGTTTCATGCTGCAATTCCTTTCTGAGATAAAATGTATTCCAACATCTCAATTTGTCCCCATTTTTCAGATTCAGAATCTAAATCATCTGTGAAATATCCAATTGCGTATACGGATCTTAAATCAGATAGTAAAATTCTAATTTGTTTTTCACTCATCAATGTAGATTCCTCCTGTGTTTTGTGTTTGATTCATAGAATAACTACGAATTAGAAATTATTATATAACATCACAATAGTATGCATACTGTAGA
>ENA-OREN01002255-OREN01002255.1-marine-metagenome-genome-assembly--contig:-NODE-2255-length-20153-cov-27.376121_pt1 | contig 20153 bp, 19 predicted proteins | sample MGYA00248624_ERZ508555 | MGnify/ENA primary metagenome ERZ508555 (study PRJEB26222, sample SAMN06267773) | marine metagenome | isolation source: Saanich Inlet, British Columbia, Canada | place...
ACTTTGTAAACCTAATTGTAAATTTTTTAATTCTACGGGTATTATCAGCTTCAATATGATATATAGCTTCATTGAACATCGTATCTATCTGGCTATCCAAATTTCTCATAAAAAATATTTATCCCATTTAAGCTTTTTTAATTGTTTATTATTTGACTGACATTGCGCAGCGGCAACCTATTCCATAAAAATCTTTTGCTTCATCGTAACCATATCGAGCAGATGATCTTAAGTAGCCTGACAAACTATTCCAGGCCCCTCCTCGTATTGTATGATTAACGCCGTTTTTTGGGCCTCGAGGATTAGCATATTCGCTGTTTTTATAATAATTTTTATCATACCAATCATATACCCATTCAGCAATATTGCCAGCAAGGTCGTATATACCATTAGGAGTAGCTCCTGAATGGAAACTTCCCACTTCATAAGTAGAAAGACCCTTTCTTATGAAACAACACCGGTTAAAACCCGCCCTTTTATCATCTGGAAGACTATTCCCCCATGGATATTTTCGCCCATCCAGTCCGGCTGCTACCCGTTCCCATTCTGCTTCCGTAGCTAATCGTTTTCCCCTCCATTCGCAATAATTAGCGCAACGTTTCCATGACAAGCCAATGACAGGGCGCTTCTTCATACCAGGCCTTGGCTGACGATCCCACCATCCAGTTATTGTAGGGTGTTGGTTCGGGTTATAAGAAAGATATTCCCCAAAGTCTGCCCCCGTAACTTCAAACTGATCAAAATAAAACGCATCTAAATATACTTTATGCTTTGGGTGCTCATCAGACCTTCCTTTTCCTTCTTCAGTTCCCATGAGGTATTCCCCCGCAGGAATCAAAACCATTTCTGGCATTACCAATCTATCAGCAAGGGCTACTTCTACTACTCTTCCACTAGAAACTCCAATGACCAAAACCCAAAATAACCAAAATTTAATATATCTCAACATAGCAACTCAGAAAAAATCCTAAGGGAAAAAAGTGCATTACTTATCATGCACTCTCACCCGCAAAAATAGATATTATATATTGTACCAACTCTTAAATGACACTATTATGTAATAGATTACCTAGCCCGCTAAGAAGATCTCCGTTAAATAGGTATGTCCGAAAAGAAATTTATATCAACTCTCGGTTTTTAGCAAAAAATATATGAACAGAATCATAAGGCCTAGCAAGGAAGAACAGTTTTACGCTTATCCTAATGACATGGGGTTCTGGGCTGATAAAAAAAGAGATTTTGTCAAACCTTTTGCTGATGCCACAGGGCGGTGGTTTCTGGATGCTAGAATTCACAAAAAAATTACCCGTCTGAAGAGAGACAACCCCGCCCTCGTAATAGGTGAAACCCATTGTCACTCCACCTTTTCCGATGGGAAACATTCCGTCGAGGATATACTGAGAAGAGCCTCGCGTTTACAGCTAGATTATGTTGTCATTACAGACCATCTTCTTCCAAGAAAATATTTAATTGAATCTATCTTTAAGTCCTGGGAAAAACAGGCTCAATACATTGACGAATGGGACCAACTAAACGACCCTATTAAAATATACCCAGCATTAGAAATGAGCGCCCTAGAGGGGCACTTGATTTTAATTTTTGACCCGGAATATTTGTCTCCCAAAAAATTTTCGGACATTTCACTTCAGTTTTCGGAGTTTGATGACCAGTTTTTCTCTATGCTTGAGATCATTCCACGAATTGGTTCTTTTGGAGGAATATCAATCGTCCCTCATCCAAACAAAAAACGGGCATACCCCTTTGGCGCATCCATCGAATGGATAAAAGAAAATTTAATTGGACTAACAGACGGGATAGAGGATGTTTCGTCAGGACATGGATATCAAGAAAACTACTCAGAGGAACTCGGATTAGCAGCTATTGGCTCTTCCGATGATCACTTTAACCTACTTACGGGAACAGCGGTCACCGCTTATGATGGAAATATTCATAACAACCTGATTAACGCTGTGAAAGCCAAAGAAACAAAAGCAATCATGGTTGATAATTTCCTGCAACCACTGCTTAAATTAGCGCGGCATGCTATAACGTCATATGCTTAAAATTAGGGAAATCACGTTTTAACAAACTGATCCTTTCCATGTTGATTCCGTTAGAAAGATCTGGGTCACCAAAGAAACTGATATATACAACATTCAATACCCCCTTTGGAAAAACAGGTGTTGCTGCAACGCCTTATGGAATTTGCCGTGTTGCTTTGTCAATTCAAAGTGAGTCGAAGTTTGTTGAAGCATTAAAAACGACTTACCATTCACCAAAAAAACAACCTCACCAATTAATAGACGTAGAAAAAGAATTTCATCTATATTTTAGTGGTAAGTTAAAAAAATTTTCTTTTAAAGTAGACCTGAGGCAGGGAACAAATTTTCAGCGACGTGTCTGGAAAAAGTTGACCTTTATACCTTTTGGCGAAACCCGGAGTTACCAGTGGTTGGCTGTTGCAATTTACCAACCTAAAGCCTGTCGTGCTGTAGGAAATGCAAATGGGAAAAACCCAACTCCCATAATCATCCCCTGTCATAGGGTTATTCAAAAAAAAGGTGGCCTGGGTGGGTTTACAGGCGGAACTTACCTTAAAAAATATTTACTCGAACTAGAAAAAAAATCGAATGCCACTTTTTCATACTGAAGCAATCGTTTTACGAAGTATCAACCTGTCTGAATCAGACAAGTTAGTTACCTTCATGACAAAGCGGTACGGAAAAATTAAATGCGTTGCTAAAGCTGCACGTAAAATTAAAAACAAATTTGGGGCAACTATTGAACCTTTATCTCATATCCAGCTTATCTATTTTGGAAAAGAGAACCAGACCTTGTATCGTCTCAATCATTCAGATATCATTCATTCATTTCAAGACATTCGTGATGATCTACAAAAGATATATACTGGAATCTATTTTAGTGAACTGATTGATACGCTGATTCCAGAAATGCATCCAGACCCAAATGCTTTTAGATTATTGCGGGATAGCTTAAAAACCCTTGAAGTGGTAGCTAGTTTAGATGTTCTAAGTCGCACCTTCGAGATGAGGTTAATGTGCCTTGCTGGATACACTCCTCAACTTAGCTACTGTGCAATCTGCAAAAAAACGGAGTACACTACGAAAATCGGATTTAGTTTCGAGCGCAGAGGAATCATATGTGAACCCTGCTCTTTCCAAGCTCAACCAGAAATTCGCTTTCAAGCAGGAACCCTAAAATACTTAAAAAAGCTTAAAACTATGGATATCAAACATGCAAACCGCTTAAAATTTCCTAAAGGCATAGAACTTGAAATCGAACAACTAATTCACAGGTTCATCCTTTCATTCACTGGGCGCGAACTAAAATCCTACCCGTTTATCAAAAGCATGGCGAAAATGGCGAAAATTGATACCAGTACCGAATTATGACCAAACGTATCATACAAACTGAACAGGCCCCTGCTGCCATTGGCCCCTATTCTCAAGCCATTAGTATAGGTGATTTTCTCTTCACATCAGGTCAAATAGCACTGGATCCTGAGTCCGGCATCTTTCTTTCTGCAGAAATTGAAGAGGAAACAGAGCAAACCCTTAAAAATATTTCTGCTATCCTTAGAGCGGGTGGGCTAAGCCTTGAAAATGTGGTCAAAACAACCGTTTATCTATCAGATCTTAATCATTTTTCTCGAATGAACCAAGTATATGAAAAGTACTTTTCAAAAACAAAACCAGCGCGCGCCTGCGTTCAAGTAGCAGCTCTCCCTAAGGGAGCCAAGATTGAAATTGATGCAATAGCCAACTGTTCATCCTAAAATATTTTCATGGCCAAAAAAATAAGTAAAGGGCAAATAAATTTTTTTCGTGTTATGGCTGTAATTGGGATAGTCGTTATAATAATCGTCGTTAAAGAATTTTTAAACGCTGCGCCTGCATTACCCCACAGTAAAATTCATAAAGGCCCTCCACCTGCCAAAGCCTGCTTAGAATGTCACGTCAAAGAAGCAGAAAATACTCCCATTATGCCTCACCGTCCAATGAGTAGCTGCATAATCTGCCATGAACCATCTGAAACAAATGGCTAGCAGAAAATAAACTATATGTGGGTTAGTGGAGGTCTGCCTATAGGATATACGTTAAACCCCACCTCGAAAAGTTTTTGGTGATCAAGGTGGTTTCTTCCATCAAAAATAAAGGCAGGTTTTGACATGCTATCAAAAATTTTCTGGTAATCCAAACTGCGGTACTCAGGCCATTCTGTAATTAAAGCCAGAGCATGAGCACCCCTAGTTGCCTCGTAAGGGTTTTCCACAAACTCCGCTCTTTCATCAATTCCTGAAAGATCTTTTCTTGCATTAGAAATAGCATGGGGATCTGTGATACTGAGTCGAGCTTTTTCTTCAAGCAAACGCTTACAAATATAGATCGCCGGAGCATCCCTTGTATCCCCAGTATCGGGTTTGAACGCAAACCCGAATATGGCAATTTTTTTATCAACCAAGGTCCGAAACATGGTTTTTAAAATACAGTTTACGAACCGTTCCATCTGGTTATCATTGATTTCTACCACTGAATTCCAGAACTTTGCTACATCCTCAAGCTTATAGTATTCACATAGATAAACAAGATTAAGAAGATCTTTTCTAAAGCAAGATCCACCAAAACCCACACCGGCCTCAAGAAATTTGGGCCCAATTCTTGAGTCTCTACCAACCGCACCTGCTACTTCACTAATATCGGCTTCTGTCACCTCACATAAGGCTGAAATACTATTAATGGATGAAATGCGCTGGGCAAGAAAAGCATTCGCAACAAGCTTAGATAACTCACTGCTCCATAGATTTGTTGTAATTATTTTATCCTTGGGCACCCACTTCAGATAAATCTTTAGTAACTCATCACGTGCTGCATTCCCAGCTACTGTGTCATGCGAACCAATCAAAATCCGATCTGGTTCCTCCATATCCCGGATAGCCGTACCTTCTGCCATAAACTCAGGGTTAGATAAAATCTCAAATCTGACAGAGTTGTTGCCAGAGTGTAAAATTGAAGCCATAGTTTCCGCAGCACGAACTGGAAGAGTACTTTTTTCTACAATAATTTTTGGTGAGGTTGAGTTTTCCTTGATTCGTCGAGCTGTTTGTTCAATAAACTGCAAGTCTGATGCTTTACCAGCACCTTCGCCAAACGTTTTGGTTGGGGTGTGAACACTCACAAAAATAATGTCCGCTTCAGCAATATTTCTATCAATATCTGTGGAAAAAAATAAGTTTTTGCCTCGCGCTTTATCGACTCTGTCCTTCAAACCCGGCTCATAAATAGGCAATTCGTCGGAATTCCAAGCATTAATGCGCACCTCGGAGATATCAACAACAGTGACCTTGTATTCTGGGCATTTGTTCGCAATGACAACCATAGTAGGTCCACCAACATAACCCGCACCAACACAAACTATTTTTTTAGCAAACTGATTATCATTCATTCAATATTTATCGGATTCTTTACAATGGCATTAAACAAAAAAGGAGGCCCGCCCAACAGGGCGGAGCCTCCTGATATTGGCAAGCAAAAATCACTTCTTGTAATTGAAGGATTTCTTTTTTTTGTTATAGGGCTTGGTTCCTTTTTTAAACTTAAGTTTCCCTTTTTTAATACGAAAATCTTCAATAATAAGAGGGGTTTTTTCAGATTGAGCAACTTCCTTGGCTCGATCTTTAGTCTTCTCCATCTTCTGGTCCATATTATCCTCATTGTAAAATTTCGCAACAGGATGGACTTTCAGCTTTCTTTCTTCAAAGTTAAACTTATACTTATCGTGCACTGAAGGTTTAAATGGGGTGTTAGGATGAGTATGACATCGGGTACATACATTTGCATAATCCCAGCGCTGTCCATATTTTTCAGTCTCTGCCTTTTTAAAATCGCCCTTGGTATTTTTCATAACCACACGGAACTGAGCGCCTCCTGCAACCGAATGACACATCTCACATCCAACCTGTTCTTTATTCGGCTCTTCCGGGTCAATAGTGGAACTTGTATCTTTACCCTTTTTATTTTTAGAGCCAGCTGGTTTGAATCCACCTCTCTGCTTATATCCCGTGGTATGGCAACGCAAGCATAATGGATTCGTAGTGTAATCCTTCTCAGGGTCAAGTTTCACCCGTTTTTTGGCCTCTGGCCGCTCACCTGCCTTAAGCAAATTAAAAGTATTGCCATGCGGGGACACTTTCCAAGCTTCATAGTAAGCATCGTGGCAGCTTCCATTACATTTTACAGCTCCGACGTAAGATGGTTTTTTAGGTATTTTCTTCTTCTTTTTCGCGTCAGCACTGCCTGCTCCTCCCATAACAATTGCTATGGACAAAAGAAACAAGCTCAAAATTCTTAAAGTTTTACCCATTGTCATCTCCAATATTTGCTTTTTAATTTACTCACAGGCCCTTCATAAGCGACACAAAGAGTAATATATATTTTATACACGGTCAATAGCAATCAAGATGTGTCAAAACCAAATTTTTTCTGAAGTTAAATAACTTTATCAGTCTATTTCTTCCCTGTTCCCTAAAGCCAAGCTATAATCTGGCATGTGCAAACAGGTACTTTCCTAAAAAGCTGAATTTTTTAATATTATAATTTATTACAATAACTTAAACCTAAAGTCATCATACTTAATATAGCATTTTAATCTAACCCAAATAGGCTATGACCGACTCATTAAAGCTTAAAGATTTCGACTTCCAACTACCAGAATCATTGATAGCTCAAAAACCCTTAAATATCCGCGACCAATCAAAACTCATGGTTATTGACAGAAAATCTGGATCTATAAAGCATGAAATATTTTCTCGCATTCCCCATTTAATTCCAACTCAATCTTTAATGATTTTTAATAATACGAAAGTGATTCCGTCAAAATTAAACGGTCACCAAATTAAAAATGGACGCCCTGTTGAGATTCTTCTTATAAGAAAAACTTCTGATGAAGCTCAATGGGAATCCTTAATTAAAGGTTTAAAAAAATTAAGATTAGGCACGGAAATGGTATTTGGCAACGGAGAGCTAAAGGCTATTTTAACAGGTCGGCATGAAAACAAAGCCATTGTTAAGCTAATATATGCCGGAAGTATTGACAACGTGTTAAGCCGAATAGGGAATATGCCATTGCCTCCATATATTCGTAGAAAAGCAAACGAAGATAATGGTTTGTCAGGTCAAGATAAAGAAAAATACCAAACGATTTTTGCTAGTCATCCTGGCGCAATAGCTGCCCCAACCGCTGGATTGCATTTTACGCCACGTATCATAGAATCGCTTAATAAAAAAGGTGTTGATACAGCGTCCCTCACTTTACATGTTGGCATAGGCACATTTCAACCGATACGAACTGAAATTATCACCGAGCACAAAATGCAACCCGAGCAATTCTATATACCTGAAGAAACATCGAAAGCTTTGATCAAGGCAAGGAAGGATCTAAAAAAAATAGTGGGAGTCGGATCAACGGTTACTCGTGTTTTGGAGTCTGTCGAATTGAGCAGACTTAAGTCCTCCGGATCATCAGGTTGGACAAACCGATTCATCTATCCAGGAAGTAAATTCAAAGTGGTGGACCATCTACTAACAAACTTCCACCTCCCAAAGTCAACACTATATCTCCTAGTATGCGCTTTTGCCGGAAAAAAACTCATTATGGAAGCCTACAGAGAGGCAATACTCAAAAAATACCGGTTTTTTAGCTATGGAGACGCTATGCTTATTCTTTAGCAATCTCCAACGGTTTAATAATTAGACTCTTTTAATTGCCATCTTCATCATTGACCGCCTGCTTAAAATGCTTTCCTGACTTAAATCTTACTACCTTACGTGCTGAAATTTCCGCTTCTTCACCAGTTTTTGGGTTCCGCCCAACACGTTTTGATTTAGCTCGAACCTGAAAGGTGCCAAATCTGCGCAAAATTACTGCCTCTCCATCTCCCAAAGCATTTTTAATCAGACCAATCACTGTCTCAACTGCTTCTTCAGCTTTGGACCTAGGTAAATCAGCGTTGTCGCAAACTTGATTAATGATATCTTGTTTGGTCATACTTACATTCTCCCCCCGTCAGTTAAATCAAATAAATGAGTGTGCCTTACAGCACAGACAAAGCCAGTAACTACATGACACAGCATTAATAGAAAAAGTCTTATCCGCTCCTCTAGCTTTCTCAATCCCAAAATAACGCAATCGCAATAGAACTTCTTGCTTAATTTTCGGATCAAATCAAAAAAACTTAATGTATTTATTTGTTTTGATTATATCAAAAAAATCAAATGTATCAATACTTTAATCCTTAATGTTCACCAGTTCCCCCTGACCCCCTACTGTCACATAACCAAAAAAAACTGTAAACCATTTCAAACAAAGCATTACCCGGTTCACCAATGAGACCGTAAAAACATTTCATAAAGTCAATTATGAAGTGTTAATTTTAAATACAGCCAAGCTACCATTAGTTAGCAACTTTATTTAGAAATCAGACTATCTAGTTGTCAACCGGCAGGAAATGATTTTTTTCTAGGGGAACGAGTTTATACACGGTCTCACCTGGTCGAACCATGTTTAGTTTTTCACGGGCAAGAATTTCAATGGATAAGGGATCAGACTTCAATGCTTCGACTTCAGAACGAAGCTTTTGGTTTTTCCGCTTTAAAGTTTCGTTGCTTGCTTCAAAATCGATCAATTTATTTTCAAATTTATGAACAGTAAGAATTCCTTCCTCATGAAAAATTGCCACAATGATAGCCAAAACAAAAAACGTCAATGTGAGCAAAATAATCTGTTGGTAAAGACTCAGGTTCTTCATGTACTGCCAAGAGTTGAGATGAATTAAGCTTGCATCTTTACTTATTTAAAGCTATGAAAATATTAGGCTCATTGAAAATACTTAACAAGCTCTCACGCTCTAAATTTAGAAAAGACTTTTTCACCGTTAAATACTCCTACTGTTCCTAGCATTTCTTCTATGCGTAATAATTGATTATATTTTGCAATTCGATCTGTTCGGCAAAGAGAACCGGTTTTAATCTGTCCAGCATTGACCGCTACGGCAATATCAGCGATTGTAGTATCTTCAGTTTCTCCTGAGCGATGAGAAATAATTACTGTATAGCCGGCCTGTTTTGCCATTTCTACAGCATTCAGAGTTTCTGTAAGTGTACCGATTTGATTCACCTTAATTAAAATAGAATTACCCACCCCGTCTTTAATTCCCTTCCTCAAAATATCGGTATTTGTTACAAATACATCGTCCCCAACGATTTGAGTCCTATCACCGACTCTCCTGGTAAGACTTTTCCATCCACTCCAGTCATCTTCAGCAAGCCCATCTTCAATACTTATAATCGGGTACTTATTTATCAAGCGTTCTAAATAGTCAATCATTTCATTTGAAGAGAGCTTTTCTTTTTTCCCTACCGCTAGACTGTATTTTTTATTTCTATATAGTTCCGTGGCAGCCACATCTAGTCCTAGCAGAATATCTTTACCAACCTTGTAACCAGCCGATTTGATACCTGCAAGTAAAACCTCAATGGCCTCTTCGTTCGACTTTAAATCAGGGGCAAACCCCCCCTCGTCCCCAACAGCTGTACTATAATTTCGTTTTTTAAGTACAGATTTTAAATGATGAAAAACTTCAGTTCCCATACGAAGACAATCCGTAAAACTTCTTGCACCAACAGGCAAAACCATGAACTCTTGAATGTCTATATTATTATCAGCATGCTCGCCACCATTGAGAACGTTCATCATAGGAACAGGCAATTCCTTTGCATTCGTTCCACCAATATACTGATACAAAGGCAACTCTGTGTCACTTGCCGCTGCTTTTGCCACAGCTAAGGAAACACCAAGGATAGCATTCGCGCCCAACTTAACTTTATTCTTGGTACCATCCAGATCGATCATCAATTGGTCAATCAAAACCTGCTCAGTAACTTCAAAACCTAGGATAGCTGGAGCAATTTTATCATGAATGTTCTTGAGGGCTTTCCCAACACCTTTACCCATATATTTTTTGCTATTGCCATCGCGTAGCTCTATTGCCTCGCGAGAACCTGTGGATGCACCCGAAGGAACAGCAGCCCTTCCCATTATTCCAGTATCTAAAATAACCTCAACTTCAACTGTGGGATTACCTCTTGAATCTAAAATTTGTCTAGCATTGACCCCAACAATCTCACTCATAACGCCCTCTTTTTTCAATATAAGGTAAAAAATTGATCACCCGCATGCCTTTTGTAACGCCTTGTAATTTGCTTCTATTGTCTGTTCTATTTCTTCATCTGTATGTACAGCAGACATAAAACCTGCCTCAAATTGGGAGGGTGCAATATAAACACCCTCCTCTAATAATGAAGTAAAATAAGATCGAAAAAAATTAGTGTCAGAAGATTTTACTGACTCAAAGTCGATGATATTCTGATCCGTAAAAAACATGGAAAACATCGAACCAACCCGGGTAAACTGAGCCTTAATTCCAAGTTTTTTGACATTGGACTCATAGCCAGCGCAAAGTTTTTCTGATTTACGTTCCAACTCATCATAAACCGATTGCCCTGAAAGTAACTTTATCATCTCAATGCCAGCCGTCATAGCTAGCGGGTTTCCCGATAATGTTCCCGCCTGATAAATAGGGCCTACTGGAGCAATATTATCCATCAATTGCCTTGATCCCCCATAAGCACCCACGGGAAGTCCCCCTCCGATGACTTTCCCCAAGCAAGTCAAATCAGGTTTGACTCCACAAATGGACTGTACACCCCCTAGAGCAACGCGAAATCCAGTGATAACTTCATCAAAAATAAGAACCGCCCCCACTTGATTTGTCACCTCGCGCAACGTTTCAAGAAACCCGTTTTGGGGTGGAACAACTCCCATATTTCCGCCAACGGGCTCAACAATTACACAAGCGATGTTATCACCCTCGGCAGCGAAAAGATCCTTAACCTTGCTGGAGTCATTGAATGGAAGCGTTAGCGTATTTTTTGCCAAAGCATCAACAATTCCTGGACACTCAGGAATACCTAAGGAGGCCAACCCTGACCCAGCTTTGACTAGCATACTGTCAACATGCCCATGATAACAGCCTTCAAACTTAACAACCTTATCGCGCCCGGTCACACCTCTTGCCAAGCGGATAGCGCTCATCACAGCTTCGGTACCTGAGTTGACCATGCGAACAACTTCTAAAGAAGGAACAAGTGTAACTACTTGTTCGGCTAACTCTATTTCCAGTTCGGTAGATGCTCCATAGCTTGTTCCCAACTCAACTTGGCGTTTCAAAGCTTCAACAATTTGTGGGTGAGCATGACCGAATATAAGGGGTCCCCAAGAAGCTACATAATCAATGTATTCATTACCATCCGCATCCCATATCTTGGACCCATTGCCTTTTTTAACAAACAAGGGATTGCATCCCACAGACTTAAACGCACGGACGGGACTGTTTACCCCACCCGGCATAACCTCACAAGCTTTGTAAAATAATTTTTCAGATTGAGTTATGTTCATTGACTCACTATCCAATTAAGGTTGACAATTTATCTTTCAGTTGAGCGGGAATTCTTTTAGAGTCGGTCACTACTGAGTTTTCCGTAGCGGAACCACAGTCACAACTTCGCTTATCCTTAAAATTAGAAGCAAGTTTCTTGAGAACTTTTTGCGCGGTTTCAACATTCTTGTGCATAATGTCTAACACAGCTTCCACTGTAACGGGTTCTTCTTCTTCCTTCCAACAGTCATAATCAGTAACTAACGCCAAGGTAGCGTAGCAAATACTCGCTTCGCGAGCCAACTTAGCTTCTGTCGCATTTGTCATACCAATCACGTCCACATCCCACTGGCGATAAACATTGGATTCTGCCCTAGTTGAAAATTGCGGCCCCTCAATACAAACGTAGGTACCTCCATCGTGAACTATCGCGTTCACCTTATGTGCAGCCGAGCTCAAAACCTCTGCGGTAGCTAAACACACCGGGTCTGCTAAGGCAACATGCCCCACCATGCCTGTGGTAAAAAAAGTGCTGATCCTGCGAGTGGTTCTATCAATAAACTGATGTGGAATAGAAAAATGTCCTGGCTGTAATTTTTCTTTCATACTGCCGACCGCACTTATAGAAATAATTTGCTCCACTCCTAGCTTTTTCATGGCAAAGATATTAGCCCGAAAATTAATCTCTGAAGGTGGAATGAAGTGCCCTATACCATGGCGTGGAAGGAATGCCATTCGTGTCCCATTTAATTCTCCGATAACCACGTCCTCAGAAGGAGGTCCAAATGGCGTATCAAGGGAAACTTTTTCAATGACGTTTAATTCGTCCATCGAATACAAACCGCTACCACCAATCACCCCAAGCAACTTCTCAACCATAAACACATCCTCCAATCAAAAAAAGTAGAGATGCCTAAAAACTGATACTACAAATCAAATAAAAATAAATTACACAAAATTTTATATGCTTAAATTTTTCTGGGAAGTAAACACCGTTAGGTAGTTTAGAAAATCAAGGACTTGCATTGATTAGGTATGTACAGATTTAAATTGAATTAAATCTATTTAAATAAAACTCCTGAAATCCTCTGTCTTAATTTACAGTTTACCGATTTAGCGTAGATCCTCTTTCTTCCTATCAATTTCATTAATGAGGAACCTTAACTCACTGACATATTCACCCGCTTTTTGAACCACACTTTCCTCTTTTTTCAAGTTTCGTATTTTCACATCTACATCTTCAGACATAATATTAAGTTTGCTAAGCTTTTTTTCGACATCGTCAAGAGTAACAATTCTGCGATTGAGGGTGTCAATCTTTGATTCTGCATCACCAGTAATAGCTGTAAGATTCTCTATGTTTAGGCTTATCTTATCTAGGTTCCTTCCCTCTTTTTCTATCTGCTCCTTATCTAAATTCACGCGACGAATAACGGCCTCAAGTTCCCCAAGAGCCTGCTGGGTTTCTCGAACTTTACCTTCACCTGTAGAAACTTGTTGTATACGGCTTTCAATTTTATTTACCAGAGCTGACAATTCTTCAGCTTTTTTTTCTACACCTAAAATCAGATCTTCTTTTTCGCCAAGGATTTCATGCCTAGTACGTATATCATTGAGCAAGGCATTCATCTCCTGCATTTTTATCTCGGTTTCTTTTAATTTATCATTTTCTTTTTTCACAGATTCAATCTTGTCTTCAAAGCCATCAAAACTAGTTGCCAACTCATCTCGCAAAACAGAAATTCCATTAATTTCTGCTCCTGCTTCCTTGATCTCTGTAAACTTAGACTGCAACTCAATTTCCATGATGCTAAGCTTGGAAGTTAGGTTGCTCATACGCTTTTCCTGGTCGTCGAGGGCTCTCTTTTCTTTCGTCAAATCAAGTATTTTTTCCTCTACCACGTTGGCCGTTCCCTTAAGATCATCAAGTCGCTGGTCAACTTTTTCTAAAAAGTCTACTTTTTTTGAAGCTTCAGTGATTTTCACGTTCGCTTCTTCGATAAAAAAGTCAAGTCCATCTAACTTTTTCTCCATTTTTTCGACAACAGCTTTTCTCTGAACCTGAGTTTCAATTTTCACATCAAGACTGATAACCAGAGAAGCCAGGTCATTAATCTTTTTTTCTACCTGATCCACCAGTTGTCGTTTCCGAACTACCTCCTCCATTTCATCTGCTGTGGATTCTCTAAGTGTCTGAATTTTTTTAACCGTGCCTTCAAGGTATTCTACTTTTTTTATTTCTTCGTCGAGTCCTTGAACTCTTTGTTCAGCCTCCTCTGCAATAATATTAAACCGGCTCATCTTCTCATTAGCGACATCAATAGCCTTCATCTCTTCCTTAAGAAGTTTCATCTTGTTACTAAGATTATTGACGATGAATGCGTTCAATTTATTAACTTTCTCTTCCGTATTTTCAACAACCACACTGTCATCGCGGATCTTATTAATTTTAGTTTCAACATCAATAGACAATGAGTCTAGGTCATTCAACCTACCGCTGATACTTCTGATCATCTCGTTTTTGACAGAAATATTTTTGGACTCAATTTTCAGACTACTTATGTTGTTCGTCATTTGTATTAGCGTTTCACGAGCCTCTTCAATAACATGCCCTTGACCAAGAACTTTTTCGTAATCACCTTGAAGTTTAACCAAGGTAGTTTTCATTTCTTCCGTATCTCGAGTATAGCTTTCAACTATGGACTTTTCTTGGACGATTGATGCATAACGGTGATCCAGTTCTCGACACGCACCCTTCATTTCCTTAACACGCTCGTTTCCAACCTTCATCATTTCCCGGAAACCGGTAATTTCGGCCACATGGGGTTCAATGCTTTCCAGCATGTGCTCTAAGCGATTTATGCTGCGGTCGGTACTCTTGATTAACTTAGTTTCCTCTCCCAGTTTTTTAATCTTAGAATCCATATCCCAAACAAGAATATTGAGACGCCCTGCATCTTCATTGGCCTTTTCAACAAGGCCTCTTTGCTGTTGTAGACTTTTTATTTTCTGGTCTATGTGATCACTAAGAAGATGAAGCTCTTCCAAGTCTCTCTTTAGGGTGGAATGATTAGATTCTATATCTTTAGCAACTCGCTGAAAATCTCGAACACGAACGTCAAAAATTTTAATTTCTTCAATTTGCTGGCTGACAAATTCGATTTTTTGAAGTGAGTCAGGCACTTGCGTGCTAACTCTATCGAAGAATTGCTTTCGTTCATCTAATTCTGGAATCTTCTTTTCAAAATATTCGACGAGAAGTTGAAGGTTTTTTCTTTCATGCGAGGCAACTGAAAGCAGTTCCTTAATCTGGGTAATATCCTGATTCTTTGCCTCGGTACCTTGCTTTGGTTTATTCGTCTCGGACTTCTCAGTCATAACTCAATCCTCAAAAATAAGTATTGATTTGTCAGTTAATACCTACAAAAATTAAATTGCCAAAATTATCAATAATTATAGCATAGAGTTGATCTCATTTAAATTCAATTACCTAGCCGCTTAAGAACCAGTTCGGCTATTTGAACCGCATTGTAGGCTGCTCCTTTAAGGAGATTGTCAGAAACAACCCAAAAATTAATTGCATTGTCTACAGTAAGGTCTGCACGAACTCGACCTACAAAAACCTCCCCTTTCCCACAGGCATCAACTGCTAGTGGGTATTCATTTTCCCCAGGGTTATCTACCAAAGAAATCCCGGGTGATTTTGATAAAAGGCCTTTAACCTCATCTACTTCCATAGGCAACTCGGTCTCTACTCTTACTGACTCTGAGTGAGAGTAAAAAACCGGTACGCGAACAGCGGTAGGTGAAATCTCGATCGTGCTATCACTTAAAATTTTATGGGTCTCATTTACCATTTTCATTTCTTCTTTTGTGTAACCATTTTCCATAAAGACATCTATATGTGGCAAACAGTTAAAAGCTATCTGGTGAGGATAAACATGATTCTCCACCGACTTCCCATCAAGAATGTTTCTACTTTGTTGCTTTAATTCTTCTATGGCCTTTTGACCTGACCCGGAAACTGATTGATAGGTGGAAACAAAAACCTTACGAATGCGGTACTGATCATGAATCGGCTTCAGTGCAACAACCATCTGGATAGTTGAACAGTTAGGGTTTGCGATAATTCCACACTTTTCACCCAAGGCAGATGGGTTCACCTCCGGAATGATTAGAGGAACATCTTTTTCCATTCTCCATGCGCTGCTATTATCAATTACGAAGCAACCCGACTCAACAGCGATGGGGGCATATTTTTTACTAATGGAACTCCCAGCAGAAAAAAGGGCGATATCTACTCCCATGAAAGAGTCTTCCCTTAGTTCTTTCACTTCAACCACCCCTCCCCTAAACGGCAATCTCTGCCCAACTGATCGAGCAGAAGCAAATGCGCTTAGGCGATCCACAGGGAAGTTTCTTTCCTCAAGGGTTACCAACATTCGCCTACCTACGGCACCGGTGGCACCGACCACGGCGATATTATATTTATATTTTTTATCAACCATTTAGAATGATTATACTAGAAATAAGATTAGCTATATCTCAAGTTCCGCTACAACCTCATCACCCATTTGCTGGGTAGTTACTTCAGTCATTTCCTCTGACATGATATCACGAGTGCGAATTCCCCGGTCCAAAACGGATTCAACCGCCAACTCAATTTTAGCATTGACTTCTTCACGACCGAACGAATATTTGAACATCATACCAACAGACAAAATAGTTGCCAGAGGATTGGCTAACCCCTTCCCTGCTATATCAGGAGCGCTTCCATGGATCGGTTCGTACATTGCTGTTTTTCCTCCAACGCTAGCGGAAGGCAGCATCCCGATAGAACCTGTTAGCATGGACGCTTCATCGCTTAAGATATCTCCAAACATGTTAGTTGTCACAATCACGTCAAACTGTTTCGGCGCTCGAACCAGCTGCATAGCACAGTTATCAACATACATATGCTCTAAAACAATATCACTATATTCCTCGTGAACCTCGGTAACCACATCACGCCACAGCCCCGTAACCTCAAGAACATTTGCCTTGTCGACAGACACGACTCTTTTACCTCTCTTACGCGCCACATCGAAGGCAACACGAGCAATCCGCTTGATCTCTTCTTCCGTATAGACCAAAGTATTAAACCCTCTACGGGTCCCATCGTCTAAAGATTCCACACCGCGAGGTTCTCCAAAGTAAATACCACCGGTAAGCTCCCGTATCACCATAATATCCAGATTATCAATCAACTCTCGTTTTAAGGAAGATGCATCAACCAATGCAGGAAAAACCTTTGCTGGGCGAAGGTTAGCGTAAAGATTTAAATTGGAGCGTAGCCCAAGAAGAGCTCGCTCAGGGCGTAAAGAAAAATCTATTTTCTCCCATTTTGGCCCACCTACCGCTCCCAGCAAAACTGCGTCAGCTTCTTGTGCCGCGTTTAAGGTACCTGCAGGCAAAGGATGACCCTCAATTTCATAGGCAGCCCCTCCCACAGGAACTTCATTTAAGGATAATTCAAGTCCAAGACTTTTTTCCAATGACCCTAAGACCTTAACAGCCTCTTTGATCACTTCAGGTCCTATTCCATCACCGGGAAGTAATGCGATTGTATACTTTTGATTCATTTTAAAATTCTTTCAGATTATTAATAAATGACACCTTGCGGTATCCACAATGAAACTATTAATACTAAACAAGCTAAAAATTACAGCCTAACTAATGAAAATCATTCACGCAAGAAGAAATGAAAAATGAGGCCTAAGCTTTAACCTTATTATTAAACGCGGAAGGAAATAAGGTTGAAAAAAAATATTTTTACCTTATTATTATTTACCTTAAATCCTTTCAGAGGTGGAAAATTCCTTATTCTCCACCAAATTCAAGTTCAAATAAAGTTGTTTGATATCAGGTAGAAATTGAAACAAACGCCGAGTAACAAAAAAATATTCTTTAAAGCTATCTTTCAATTAACAACCGAATCACTTTTCACAACCTTTATCTCATAAAGAATTCGATTATGCTCAATGGAAAACGTATCACCGTAGTCATGCCGGCATATAATGCAGAAAAAACACTAAGAAAAACTCATAGCGAAGTTCCCCACGATATCGTCGACAACATCATTCTCACCGATGACGCTAGCCAGGATCGTACAGCCGAAATTGCCCGACAACTAAACATTAAAACCTTTGTGCATATGGAAAACAAAGGCTATGGAGGGAATCAAAAAACCTGCTATCAAGAAGCACTTCGAGTAGGATCAGACATTGTCATCATGTTGCACCCAGATTACCAATACACACCTAAACTCATTACATCTATGGCCTCTATGATAGCCTATGACATTTTTGACGCGGTAATCGGATCGCGAATCTTAGGAAACAAAGCTCTACAAGGGGGAATGCCGCTTTATAAATACACTGCGAACCGGTTTCTAACTGCGGTTGAAAATTTTATTATTCAGCAAAAATTATCTGAGTATCATACCGGTTATCGGGCTTTCAGCGCCAAAGTACTAGAAAACCTACCCCTGCTAGAAAATTCTAATGATTTTGTTTTTGACAATGAAATGCTTTTGCAAACAATGTATTTTGGGTTTAGCGTCGGGGAAGTTTCTTGTCCCGCAAAATATTTTGAGGAAGCATCATCAATTAGCTTCAGAAGAAGCGTGATCTATGGGATTGGGGTATTACATACTGCTATGAAGTATTTTTTGTCTAAAAATAAGTACAGACACTATCCAATCTTTAATCCCGATGGAAAGAAAATTTGACGACAATAAAAGCATTTTGACAAAATAAAATAAACATGGGGTTCATAATTCTACTTTTCGCCTTCACCTCTTTTCTCCCTGTGATTTAGGATATTCAACGTTAACCAAACACAACCCTTGTGGTTGCGCTGTGGGACCAGCCTTCTGACGATCCCTTGACTCAAGAATCAACTTCACATGCGATGCATGAATCTGCCTTCGCCCAACTTGGATTAATGTCCCCACAATATTTCTCACCATATGCTTAAGAAATCCCCCACCCTCAAAAATCAGAAAAACGAATTCACCTTTTTTAATAAGTTCAATTTTGAATATTTCTCGAACAGGATTCTTGGCTCCACAATTCGACGCACGAAATGATGTAAAGTCATGTTTACCAACTAAATAATTCTTTGCCCGCCTCATCGCAGCGACATCAAGAGGAAATGGAACAAAAAGGCACCTCCTGTACAAAAGCGCTGATGGGTAACTGCGATTAAGTACTGTATAGCGGTAGGTCTTTTTTCCAGCAGAGCGACGCGCATCAAACCACATGGGCACAGCCGAAACTTCTTTAATGACTATATCGTGAGGGAGAAGACTATTAAAGGCTCTCATAAACTCGCCTTCAGTCATTTTAGAAGCCGTAGTAAAATGAGCAACCATACCTTCCGCATGAACCCCCGCGTCGGTTCGACCCGAGCTATGCAACGTCGCCTTTTGCTTCACTGTCTTTTGTATACATTTTTCTAAAACTTCTTGAACAGAGAGCCCGTTAGGCTGGAATTGCCATCCATGGTAGGCGCTACCTTCATACTCTATAAGCAGTTTGATCTTTCGTTCCACTCATAGCCCCTTGTCTAAAGGATTATATTTTTAAGTTTAAGGTCCGCAATTAAACAACTAGTTTAAAAGCACTTTTGAAAAAGAATGAGTTCCTATTACAAGCAAGTCTTCTTGAGCTCTAGTAATCCCAACATAAATCATATTGCGGCTCTCGATACTTTTACTTGGGTAGGATTCCTCGGAAGGGTTAATCAAGGCTACTGCATCAAACTCTAGCCCCTTAATTTGGTGAATATTCGAAATTATAACTCCCGGTTCAAAGCTGAATTGATCACGATGCCCAATTCGGACCTCACAAGAAATCATTTTCTCTAACTCGTCCTTCAACTCCATCGCCTGTTTTGGATACCTGCATATAAGGGCAATTAGCTTATACGGATCTTTTTTCATAAGACCGTTTACCCAACCTGCCAGTGTTTCTAAAAAATCATTCTGATCAACCGCTCTATGCCAGTTCACAGGACTACCCGGCCGACCAAAAGAAACAGAATCTTTACTACCCTCTATTTTACGAGCTAAGTTCATAATAGGTACTGTACATCGAAACGAAACCTCAAGCTGAATCAGTGTGTCTTTTTTAACTTCCAAATTATCCAATATATTTTCCCATCCAATAAATTTTCGAGAAAATAAAATTTTCTGCGACACGTCACCAACAATAGTTAAGTCCCGCTTATCTCCAACTGAGTCCATCATAATTGAAAACTCAACAGGACCAAAATCTTGAGCCTCGTCAACAACTAAATGGTCAAACTCATCAACCCCACCGTGTTTATTTGGCAACCCCCCGTGCTTAAGCTGGATTAGCCTCAAAATAAGAGACATGTCATAGTAATCCAAATGATTTTCCCCTCTACTTTTGTCTACCATCCGACTTAAATAGGATAAATGCTCTCCCAACTTGGCGTCTGCAGGTAAAAAAGAGCCTAGTAATTTTTCATCCGACAACAATTTATAGAGGTCACCAATATAATCCTCCTGACCGGTTAAGAGATTTTGAACATAGTCTAGCGCAACTTTTTTCTCCTTAATGGGCAAATTTGATTC
>ENA-OREN01002260-OREN01002260.1-marine-metagenome-genome-assembly--contig:-NODE-2260-length-20078-cov-4.555722_pt1 | contig 20078 bp, 28 predicted proteins | sample MGYA00248624_ERZ508555 | MGnify/ENA primary metagenome ERZ508555 (study PRJEB26222, sample SAMN06267773) | marine metagenome | isolation source: Saanich Inlet, British Columbia, Canada | place...
TGCAGTATAATCTATGAACATAGATGGCGAATACATTTATACATTTGAAATGCCTTATGATGATGGCTATGTGTTAGCCATTGATAGTCAAGACACAGGTTTAGTAAAAAAATACTTTTGGCGAGATTATATCCATGATGGGTCTTTTCTCCCGATATTCCACGAGGAAACGGATTGGGATAACTTTAGTTTTGACCCACAACGAGGGATTTTACACAACGGCGAAGTAATAGTTTCATTACAAGATTTTAGTGGAAGCATCGGACTAACTGGATGGAATGAACCAGAGCAAAACATTAAGTATCAAAAGGGAGGCAATACAAGTATGCTAACAGTTGCAGGAACTCTAATTGGATTCGGAGCCTTTGGGTATTCCGTTGTTAAACTCACACAAAAAGACTGGCGTAGTGCTGCCATTACAGGTGTTGGCGGTATCGCTGTTCTCTCACTTGTTGGCTGGAATCTTCGTAAGATGACTGGTTTCAATGCACCAACTCGTAACTTTATGAAGCGTTCCGAAGTCGAAAAGATTTTGGACGCATCTCAAGGAAAGATTGTCGGTGTCACATTCATCAAAAAGGACGGGTCCGAAAGAACCTTGGTCGGTCGTATTCAAAAGCGATATTCGCCACCGGGCGGTCCTGACCCATTGGGTGGCAAGGCTGCCCGCCGAGCCAGAGGACTCTTTACTATCTATGATATGCAGAAAGGTGCATTCCGTATGGTGAACATGGACACAGTTCTTGGAATCCGTGCTGGCGGTAAGACTTACTCAGCGTGATACTATGTATGATATTTTAGTAGGCAATAATGGGGCTATGGCTTCTTACCGAGGCGAACTTGGACTTACTTTAATGAATCTAATGTATGATTCTGATGGCAAGCGACTTTACAATAAGATTTTTTCAACTAATACTGGTATGCTACACGACCAAAGTTGGTTAGAAAACTCCCTATTACAAATCCGTTATATCATTGGTAGCATTGATGGTGAGAATGGTATTGGTGTTTTGGATGAAACCGATTTTCTGAAAAAAGTGATGAGAGAAGGTCTTAACACATTTAACACCATTTTAGTAGTTGAACCTTATGCTTACGAAGATTTTCTGAAAAAGGATTATGTAAAGTATTTCAAAGAAGTAATCATTTTGGTTTCTGCGTGAGTAATATGTTTGGAAAAACATTATTAGTTGCAGGTGTATTCTTTCTTTTGGTTTCTCGAATCCCAATCGTCAGGTATGGAGCCAGACAAAGAGGCACTAAGTTGTTGATACTTGGAACTGGTTGTATTTTTATTGGATTAGGTGGTTACATTGATGACATTACCGCCCCCAGCCCTTAACTTTATATGAGTCATACGCCTTATGAGAATTGTTGGCGGGGATACCTGCTGACGGAGATGGCTGAATGTCCCTTCGTGGGGGATAAGGCACTGCTCTCGTAGGAACATGATTCCTGCCGTGGACGGCCAAGTGGCATAGAAGCGAGCCTGTAAATGGGCGGTTAGTAGGTTGGAGTCGTGAACGCAACGGAAACTGCGACGGCTGCATGGAGGTATGTCCAAATCCTTCTCTCACCCTTTTCTAAAGTCCCTTAGTGTAGTGGTCCATCATGTCGGGTTTTGGTCCCGGCGACCTCGGTTCGACTCCGAGAGGGACTACTATTAAATAGGTAATACCGCATAGATTACCCATGAAGAAAGATGCTTTTTGGCAAACCCGTATCAATGATTATGTAGAACTCTATGCTTTTTTTGTGAATCTTATGCAAAAGAAGATTCCTAATATCAGTTTGCATGATATTGATTCACATTGGCATCATTTTATGGAAGAAGTTTGCGACTGTGATGGTTGCCGAGAAGATAGTGATTGCACTATTCACATAGATATTTCAGAATTAGACGACGAGGATTTTGAACCTTAACTTAATAACACTTGTATGACATATCAAAACTGGTGAGCAGATGAAAGAGATTCGAGGATGGGGTCCAACCAGAATCCACAAAGAACTTGCTCTTGACCCAAGTTTAATTGGTAAATCTTGGCAAGCCGAGGCCAAAGATTACACAGGAGATTTAACCACTGGTGTTTCTGTTGGAGAAACCGACCAAACAGGCAAGATGGAAGATATTATCAATTTGTTTCAGAATCGTTTAGAAGTTATTGAGAAAATCCTTAGAGAAGAATTAGGTTTTCATAAGTTTGGAGACATTCGTGAGGTTCAAAAGAACCGTAATAGGTTCGTCAGAAACCAAGTAGCCGTTATTGGATTAGTTACTGAGATTCGCCGTAGTCGTAGTGGAGGTCGCATTGTTGAACTTGAAGACCGCACAGGAGTTATGACAGTTTTTATTCGCAAAGATGACCCAGCCGCAGGAACTTTAGTGACTGACGATGTAGTCGGAGTAGTAGGCAACTTTGCACAAGAAGGAGATATGTTCTTTTGTAATCGAGTGCAATATCCAGAAATCTTACACACCCACCAAAATCGTGGTGGCTTAGACTTTGACCCAGTATCAGTAGCCTTTGCTTCCGACATTCACATGGGTTCCAAACAATTCCTTGAAAAAGATTGGGACAAGATGATGACATGGATGAACTCTGACGATGAAACTGCTAAGAACATCAAATACTTTGTTTTATCTGGTGATGTAGTAGATGGTGTAGGTGTTTATCCCGGTCACGAGAAAAACTTAACCATGTTGGATGTCTACGACCAATACGAGTATTGTGCTCGTAAATTAGATTTGTTACCCGACCACATCACACCCGTAATTCTTCCCGGCAATCACGATGCTGTTAGACCTGCTGAACCCCAGCCTATGCTTGAGCCGTTGATTCGTCAAAGGTTTAACTCCGCCGTTCACACAGGAAATCCCGCAAGGATTTACTTAGACCACGCTGATGAGGCCGACCCCTTCGAGATATTAAGTTATCATGGCAAAGGTATTGACGACATGGTTCCCAGAATGGCTCATGTAACTTACGAGGCTCCAGCCGAAGCCATGAAAGAAATGATGAAGAAACGACACCTTGCTCCAATGTGGGGAGAACGCAACGCTTTATCCCCCGAAATTGAAGACCAAATGATTATCCGAGATGCACCAGACTTATTCGTCACAGGACACACTCACGCTCACCAAGTAGAATGGCATAGAGGCACGCCTTTAATTGTATCATCTACTTTTCAAGGAGAAACAGATTTCATGCAGATGTTAGGTTATCAAGCCAAGAAGTCTTTGCTCACTGTGTATAATTTACAATCCCGCAGCACTCGTGTCATTCCCTTCGGCGACCCATAAGCATAAAACCGTTGCACGCAAAGGCAATCTTTAAGTATCAAGAACTGTTAAACAACCCTATTCCGAGAACAGTTATGTTCGATGGAGGCTGGCACCATGAGTTCTACAATGATAGCATATACACAATTTGAAACACTTCTACGGAATCTAAATTGGGACCTCTCCCAACCATGCTGGTTGAGTTCTCAGGCTTGCGCCTTTGAACATCTCCGCCGGTTTGGTTTAGAAAAAGTTCCGATTCTTAATACCAGATTAGAATGGTTAAGAACTCATCAATCATAAGTAGTTTTATATCAGTGCTCTGGTATATGATTTAATATGGGTATTGCACTACGCTGTTATCATTGTGGCGAGTGGGTTCACAGACCAGCCAAAGGATTAGCATTTTGTCCCAAACCTTGTCGTAAGTTAAAGATTGAATCAGATAACAAAGTTCGAGGACTTTATACCGAGTTCTGGAACGAAGATAAAGACATTCATATTGTTCACGAACACCCCAGAGGTGTTGAATAGTGAACGAACTACAAAAGAAGCAAAAAGAATTGTCTGAGTTGCATGAGCGACATCAGCAAGAGTTCGTCGTGCTCTTTCGAGAACTAAAAGAATTATTGAAAAGTTTAGCCCGCACTTGTGAACATGATTTTCAATATGAGTTCGGAAGTTCTGTTTGTATTAAGTGTGGCATAGATAAAGAGTATTATACTGGCAGGTCGTGGCAATAATGGTAAAGATTTGCTATTGTGGAGATACTATCAAAAGACCCCTTAATGATTCAAATTATTGTTCGGGATTTTGTAAATCTTATGCCTCCAGTGGGAAATCTTGGAGTATGATTAGAGCAGGCCATACAGAAAGTCTAAAGTGTGATTGGTGTGGCACAAACTACCCAGTAGGTTTCGGACAACGGAATGATAAAATCTTTTGTAGTTATGATTGCTCGTTTGAAGCCCAAGCAGGAAAAAACTGGTTGCAGTTCAATTACTGTCGAGTTCTTTCCAGAAATCCAGAGGGATTAGGAGTGCGTGAGATAGCCCGATTACTTGATGAATATGGTTTTCAACAAGCACCCAGAACCGTTACCGCCAAAATTAAAAAGTTAGTAGCACGAGGAGTTATCTTTAGAAAGGAAGGAAGTTATACTCTAAATCATCCTAATGCTTGTGGAAAGTTGTGGTTATCATGCCTTTGAAAGCAATTATTAGACCATGGGTGGGCTTAGTAGCCCTCCAACCTTTGACACTAATCTGGTGTTATCTTTACGATATTGATTATTGGAATAATTTAGGAGTGTTTAGTATCATCTGCACCATCTATCTTATGCCCGTCTACGAATTATACGAAAGATATTATCCCAAATCTTTAAGTATCAGTGATAACCAAGAAGATATATGAGTGGTTTTTTCGTCAGTAATAACTTAGGAACATTTCATTCCAAGAAGGCTGAAACAGTTAAGCCCAAAGTATTTGCAGCCACAACTGCCAATGCTAACAATGGTGATGGACTTAGCACGATAGCATCAGGAACTACATTCAAAGACATATGGGCATCTTCTACCAAGTCAGCACAAGTTTTCTCCAATGATACGAAGGCATATCGCAGTAATGATGGCGAAAGGAAGGAACTACCCGGAAGTGCTAACAGTGCAAAATATACATTTAGAACATACAGTGGTGAAAAAACAGACAGAATTAGCCTTTATGATGATGATGCCCGTCGTCCAAACGGGGGTAGTTATTTAGTTGGAGCACTTAAGATTAAACCCAACCCGGGTGTTAGACTGACTTTTGACCTACTTTCATTCAAGTGTTCTTCACTTTTAGGTTATCTAAAAAATGGTGCAGACCAGAAACTTAAAGATAAGAATCCATGGGGGACAAATCAAGAAGGTTCAGTAGGTTCTACTTATTTTAATTCAAGTTGGGACACGGGCAATTACCGTGCCGTGCGATTCACTTTAGACGGAGACAAAGGAGATTATCTCGAAATTGATATGGACAAAGGAGTTATGTCTGGAAATAACTTTTATGTCAAAACGGGTGGCACATGGTATGGAACATCGAGCGCACCAGATGACATATGCACTGATGAAATCCGAGTTGAGGTTATATTTAGAGGTGCGGCTGCTACATCAAAGCCGGGATGTATGGACTCGGATGCAGATAACGAATGTTCTACTTGTGATACTCCACAAAATAACCTATGCACATATACCACAGCAAAGCCTACTTTAGTGTCAGTGGGTGCAGTGGAAATTAAACAAGGAGAGCCAGTAGTAATTACTTGGTCTAATTCTAATGCTAAATTGACAACAGTTCAAGTTTTAGAAAATAATTCAGTAATTCATACCTCTGTGGATAAGAATGGTTCATACCCACACACACCCACTACTGGTAGTAAAAAATACAAAATTAAAACTCTTTGGGCTAAGGGTTCGTCAAGGTTATCAAACGAGAAAACAGTTAGTGTAGTAGCCCCAACTTCATACATCCCCTGCACCGACCCTAACCGAGCCACAGATACCAACACTGGAGAGTGTGCTGCTAATTGTAATACAGGATATTATCTTGGTGACGATGGACTTTGCACAACCTGTGATGAACCTAACCGAGATTCGGACTCTAATGGCCGATGCACCACTTGTTTGAGTGGTTACGCCGAACACACCGATGGCACCTGTCAAAAAGTCGGTTGTATGACTTACGCCGATGGTTCATCAGCATCCGATGATTACGAATATGACCCAGATGCAGTAGTTAATGATTCTACTATGTGTCAAGGAAAAGAAGAAGATACGGACCCAGACATTGTTCCTGAAGATATTGATTGTGAACTTTCAGATTGGGGTGATTGGAGTGATTGGTCGGAATGGTCTGAGGCAGATACCTCATCAGGCACTCGCACACGCACACGAAGCCGAACTATTGTTACGCCTGCCTCTGGTGCTGGTGCAGTGTGTGAATCACTCGACGAAACCGAAACCGAAAATGGTGAGTTAGACCCAGACACAGGCGAAGTCACGATTACTACTCAGACCACAGGTAGCACCACCACCACTGATGAAACTGAAACCAGTTCACCCGTAGTTCCGATTCTAATCGGAGTTGCCGCCCTTGGTGCTTTGGCACTATTGATGAGGAGATGAAGACATGGCAGTATTAACAGAAGGACATAACTATCAGGATTACCTTATCTCAAATACATGGTCTGCGGATGAAGGCGCAACTGCCCAACAACCCGCCGACAATATCCCGGGTATGCAAGTTGAACCAACCTCACCGGGTTGGATAGAAGTTATTAAGAATCTACCTTGGGTTAAAATTGGATTAGTAGGAATGGGTCTGTTTGGACTTATGCTGGTTAATTCAGGATTATCGCCTGATGAGTAATCTTTAATACATTGATTTGTCATATTTAGAATATGAGTTCATGTGATGTTTGCTCTACGAAAGTTTATCTACGAAATGGTAGCCGTAATAAGTTTCATACTAATTATTGTTCAAGATTTTGTTATGAACTCAACAAGCAAACTCTGGACCCAACTACGACGAAGTTAAAGATTAACTGTTCTATGTGTGGAACACAATTCAGCATTACTTCCAAACATTGTAATGCTAAACATTCTAATCTGTGTTCTATTGAATGTCGTAATAAAAAAGACACCCAATTTGGTAGAAAGTCCCAGAAAAAATACAGTATTCTTATGATGTTGAAACTCAATGGTAGATTATCAGCCACAGATATTTCCACCAGACTCACTCAAGCATTTCCCTCCTTTAGATTAAATCCTGCTTCGGTATCAGCAGCCTTGCGAGTTTTTGTTCTTAGAGGTGGTGTGCGAAAATACACAGACACTCATGGTAGCGAATATGAATTAGTCTATGATATGCCACTACAAGAATTATGTAAAACTTTAATACACTGATAAGCCTATATCATAATTATGAGTCGTTTAGAAAATCTCAGATGCTATTTAGCAGGACCCATCGACCACGCCGAAGATGATGGCGTAGGTTGGAGAAAAGAAATTACTAAGTGGTTGGTAGAAAGAAATGTTACTGTTTTAGACCCTTGTGATAAACCAATTAAAAACACCAAATACCGTGAAATTGATGAAGAAAAAATCAAGATGATGGAACTCAAGAGCACAGGTAGATACTACGAATTAACTCGTCGCATGAAAGAGATTGTCCACATGGATTTAAGAATGGTAGATGTTGCCGATTTCTTAATTGTTTATCTTAACCCAAACATCACAATGTTTGGAACAATTCACGAGTTGATTAACTCGCTGAGTCAGCGTAAGCCTACTTTAGTAGTGATTGAAGGTGGCAAACAACACGCCAGCAATTGGCTCTTTGGATTGATGGACTACAACTTTATGTTTGATAGTTTCGACGATGTTAAGTCATTTTTGGAACAAATTGACAACGAAACCATAGAGGGCGACCTTTCTCGTTGGGTGTTCTTTGAATAATAGTCTTTAAGTATCAAGGAAAATAACCTCCATGTATGCCGGAGGAAACATTGGATGTCGAAGCCATTACAGACCTTGCCGAAAAAGCGCAGGTGATTGCTGAAGCCACAAATCGCCGCCAAGAAGATGTGTTAGCAGATTTATTGGATGATGGACAAGCAAACATGAGTGCGGGAGCAGATGCCACCACGCAGGATTTCTTAGATAAAGCCCAAGAACAAGCCGAGAAACTTAAAGGATTACTAACCACTTTGATACCGATTATACTGCTACTTGGTGGTGTCGGTGCAGAAGGATTAGGTGTTTTAGACTTAACAGATTGGGGTTCCAATTCTATGTGGGAAGATGACCCAAATAACATTCGTCGGGGTTGCACTGCTTATGACGCAGCCAATTATAACTCTAATGCTAACGAGGACGATGGTTCCTGTTATTGGGATAATCAACCACCACCCTGTAATCCACAATGGTATTATGACGAATATGGTTATCTTGATGATAATAATTTAGAAGTTAGATTCGCTTTCCAAGACAATGCTGGGTGCAACATAGAGCATTTCGGAGGACACTTCATTATCACTCTTTTTGAAAGCGGAGAACCACAAAGCCCAGTATTCCTTCGCAACATAGACTTTGTGAATGGTATTAGTATGGAATATACTTTTGAAGATTTAGCCGAAGGCAATTATAATTACCGAGTAGAGTTCCATGTCGTAGAATGTGAAGATGGTTCTTGCGAACATGGTGATGAATACTACTTACCATCCAGTCAGCAATTTATTATTGAATCACAGGAAGAACCCGAAGGTTGTGATGCTTATCTTATCAATCAACAAGCCTACCTTCTGGAAGATGATTCCGAACAAGACGCTGTTAGAATCAGTGCCGATGTAGACTTGGTAGACGAAGAAGAGAATTGTGACGACGAACAATTTGAAATCACTTGGAGATTGTATCAAGACGGAGAAGTAGCCTACGAAGAAAAAACTTTTGAAGACGGCCAAGTTTCTGACCCAGACGGTGCTGATTACACCTACCACACATGGGATGGCGTTTCAGTAGGAACTTATGAACCCAAAATTATTCTTAGACTCAATGGAGAAGTTTTGGATGAAAAGTGGATTGCTCATTCTATTGACATATTAGAACAAGAAATCTGGGGTTGCACCGATTCCGAAGCCACTAATTACAGCCCAGATGCTACGGATGATGATGGCTCGTGTGAATATCCACCTCCTGAAACTTGTGAAATTAACCTATTTGATATTGCACTACAAACCAATGCTACCCATGCTACTGTAACTTTTGATTTAGATTGTGGACAATCTGCTAATGATTTAGACGGTTACAATGTATCAGTTCAATTCTTGATTTATCCACTCAATGATACTTCGGAAGAAAACATCGTAGTTTATGACACCTGCTTGCACTACATTCAAGGATATGTAGATGATACTCATACGATTACCCTTACTAATTTTTCAGATAACAATACCACGCACTATGACATTTATTGGTATGCGATTTGGACAGATGCAGACGACCAACAACAGTTTATTGAACAAAAGTGGCTCAATCGAGAGATGAATCCATAGGCTTAACTTTAAGTATCAGTTCCGAGCACTGATTACTATGCGTGACCCAATCCATGTTACCAAAGAAGCAGTTATTGTCGGGGCAGCCGTTCTTGCTGTCGGTAGTGTGCTAATGATTCTACCCGTTTCGTGGAAAGACCACCCATCGTGGCCTTACCTCGGCACATTTATCGCCGGTTTTTCTACTCATTGGTTGTTTGAAGTTATTGGTGGCAACGATTACTTCTGTCGTCAGTTTTGACATCACAAAGTTTAAGTAGTCGTTTGGAACAATAATCTGTATGGGTTGGACAGCAGTAGAACCACTCTCCCCGGGTTTCTTTCAAATTGACCCAAGTGTTATTCAATTAGATGCAGAAGGCAACCGTGTTTTCCACGCTGGAGCAGGAGGGGCAAGCAAGGCATTGATTAAGAAAATCTGGTTGGCTGCTAAACAAACCGTTAAAGATGCAGTGCAAGCCACCATCAAAGCATTCGTTAAAAAAGATGTGGCTGTTAAGATTAGTGATGAGGTCGGAGAAGACCTCACAGCACAAGCCATAAAAAATGTTGATAAGAAAACATTTCCATCTGGTATGACGGGTGAAGAGTTATCGAAACAAAACCCCGGAAGTTGGATGGCTGCGGTCAAAAGAGAAACTGGAGATTTGGCTTCTAAGCAAATTGATGACTTAGCCGAATCTACCAAAGGAGGACTCAAAGAGGTGGTAGGAGATGGTGGAGAAATTACGCTCAAAAAAGGTGGAGCCGAAGTTACAGAAGTAGGGGTTAAAGAAGTTCCAGAGACTCTTATTGATGAAGCGTTGCCTGTAAAACCCACAAAAGAATTATCACCCAGAGGTAAAGCACTTAAAGATAGTGCAGACAAATTAACTCAAAAAGGTTTGTTATATGGTGCCTTGGCAACCACCGCCGTTATGATTCTTTCACCATTGACTGAAGCCTTGGGGGAGGGATTCGGTGATTTAGTAGATAATGTTACTGGTGAGCCATGTAAAGAAATTGATGATGCTGAAGAGAGGGAGAGATGTGAAGATAAGGCACAAGAGAGATTACTCTTGGTTGGTGCAGCAGGTGTTGGACTTGCAGGATTATTTGGAGCATTGATTATTACTCGTTTAATTCCAAAGGCCAAAACCGACGAGGATGAGTGAAACTTATGGCTACCTTGAAAGGTTGGACCTCGCCTGATAAAGCCGTCTTCGGACAATATGGCGCAGGCACTACTTCGGACAAAACTAATTTGGAATCATCAGTGATTTTGAAAAGAAACGGAGTCACACAACCTTCAGAATCATTAACACCCACAGAAGGTGGAAAAGTTATTAACTTTCCTGAAACATTGAAAGGTGACATCATACAATGGACAGCAAAAACTTTGTGTGATAATGACCCAACATCAGATAGAGTAAATGTAACTTTATCATATTATGACCCAATCTACATTGGAAAATTGACGAATCGTATTTTAGAAGTCATTTCGGATGCTGACATGGTAAAAGTTATGCGAGGAGATAGCACAGTTCTGGAACCCTATATCGAGAATGAATTAGATGTTGCACAAGCCATTAAACAAGTTTATTCAACCACAGTTATCACAGATTCAGATGGAAAAGCCGCAGGAGAAATACCATTTCCAGAGAATTATTTATTTGCCGACTATATTCTAACAATTCATTATGGTTATAGTGGCGTAGCAGAAAGAACTGATAAAGACAAAGCCGTAGAGTTTTGGACAGCAGAAGTAGGGTTAGCCATGTTAGAGATTGGTTTAATTGCCCTTTCAGTAGTATTTCCTATTATTGCTCCTTTTGCTATTCCTACTGCCGTAGTAGTTGGTGGAGCCGATATAGCAGTAGCAGCCTCTATGTATCTTTCTAATGGATTTGGAGCCATTGATGAAAATCGCAGAGGTTGTTTATTCCCAGCCACGGGTTGGAATCAAACTTACAACTTTATTTTAGATGAGCCTGTGTTAGTTGAAGATGACTCTGAAAATCCAGAAGCACCACCTAAAGAACAGTCGGCCATTACTACCACTATTGTTAATCAAATAACACCTGAAACTTTAAGTCGTATTGAATCTATTCAAAAGCAATATGGTTTTAGTGGTGTCAGCACAGGAGCCTTTTTAGGAATTATAGGTTTGTTTGGAATTACTGCTGCTTTGATATTGTTACGAGGAGGTAAAAAAGATGAGTAAAACTTTTAAGGCTTCCGCAGATATTCCCGGTTATGATGTAGCCATTGATTTAAGAAAGAATAAAACTAAAGAGCGTGACCCCAAAAAACTTTGTGGTTCTAAGCACGCAGTTTGGATTGGCATACAACCACCACCAGTTGGAGGTCCTAACAAAATAATTCCATTTGAAAACAACATTGTAGTTGCATTTTGGGCTAACGATACCTCTGGAGGTGGTATTCTGGACCCCGGTGCAATTATAGGTGGAATAACTGTCGCCGCAACTGACCCTAAAAAATACCGAGAAACTGTGGACACTGGACAACAAATAGTGGTGCAAAATCTGGCAGATTGTATGGACAAAGAAGGCACAATATGGCAGTGTAAAGGCGAGTGGGCAGAAGCCACAGTATTCACAGGATTAAATCAAACAGTGGGTCGAGCAGGTTCATGGGTTGCAGCAGTTCCTAATTCCGTTAATACAATTGCTAATTATTATGGAATCTGGGATTCCAATGAACCCGAAGATGAAGATGATGTTTGGTATAACCCTGTTGATTGGTTCGATGCAGAACAAAAGTTTGCCACAGATTTTTTAGGACTGGATTACCACAGTGCTGCTGCTATGACTCATAAAGTTTCAGTAGAAATTACTTGTCGTCAAAATGGTAAAACCCGTGTAGTCCATGATACAGAACTTTCAGGCACTTCTGAAGTTTATGATGGCAATAAACCATTACCCGCATTAGGTTATTACACCATTGATTCACCCGGCGAATGGAAAGTGCGAGTCAAGTCTATTGCATCTGGTGGATGTGCGGACCCACGCTTAGATGTTGTCGAAACTTTTACTGTTGCCGAACCTTCCACGAACTCTGCGAGTTCTGCGGAAAATCACACCCGGCAAATTATCGGACCCTCTGGAAAGACTATGAAAGTTTCACCTACGGCAATAGTGATGGCCTCTTCCGAAACAGTAGACAACACCAGTTTTAATTTGAATCCACCTTTAGTTGGCCTCGCCGCCTCAACTTTGTTTTACTTGGCTTACCGATGGTGGACTAAAGACGAAAGAGAAGCATGGCAACAACTTTCTAAGAAGTCTTAAGTAAGTGCTACACATTAGTAGGCTTATGTTGTGTCCGATTTGTAATTGGAAAATGACAGAACGCCGTCAATGGAGTTCTGCTGGCTTTGCACTTGGATTATTTTATTGTAACGATTGTGAATGTGAAGTTTCTATCAAAGCCCCCATCAGTAAAGTTCCATCATGGCCGTTCCCAGATGCCGAAGAAGAATGAGAAGTCTTAAGTAAGTCCTATCACATAACCAGAGTATGTCCAAGAAGAATCTTGTGTTAGTAGATGCAGGATGGTTTGTCGGAAGAAATGCTCGTCATTGGAGTCCCAAAGGAGGGATGAAGCGAGCACACCGCAAATGGATTATTCGTCAGAAGAAACCAAATCCGTATATGTTCGTCAAGGCTTGTCGAAAGATTGTCTTTAATGATTTTCAATATCTTGATTTGAGGATGACTCAACTTAAAGTTTCACCTAAGTTCGGCAATTCTGAAGTTATAGTTTGTTACGATGGCATTAACGCTCGCCAGCGTCGTGGCCTAATATCCAGTGCTTACAAAGGTAATCGTGCTATTCTTACAGATAGTGCAACTTATGATGCCGAGTCATATGTGATTCACGATTTAAGAGAGGACTTTCAAAAGTGGAGTATCAATCCAATGCACCCTCGTCATGGATGGACAGGATTATACGATGATTACAAAGAAGCCGATGATTTAATCGCTGAAAAAGTTTTAGAAGCCTTTGAAGACCCAGACATTGAAAACATTGTTATCTTTACTGGTGATTCTGACATACACCAAATCTATGCTTGGGATTTGCCTGCGGGTAAAACTTTACGCATTTCTAATGTGCAAAACATTATCAAACCCACTGATATTGAAACCAATAATAAAATTAAGATGTCACAATTTGTAGATTGGAAGTCATTAACTGGAGATACTACGGATAATATCGTTAGCATACCGGGGTTAGGACCAGTAAAAGCAGCCAAACTTATCAATAAATATGGCTCTTTAGATGAGATACCTGTCGAACAGTTTGTTCGCTATCGAGTTCAAGATGCTGACGAAGTAGCAGCCTTTTTGTCCGATTACCGTGACGAAAATGAACTATCGGCATACCGAGTAGAAAAGGACTACGGTTATTTTTGGAAATCGTTGGAGTCTAAGAAGCGTGACCTTCTGAGTGTCGAGGAATACGCCTCCATTTCAAGTCTGATTCCTCCAGACTTGTTTCAGAAAGTAGATTATGGTTCATTGATTCAAGCGAACCGAGTGATGATTCGTCTGCCGTTTGAAATGCCAGAATCCCTAACAACTGATTGAGTGCATCGGGCAACCAATCTTCCAGATTGGTGCATTCGTGAGGACTAATACCCAAATATCGGTAATTATCCATCTCTACATAGGCTTTTTCTTTAGTTTCCTTGCGTTTTCGATATTTAGGTGCTGCTTGACGAACCCATTCACTTACTTCTTTCATTTCTTTGGGTCCGTAGTCTAAACCCCAGTATTCAATAATGATGCTATCAGTAATACCCAATTCAGGCGTAGGTAGTATCACCCAATCAGGAACTATTCTTTTATCTTCTATCCAAAATACAGGTTCATAGACATAGTTTAACCTATGAGCATACAACCAGTTGTCAATTTTGGCTTCAGAATAACTTTGAACCCAATAACCGGCTTTTGTTTTCGTGCGTTTAGACCCACTTTTATTACGATGGCGTTTAGCCATAATTAGGCTTGAGTAACACGACTACTTAATCTCTTCGTTATTTGGCTCAACTCTAAAGCAAAACTTTAAGTATCTGCTTAGAGAATAATTAACTTATGGATGACAAACCATTTCCGAGGCGCATTCTCGTGCCTATTAAATCTTCTGAACCCGAAGACTCGGAAGATATAGTTAGATTAGGATTGTTAAACTGGTTAAGTATTTCACAAAATCCTTTAATTTCGGGAGATACTATGAAAGCCTTTATTCCAAAAAGCATAGATACCAATCTTCTTGCTGACGATGAAGTAATAGTGAGGAGGAATCCTATGTTATTTCCTACCCAAACTACCAATGCCGATACTTTAGAGGAATTACAATCCTACCTTATCAATCATATTATTGCAGGCGTTAAAACTGCTTACACCACCGCTACTACATTTCTTCGAGTGAATATCAATTTGAAGTGGCTGCAAACCGTCGAAGGAACACAATATGAAACTTATTACAATTTAGTAGAAACTGAATCATCTAACACCGTGGCCAGAATTATAGTCACACACCCAGAAACCTCGTTTGAGCATCTAAAAGATGGATTAGATATTTTCTTTGAAAATAATTTTGAAGTAGATACTGCCGCTACGGAATGATATGAAGTTTTAAGTAGTTCTTGGGTGATATGATATTTATGACCCTCAAAACCTTTGAGATGGAAAAACAGAAATTGGATGAGTTAGTTGAGGCTTCAGGCCCGGGTGGAGTTTTTGAAAACCGAATGTTATTTCATATTTTATCACAAATACAAACTATGGGTTATGCTTGGCGAGATGAGTGGAGTGTTGTGCTTTATCATGGCGACCATGAGGGTTTGACTTCAGATGCTTATTCCGAATATCTTGACCGCAAAGCCAGTGGTGAAAAAGTTTGGTTTGACCCCGATGCTAATGACAGCCAAGGAAAAGTTCTGTTCACAGAACCAGTGATTGAGGAGGAATAATTCTTGAAACCTCGTCCTAAAAGTTTGGATTGCCCTGCTTGTGGTTCACCCTATCATCGACAAACATTAAAACTTAAAGGCTCAATGTATGAGTGTGGTTGTGGATATGCAGTTCTGCTCGGCAAGACTCGTCGCAAGACGAAACCCACTTCATAAGGTCATACTTCATATAGGTGCTAACACATAGTCTACCTATGGTTAAGGTAATTGTAGATTCTCACGAGCATGGTAGAATCAAAGCCATGGCAGAAATGGTGTTGAATGCTGAAGTTGAACCCCTATCTTGTGGCGACTTTTGGGTTCAAGGCATTGGATACGACGACCAAGCCGTCACAGTCATGGTAGAACGCAAAACATGGAGTGATGCTTATGGTAGTTTTAATTCCAAAAGACTTCAAGAGCAAGTTACTCGTTTGATTCAAACCGCAGCCGAAGATTCATCTTACCGACCTGTTTTGTTAGTTGAGGGTTCACCCAGAGATATTTACGGTGTCAATGGAGATAGAATCCGAGCACTTCAGCAACATCTTAACCGACTATCGGTAGAAAGTTTGCCAGTAATTTACACTGAATCAATTGATGAAACCTTCCGTTATCTTAACAGCATTGTTCATAGAGTTAAGTCTAAAGAGTTTGGTTCATTGGTTCGACCCGTAACCGTCGTTAGTTCTACTCGCAATCGTCATCATGCTTTGTTGGAACAAATACCCAAAGTAGGTCGCACCACAGGCAAGAAAATCCATGAAAAATATGATTCATTAGTTGATTTTGTTAATCGTTTCGCTGAAGACCCCGCTATTGGTTCACACACTAAAGCCTATGAATCCATTTGTGCATTCTTAAATGAAGTCTGGCTCACCAAAGAATCAGAAGCCATTACTAAAATGGAGGTGTCAGAATGAAACTTAGTGCGAAAATCCCAGTCACTACTATGAAGAATGTTATTTCTATTCTGGAAAAGGTATCTGAAGAAGCCATCTTTACATTTAATTCACAAGGCTTGAGAGTCAAAACCGTTTGTGCTAATCGGTTTAAGTTAGTAGATTTGTGGGTAAAAGACACGGCTTTCAAGAACTACGATTGTGAAGAAGAGATTAAACTTGGTATTGTAGTAGACCGTATCAAAGATATTACCAAAACCTTAACTGCTAAGGATGAACTCACCATAACCTATGAAAACGATAAGTTTTCTCTGGTAGCCAACGGTATTCGTCGTGTGATTAAACTTCTAAGATTAGAATACATGAATGAAGTCAAAGACCTTCCAGAGTTTGAATACACCTTTTCTTTAGAAACTTCTTCCAAAGAAGTTAGAGATTTCCTCAAAACATTGGGTAAAACCGTAGCCTTTGATAGTATCATTCGTCAAGAAGGCACAGGTATGGAGATTATCTGGCGTTCCAAAAACGACGAAGAACCTGTGGAGTGGAATCCAGACCTGAAATCTAAAGATGATGATGACAAACTAATTCGCACCTCAACTTTCGGTTCATTTTCTTCTACTTGTTATACTACTGAAGAAGTTTTAGCCGCCGTTGCAGGCACACAACGCTCACAAAGTCTTGTTGTTCAAGGAGGACAAGATATACCACTACGATTTGACTGGGAACCTTATGAGGGTGTTCGGGTTATCTCATTAGTAGCAAATAGGAAGTGAAGATATGAAAAAAACCAAACCCACAAATTATGAAGCCGCCAAGAGAACTGTTATTGTTGGTGAAAAAGTTACTGCCGAAAACATGGTAACACGACTTATCGAAAATCGTCGTCGTGAAATCCCGACTAAACGAAGTCTGTCTGCCAAGATGAAAAAAGACCCAGATTTTATCGTGATTTCTAATCAGCGTGGACCCACTATTTTTCAGCGTATCGCATAAAATCACTCGTCCAAAAAATAGCCGCAGCGAAACCTTAAGTAGTTGATACGAGATACATTAAAATCCGCAGGAGAACTTATTATGAGCCAATTTGAATCAGACCCCACAGCCTTCCATTTGTCAGAACATTTTATCACTAAGTTCAAGAGGAAAAAAGCCCCATTTGGATTTAATGGTTTAGGAGAATTGGTCTACAACAGAACCTATTCCAGACTCAAAGAAGATAATAAAAATGAACAATGGTGGGAAACGGTTCAGCGAGTTGTTGAAGGCACTTTTAATATGCAGAAACGCCACATTGATGCTAACGGCTTAGGTTGGAATGCTTGGAAAGCCCAACACTCGGCTCAACAAATGTATGACCGTATCTTTAACATGAAGTTTTTACCACCCGGTCGAGGTTTGTGGGCTATGGGAACACCCATCACTGAAGAAAAAGAACTTTTCGCTGCTTTGAATAACTGTGCTTTCGTTTCTACTGAAGCCCTTGCTTCTGAGTTTTCTAAACCTTTTTGTTTTCTCATGGATGCTTCGATGCTCGGAGTAGGAGTCGGGTTTGATACCAAAGGTGCAGAAAAACTTGTTCTTAAGGGTCCTAACCCATCTCGTCGTGATGAAGAGTTTGAGATTCCAGACACTCGTGAGGGTTGGGTAGAATCACTACGCTTACTTTTAGATTCTTATGCGTTAGGAACGGGTCGTTTAGTGTTTGACTATTCTTTGATTAGAGCCGAGGGCGCACCCATCCGTGGCTTCGGAGGAGAATCCTCTGGACCAGCACCGTTGGTAGAACTCCACACCACTATTTCAGGGATTTTGGATGAACAAATAGGCCAACCTTTGAGCATCACTTCTATTGTAGATATTATGAATCTGATTGGCAAATGTGTAGTCGCTGGTAATGTGCGTCGCACAGCAGAAATTGTTTTCGGTGAACCTGATTCCGAAGAATACCTTGACCTCAAGAATTACGAGGTTAATCCTCATCGTGCTACTTATGGATGGACCTCAAATAATTCTATCTTTGCCACCACAGGGATGGATTACGAACCCGCCGCCGAGCGCATACGCTACAACGGTGAACCCGGTTTTGCTTGGTTAGACAACATGAAAGCCTATGGGCGCATGGCAGACAAACCCAATAATAAGGACCATCGTGCCAAAGGAGGCAACCCTTGTTTAGAACAAACTTTAGAGTCCTATGAATTGTGTTGTTTGGTAGAAACTTTCCCTACCAATCACGATTCCTTAGAAGATTACTTGACTACGCTCAAGTATGCTTACTTGTATGCTAAGACAGTGACTTTGGGTAAAACCCATTGGCCAGATACCAACCGAGTTATGCTTCGCAACCGTCGTATTGGATGTAGTATGAGTGGTATTGCCCAATTCCTTGCTAACCGAGGCACAGGCGCACTTCAAGAGTGGATGGACAAAGGTTACGAACACATTCAGAAACTCGATAAAGAGTATTCCGATTGGATGGCAATTCCAGCCTCAATAAAAACCACTTCTATCAAACCATCTGGCACAGTTTCCTTACTTGCAGGAGCCACACCGGGAATCCATTTCCCAGAATCCAGATATTACATTCGTCGTATGAGGCTTGGTATCAATTCTAATCTTGTGCCAGCCTTAGAAAAAGCAGGATACAAAATTGAACCAGCCTTTGGTAGTGAAACCACAACTCTCGTCGTCGAGATTCCTGTTGATGTGGGCGAAGGTGTGCGAACATTAGATAATGTTACCATGTGGGAGCAACTTGGGCTGGCTGCATTAGCCCAAAAATACTGGGCAGATAATCAAGTTTCATGCACCATAACTTTTAGCCCCGAAACTGAAGGCCAACATATTGCCCCGGCTTTGGACTTGTTTCAATATCAACTCAAAGGTATTTCATTCTTGCCAAAATTAGACCATGGTGCTTATCCACAGATGCCTTATGAAACTATTGACGAAGCCACTTATATCAGCATGAAGGCAGGACTTAGCAAACTTTCTTTTGGCCGAGTCAAAGGCGAAGAGATTGCTATTGAGAGATTCTGCGACAATGATATGTGTGAAATTGATTTCAATCCCGTGGATGTTGAAGAAATCCCTGAAGCATAACTATAAGTAACAGATACAACAATTATACTACTGGAGTCACCTACAACGATATTCACTTTCTTGGTATCAACCTCCCCTCACTTCGTAGGTGGCTCCACCCCAATCTTTAAGTATCGGTAGTGCTAACAGGTTAGTATGGCAGATGTTGTGGAACTCATGGATTTTTGGCCAATGGACGATGATGAGAACATCGGATTCGTGGCCGCAGATAGTGATTTCCAACTTTGGTTGATTTCTGGAATCGGAGTTGGCTTTGATGATATTTCTTATTCTGTCATTGATGGTCCTGATTCTTCAGGCATCTACGAACTAATTATGGATTTCGAGGATTATATGAATCTTGCTGATTTGTATTCAGAATACTTGGAATCAGGATGGGCTGGATTAGAGGAAGAAGACTTTGATGAAGTTTTCGCTGCACCATCAGATGAAAACATAGAAGTGACTTTTAAGATTCAAGACGCTGATATGAAGACATTTTATCACACAACAGATGCCCCTTCAGGATTAAGTGATGAGGATATAGTCACTTATGTTTGGGGTGTTCCCAGTTCCTTCAATCGAGAAGATAATATGTATCACTTACCTTATGATTGGGAAGGCGTGGGAGACCATTTCTTTGCGAAAATTATGAGTTCTGAAGAAGAAGGTTCTGCCCCTGTTCAAGACCCAATGGAGTTTGGAGAAATGGCTAACTGGACACCACTTGATGGCACACCCTCACTTAAGCGTCGCAAAGATGCT
>ENA-OREN01002264-OREN01002264.1-marine-metagenome-genome-assembly--contig:-NODE-2264-length-20058-cov-3.998999_pt1 | contig 20058 bp, 19 predicted proteins | sample MGYA00248624_ERZ508555 | MGnify/ENA primary metagenome ERZ508555 (study PRJEB26222, sample SAMN06267773) | marine metagenome | isolation source: Saanich Inlet, British Columbia, Canada | place...
AAAATAAGATACTTAATTACTCCGGAAGGTGCCAAAGAGAAGTCGTCCTTATTGTACAAAAGGGTAGAGAGTACGATTCATTTCTATTTAGAGGCGAAAAGGGTAATAAAAGACAAAGTCATACATTTAAAAAATGAAGGTATAGAAGATGTTTCAATCTACGGAATAAACCATATATCAGAAGTTCTGTTCATAGTGCTAAAAGAACTGGGCTTGGAACTGGCTCACGTGGTTGACGATAACAAAGAAGGGGACGTGTGGTTTGGTTATACGGTAGTTAAAATGGATGAATTCGTAAAGTCTAACACTAACGTATTAATCCTTGCCTCTTTTGATAAAGAAGAAATAGACGGTTTTTGTAAAGAACAAGAAAATGTTAAGGTTGTTGTTCTTAGAGAATAAAGAATAGTAGGAAAATTAATGTAAATGGTTGTGTGATTGGATGTTATACGTTCCTTTAGGTGTAGCTGAGAGGGGATTGGTCTGCGTACAGGATGTTTAGAACGAAAAATGGCTAATGCAGAAAAGGCAAAAATCTTATCATCAAATTCTCTCAAATAATTAACCGCAACAGAAAATACTCTCATGGCTAATCAAGACGCAGATAAATGGGACTTTATCATCAAACCAAAAAGTGGCTGGTCTAATATTGACTTTTGTGAAATCTTTAGATATCGGGATCTAATTCTGATGTTCGTAAAAAGGGATTTTGTTACATTTTACAAGCAGACTATTTTGGGGCCATTATGGTACATTATCCAACCTTTGGTTAATTCAGTCATCTTCACAATTATTTTCAGCAGGGTAGCTGAAATCCCTACAGACGGAATGCCGCCTTTTCTCTTTTACATGGCCGGAACGGTGACTTGGGGCTATTTTGCCGCTTGCCTGACACAGACCAGCAACACCTTTGTTACGAATCGGGAAATCTTTGGAAAAGTTTACTTCCCAAGAATGACAATACCAATTTCAATAGTTATTACTGGGCTGTTTCAATTCATGATTCAGTTTGTAATATTTATTGGGTTCTTGCTTTATTTCTGGTATCGAGGGACTCAGGTAGTACCTACCATAATGATCCTTACTCTGCCACTGATTCTACTCCAGATGGCGGTTTTAGGGTTGGGGATGGGAATGCTGATTTCTTCCTTGGTCACGAAGTACCGAGACTTAACCTTTGCGATGACCTTCGCGGTTCAGATCTGGATGTACCTCACTCCGGTTGTCTATCCCCTAACTCAGGTTCCAGAGCACTACCGTAATCTCTACGCGCTCAATCCCATGGTATCGGTTGTGGAAACCTTCAGGGGGGCGTTTCTAGGAGTCAGTTCTATTGAACCAAGCCAAATCCTTATCAGCGTACTGGTGACAGTGGGAGTTTTCTTTGTCGGTGTCGTCCTCTTTCGTCGCATTGAAAAAACCTTTATGGATACGGTATAGCCTCGAAGAGGCCATGACCGTGGACTGTGATGAGCATAGAAACGAATTATTAATGCTCGTAAACGCTTGCCAACCTTATAAGAGCCATCAGCGATAAGAAAACCAATTACCTGTAATGTCTACTGTAATAAAAATAGAAAACCTTTTTAAAGAGTACCGTCTGGGTGTCATCGGTCATGATACCTTATATAGAGACATGCAAAGTTGGTGGGCTATGGTGAGGGGTAAGGAGGATCCCAATACTCTAATCGGTCATAAAAGAAACAACAGTACAGAAGATCATATCTTGGCACTGGATGATATCAACCTTGAGGTAAAAAATGGCGATGTATTTGGAATTATAGGCGCCAATGGCGCAGGAAAGTCTACTCTGCTCAAAATCCTTTCCCGGGTAACAGCGCCTACAAGCGGTACGGTAAAAGTTAAAGGTCGGATTGCGAGCCTTTTGGAAGTGGGAACTGGTTTTCACCCTGAACTTACTGGCCGAGAAAATATCTACCTAAACGGTGCCATCAACGGGATGTATAGGAAAGAGGTGTCAAGGAAACTTGACGAAATCGTAGATTTTGCAGGAGTGGAACAATTTCTTGATACGCCAGTTAAGCGTTACTCTTCCGGTATGCACGTTCGTCTCGGCTTTGCCGTGGCGGCGCACCTTGAACCTGAAATTCTTGTTGTCGATGAGGTGCTTGCTGTTGGTGATGCTGCGTTTCAGAAAAAAGCTATCGGCAAGATGCAGGATGTGAGCAGTGCTGAAGGTCGGACAGTGCTCTTGGTGAGCCACAACATGGAGTTGATCAGGAAATTATGCAAAAGGGTCGTTGTGTTATCAAAGGGGACATTAGCTGTAGATGGATTGCCGGAGGATTCAATCAATCGGTACGTTGGGGGGATTTTTAGAGAGGCGGGAAAGTATGGAATCGTTAAGTGGGAAAATCCTAAGGAAGCCCCGGGTGGAAGCATTGTTACATTAAGATCGGTGTGTTCAAAAAATACAAAAGGTGAGATTTGTTCAGAGTTTACTCTTAGAGAAAAAATTCTTATTCAGGTAGAATTTTCGGTTTTGAGCGATGACTATCAAATATGCAATACGATAGGGTTAGTATGTATTTCGTCAAAAACACATACTCCTAGTGGAGAATTTTACGTATTGGATAACTACATAGAAGGAGAATGGGGACGTCAGAAACCTTTCAAAAAAGGGTTATATGTTTCTGCGCTTGAGATCCCAGGTGACTTACTCAACGAAGGGATTTATTCAATTATAATTGATCCGTTTCTTCCTCCGGCAGACCCTGACAGTTCATACCAAATAAGGAAACATAACGCCTTATCCTTCGAGATCGTAGATAATTTTGATCCAGAGTCCGCTCGTGGTTCATTTCCTTACGACTGGCAAAGGGGAGGAAGTGGCTATTTAATTCGTCCTAAACTTAAGTGTATTACAAAGAGAATAGAGGAATAAAATGAATGTAAATGAAATAAAACTTATTGCAGAAATAGGTTGGAATCACATGGGAGATATGGCGCTTGCTGAAAGGATGATTATCAGTGCCGCAGAGAGCGGCGCGGATATCTGTAAATTTCAAACTTGGTCTGAGGATAGGTTGAAACCAGGCGCATGGGACGAAGATGGTCGTAGGGAGATTTACCAGAAAGCGCAACTGTCAAAAGAAGATCACATATTCCTGAAAAAAGTTTGTGAAGAGCAATCAGTTCAGTTTCTGACCGCAGTATTTAACGCGAAAGACCTGGAATTTTTAAGTGGGCTTGGCATGAAAATGATCAAGGTGCCAAGCCACGAGGTGTATAACCTGGAACTGATCCAGGCTGCAGCTGATATGTTTGAAACTGTTTTGGTCTCTACTGGTGCAGCCAGGTGGAAAGAAATTGAAGCAATAGCTGAAACCGTCAATTCAGATAGACTTGTATTATTGCACTGCGTTTCATCCTACCCATGCCCAGCGGAAAAAATCAATCTTCCTAGAATTGAAAAACTGAAGGAGCTGACAAAAACTGTTGGTTATAGCGGCCATTATCTTGGCATAGATGATGCCATTGCCGCTATCTGTCATGGCGCAGATTTCGTGGAGAAACACTTTACCATTGATCAAAATCTTCCAGGTCGTGACAATAAATTTGCTATCCTGCCTGATCAAATGAAAATTCTCTTAAATTTTCGAGATAACTATAAAAAAATGAATATTGATTGCGGTCTTGATTTACAGGAAGGTGAATTAGATACCTATAATAATTACAGAGGGCGCTGGAGTAAGAGTGGTTAATACGAAGTTACCTAAAATCTCGGTATTAATTCGAACCAAGAATGAAGAAAAGTGGATTGGGCATAGCCTTAAAGGCGTTTTCAATCAGAAAGTAGATGCAGAAGTTGAAGTAATCATTATTGATAATAACAGTACCGATTACACGGTTGAAGTAGCTAAACGCTATCCAATATCTAAGGCAATAAATATATCAGAATTTTTACCTGGCCGAGCGCTGAATAATGGAATCCGTGCGTCTACGGGTGACTACATTGCATGTATATCCGCACACTGTATACCTAAAGATGAAAATTGGCTGTCATCCCTGCTGGCTAATTTTGTAGATAATCCAGATCTTGCAGGGGTCTATGGCCGCCAGTTGCCTTTAGGCTTTACAGGGCCAATTGATAAACGAGATTTGCTCACCGTATTTGGGCAGGACAAGCGGGTTCAGATCAAAGATTACTTCTTTCACAATGCGAACAGTATGGTACCAAGGAAAATCTGGGATGAAATCCCTTTCGATGAAGGAGTAACAAATATTGAAGACCGGGTGTGGGGCAAACAGGTCATCGAGGCTGGGTACAAAATCATTTACGAACCGAAGGCGGCCGTATATCACCACCATGGTTTACATCAAGGTAATACCAGGGAAAGAGCCGAAGGCGTAGTATCCATTCTCGAACGCGTTGATGAAAAAGATTTAAATGATCTTCCTGAAATGTTGGCACCGGAAAAAACAAACGTAGCTGCTGTAATGACCGTTATTGGAAAGCTGTCAGAACAATCAGATGCGTACAAGAGTATGGAAAAAGCGGTAAATGATCTTCAAAATTCCTGTTACGTGAATTCAATCTATCTTGTGGCTGACGAAGAAAAGTTAAGTAACGTTCTTGATATTGATTGGCTCGATAGAAAGAAAATATTAAATGCAGATTCAATCAGTTTGAACAAGTTAATGCAGCATGTACTTGAATTGATTGAGGGAGGTCAGGATTATCCTGAACGTATATTGTATGTCAACCATGACTATGTTAATCGCCCGGTTGGTGTCTTTGACGAATTAATCGTGGATGCGCAGTATAAAGGATGCGACACTGTATTTCCGGGTTTGGTTGATTATGGCCATTACTGGTATCACAATGACGAGGGTGAGTTTGAACAGACAGACCCGTCGCTCGATGCCAGGGATAAAAGAGACCCACTGTATAAGGCTCTCTATGGCCTGGGCTGCCTGACTTCGTCATGGGTAATTCGTTCCGGGAAATTAGTAGGCGGTAAAGTGGGTATATTGAAAATTGAAGATACGAAGTATGTCAAAAGGTGTAATAGAACTCTAAATTGAATTGTTTTTCTGTATGCTCGGAAACAAGTTAAAGATACTGGGAATCACTTTGGCTAGAGGCGGATCAAAGTCGGTGCCAAAGAAAAATATAAAGCCAATTTGTGGCAATCCACTGATTGCATATACAATTAAGGAAGCACTTCAAAGTAAATACATTACCAGTTATGTAGTTTCGACAGATGACGAAGAAATCAGAGAGATTGCCTTGGGATACGGTGCAGAAGTTCCATTTTTGAGGCCGGCAGAATTAGCGACGGATACAGTAAGCTCTGCTGCTGCCATCAAGCATGCAGTTGCTTTTGTGGAGAAGGGGGAGAACACTAAGTATGATTATATTATTGAGCTTATGTGCACAAACCCACTCAAAACAGTGGATGATATTGATGCTTGCATTGAAAAACTGATTGAAACAGATGCGGATTCTGTGATTGCAGTACACAAGTTGGAGGACCATCACCCGATTCGCATTAAAAAAATTGTTGAGGACCATATAGTTGACTTTTGTTTGCCAGAAATACCTGAAACGCGTAGACAGGATTTACTACCGGAGGCATACATTCGTAGTGGTTCAATATATGCGCTGAATAGAGACCATATAATGGTTGATGGGTTGAGATATGGCTCAGGAAATAGCCGCCCGTATATTTTACCTCCTGAAAGAACAATAAATATAGATACAGCAATTGATTTTCTTGTAGCTGAAAAATTAATTGAGAAGTTGTGCAAGTAGATTGATTGCGACCTGTAATAAATGAATACGCATTTAGGCACGAAGAATTATGACCACTTCATTCTGCAGAATCCACAGATGAAATATATGATGTTGTTAGTCATTCCGAAACAATGATACTCATAAGTTTTTTCAATTGAAAATTAGAATAATTATAACTTGGTAATGCCCAAACTATTAGTCATAACACCGGTTAAGCATATATGCGGTGTGCAGGTAGAGATGGAAAAAATATGCGCTACAACATATTTAGATGATCCGACAGTTGGAGAAGTTATAGACATAATTCAAGATTATGATGCTCTCTTTACCAATCCTAATAAATCAAAGGTTTTCATTGGTGAGGAGGTAATTAATGCAGCAAAGAAATTGAAGGTAATCTGCACTGCTTCTACGGGGACAAACCATATTGATAAAGAATATGCCCAGGAAAATAGCATCCCTATCCTTTCTTTAACAGAGGAGCGTGAGGTGATTAATAGAATCAGCTCTACTGCCGAACATGCATTTGCACTTACGATGACAAGCTTGCGAAACATAATCAGTGGGCATAATGATGTCCTGAATGGGAAATGGGATTATGAGAAATTTATTGGCAGGCAGATGGATGGATTGACTATAGGCGTAATCGGCTATGGCCGTTTGGGTGCGCTGTATGCAAACTATTGCCTGGCATTAGGCTCTCGGGTGATTGTATACGATCCTTATACAAAGGTGGATAGTGTAAATATTGAGCAGGTAAATGACGTGGATTTGCTGCTGCAGAAATCGGATGTAATTTCATTTCATGTACACGTAACGGATGAAACAAAGAGTATGGTCAATAAAGATTGGCTTGGCCTGATGAAACCCGATATTCTACTGGTGAACACATCCAGGGGAGAAATCATCGACGAATCTGAGTTAGTTCAGTTTTTAAGTGAAAATGTTAATGCTCGGATTGCCACTGATGTCCTTGCAGATGAAATTTGCAATAGAGAAAAAAGCCCATTGTTGAATTATGCTAAAGAAAGCAAGCAGGTTATTATTACACCTCACATTGGTGGTATGACGAGAGAAGCACAGGAGATTGCTTATAATCATGCTGCAAAATTGTTAATTGAGTTCTTTAAGAAAGAGAAATAAAATGTTTCTTGCTACCACCGCATTAGACCAATTCTGGAAAAAAGATCAAAAAATTCTTTTTCTCGGAGAATGGTGCATTGCACATAATATTGATAATGAGAAATTGGATTATGAAGTATTGCCAAGTTTATGGAGAGATTTCAAAACAATACCTGAGAAAGCGTATTACATCTATGACATTTTCGAAAAATTGATACCTGTTGTTACTGGATATATGAACTCTGTCAATAATGTAAACTTCCCTGAGAAATATTGGAAATTTCTTGTCGGGCCATGGCTGTTGTCTTTTGTTGGAATCCTTTACGATAGATATTCGATTTTGAAAGCTGCAGTCGAGTACACAAATAGCATTCAAACAATAATAAGTGATAATGGATATGTGCCAACTACATATGCTGAAGTGTACAATCTGATAAATGGTGACGACTATAATTTTATTATTTTTTCAGATATAATTAAGCAGTTAGATCTTCCTTTAGAGATAGACACTGCTAGTCACAATATAAAATTAGATAATGAAGAAAAGGCAAAAACTGGGTTTAACTTAAAAGGGATTGCTTCTAGAATAAAGCGAAATTGCTACACGGCTTTACATGATTTATTTAGCTCTAATGATTATTTGCAGATTATAAGTACGGAATTATCATTTAGAGAAACAGTAAAGCTGTTGAAGATTTTAAACCACAAAAAAAAACTAACTCCATTGATTAGGCAAAATGCTGGCAATAATTCAACTAAAACTGCTTATTCGGACAAAAGTAGAAGAAAATCATTAGATGCGATATCCAACCCTGATGATTTTATCAAGCTCATATCCGTAATGGTGCCTATGCATATGCCAAAAGAATATATTGAATGCTATACAAGTAACAGGGAAATAGCTAATCGAATGAGCATGGAATCTCCTAATGTGCAGATTGTAATGCTGAGATGTCCAGTCGAAATTAATACTGGAATTCGTTTTTATGTTGCAGAGAAAATACATGAAGGCGCAAAGTTAATTTCTTTTCAGCACGGCGGGGGATATGGAACAAAAGATTATATTTCACATGAAGAGCTGGAAATTGATCTTTGCGATAAATACTTGTCTTGGGGGTGGAAATCTGAAAATAAAAATGCGAAAGATTTCTTTATGACAAAAACTAATTGGGTAAATAGATGTAAATATAACAGTAATGGAGATGTTCTCTTAGTCGGAGGTTCTTGTAGGAGATATTTCTATAATCTGCTGGAAGGACAAGTGCCAGCGTATAATAAGATACAGATAAATTATAATAAAAGATTGATTCGTGGTATTGACAGAAATCTTTACAGTACTTTATTGTACAGATTTCAATGGAAGTTCTTCTCGTATAATGAAATCGATGAAGTGTTGAATGATTTCCCAGATTTACGGATAAGTACAAGAGAAAATGAAGGGCATTTCTATAGGTTGTTTTACGACTCTCGTTTGGTGATAGCCACTACAAACTATACAGCATTTCTGCAAAGTTTTTTTGTTAATAAACCTACCCTGTTACTGTGGGATCCTGAATATTTTACTATAAGAGATTCCGCAAAGGAGTATTATGACCTTCTACATGATGCCGGTATTCTTTACTATTCTCCTGAATTATGTGCTAAGAAAGTAAATGAAATTCATCAAAACCCTATGGAGTGGTGGATGACAGCTGAAGTACAAGCAGCTAAGAATGAGTATTGCGAGCATTTCTGCCGTATAACTGACAATATGGAGGGAGAGTTGGCTGAGGTTATTAACGAGATGAGAGAGAGAAAAACAGAGAGAAAGCTTAATGTCTAAACACAATTGCTATATATGTGATAAAGAAACATCTCTTTTAATGTCTTTTGGACAAATGCCCATAGCCAATGGTTTTCTGGCCAAGGAGCAATTCAAAGATGAATACTTCTTTGAAATGGAAGTTGCTTTTTGCCAGCAATGTAAAATGTTTCAACTGGTGAATCAACCCGAGCGAGAACAAATGTTCAATGAAAGCTATGCTTTCTTTTCAGGAACATCGAAAGCTATGGGTCTCCATTTTGAAAAGTTTGCCAACCATATTTTGAGTGATTATATCAAAGATACAAAGGACCCATTTGTAGTAGAGGTTGGCAGTAATGATGGTAGCATGCTAAAGCATTTTGCAAACAGAGGCATTCGTCACCTGGGTATTGAACCATCGGCAAACGTAGCCCAGGTTGCTATAGACAATGGTATTAATACCGTTGTTGAGTTTCTAGATAAATCTTTGGCTGAAAGAATAGTAAGTGAGTATGGTATGGCAGATGCCTATGTGGCGGCCAACGTGATGTGCCATATCCCCTATATTAATTCAGTTGTGGAAGGCATAAAGGCGTTGCTCAATCCAGATGGAATAGCCATGTTTGAAGATCCATATCTTGGGGATGTGATTCAGAAAACCACCTATGACCAGATCTATGACGAGCATACATTTCTTTTCTCTGTTTACTCTATCCAATATCTCTTCAATCAGTTTGACATGGAAGTAATAAATGTAGAGCCACAGGTCACCCATGGTGGATCCATGCGCTACGTGATTGCACATAAAGGTGCAAAGCCGGTACATAAAAATGTTTATAAGCAGCTAGAATATGAACAAGTATCAGGACTGACGGACTTCGAGACCTATGAAAAGTTTCGCCAAAACTGCGGCAAATATCAGTCTGACCTTATGAGTTTGTTGGATGATATAAAGTCTCAGGGTAAGTCTATTGCCGGTTATGCAGCGACATCCAAGAGCACCACTATCATTAACTACTGCAGTATTACCACTGATCATTTGGATTGTATTTATGATACTACTCCCATTAAACAGGGTAAGTTTAGTCCCGGTGCTCATATTCCTGTCGTTGCTTATGAAGAATTTAAGAATAACTATCCGGATTATGCATTACTTTTTGGTTACAATCATGAAAAGGAAATCATGGCCAAGGAGCAGGAGTTTATGGATCAGGGCGGTAGATGGATCACTTATGTACCCGAAGTGAAGGTGATATAATGATATCATGCTCCAAACTAAAGCTTAGTATATTTCCTAAGGTATCACATTGCTTCTGCCTATGTGTCCAGGGCGTGAAGAAACTAATTGAGAACAGGTGATAAGCGTTTTGTATAATTATCATAAGACCAATCAGTGATTGATGGTGTTAAAATAATTGAATTAACCACCCATAAGGATGACCGAGGTTTTTTCCGTGAGATATTTCGTTTTACGGAGCTCTTCGAAAATACTCCGGTTGGCCAGTTGAGTCATTCTTTGGTGAATGAAGGAGTGATTAAGGCTTGGCATGGTCATGTGTACCAATCACAATGGAATTATGTGGTTTCAGGTCAAATCAAAGTTGCCCTTTATGATAATCGGAAAACATCCGTCACATACAAAGAAACAATGGAGTTTGTTGTTGCGGATGATATGAAACCAATAGCTTATTTTTTCCCGCAGGGAGTTATGCATGGCTACAAGTGCATGAAAGGGCCAATGCAGATTATTTATGTAACTTCCGGAGTTTATAATATTGATGATGAAATAAGAATTTCAAAGAGTGATCTTGGTATAGGGTATAACTGGGATAAATGAAAAACGAGCTAGAGAAATTTTATTGTGGCAAGAAAATATTGATAACTGGAGGAAGAGGATATTTAGGATCTAACCTGACATCCTTGCTAAAAGATATCGATTGTCACATTGTTAGATTAGGTAAATCGGAGGAACCGCCTAAAGAGAGGAAAGGCACGGCAGAAATAGAAGACATAGTATGCGACATACGTGAATCGGAAGTTTGGGAAAACGTATTAGATGGAATAGATATAGTTTTTCATTTTGCGGCTCAAACCAGTGTGTATGTAGCCGACGAAAGATCTGTTGACGACCTGGAAATTAATGTTTTACCCATGGTTCAACTATTAGAAACTTGCAAACGAAATAATTGTAAACCAATTATTTTGTTTGCAGGAACAGTTACAGAAACAGGTATGCCAATAAAATTACCAGTAGACGAATCTCATCCTGACAAACCTGTTACGACATATGATTTACATAAACTAATGGCTGAGAACTATTTGAAGTACTTCTCGGAGCGAGGTATAGTCAAGGGGGCGATCCTACGCTTGGCAAACGTGTATGGACCAGGACCAAAAAGTAGCAGTGCGGATCGGGGCATACTGAATGTGATGATACGAAAAGCATTACAAGGTGAGGATCTCACCCTGTATGGCAAAGGTGATAATCTCCGTGACTATATATACGTAACAGATGTAGTGAACGCTTTTCTTATGGCCGCTAAGAGAGTTGAGGCTCTAAACGGTCAGCATTTTGTTATTGGTACTGGTGAGGGTTATACATTACGAGAGGCCTTTAGTTTGGTGACAGAATGTGTCAAAAGAAAAGCTGGTATAGATGTTGAAATTGTGAATGTGGACTCCCCAACTTCACAATCGGCAATTGAATCACGCAACTTTGTTGCAGATCCAAAAAAATTCATTGATATTACTGGTTGTAAACCTGGGATAAATTTAATTAAAGGTATTGATCAAACCATAGAATATCTATCCCAAAAACAGCCTGCACTATCTCAAAGTGATTGAACAGTGGCTTAATAATCGTAATTTCAATATATTATCTCTATTGAGAAAATGCTCAAATAACCTGTCAGAAACTCCAGTTAGTGCATCATTCATTGGGAATTACTTAATTATACAAAGAGACTCTTGAGGATTCGTAATTTAGATGAACATAAGCGATAAAAAAGTACTCATAACAGGTGGACTTGGATTCATTGGTAGTAATTTTGTAAAAAAATGCTTGGAAATGGGTATGGATGTAACTATCTACGATAACCTGGATCCCAATTCAGGAGGAAACCTGTTCAACATTGAACATTTCAAAAAAGATGTTGAACTGGTTATCGGGGATATTATCAACTATGACCACCTGATTCAGGTGGTTCTGGATAAAGATATTATCATTAACTGTGCGGCTAGTACATCACACCCATATTCCATGAGTGAACCCTGGCTGAACCTGGACGTGAACAGTCGGGGCATGATCAACATTTTGGAGGCAATTAGGAGGGTCAACATTGGCGTCAAATTTATTCATATTGGTACGACCACCCAGTTAGGGCCGCTCCACTATCAGCCGGCCGATGAACATCATCCGGAATTTCCTACGGATATGTATTCCGCAAATAAAATGGTGGCGGAGAAGTATGTTCTTTTGTACGTGAAATCTTATAGCTTGAATGCTTCGGTTATAAGACTGCCAAATGTTTTTGGACCAAAAGCCGCCATTCACAGCCCGGAATTTACCTTTAACAATTATTTTGTTGGTCTTGCTCTGCAGAAGAAACACATCACTGTTTACAAGCCTGGTACACAGTTGAGGAATGTGTTGTACGTGGATGATGCAGTGGATGCATTGATTGCAGTAGCTGAAGCGGACAGTGTCGCTGGTGAAGCATTTTTTGCAGTAGGTGATGAACATTACAGTGTAAAGGATATCGCTCAACAAACATGTAAAATAATGGGCGGTTCAGTCCAATTAATTGACTGGCCTAAAGAAAGAGAAGCGATAGAAATAGGTGATGCCGTGATCAGTAATGAAAAAATAAAAAAGGCTTTGAATTGGGTGCCAATGGTTGGCTTAGAAGACGGGCTGAAGTTAACCTATGATTATTACAAAGATAAATTGGATAAGTATTTGAAATGAATAAGCGTATTCTCATCACGGGGGCACTTGGCCACATCGGTTCCAAACTAATCCACTTGATTAAACCAGGTGAGTTTGAAGAAGTCCGAATGGTTGATAATCTGTCAACCCAGCGGTATGTTTCGTTGTTTAATTTGCCAGAAGGCGTGAATTTTACTTTCATTGAGAATGATATTCTTGACGCAGATATGATGGCAATTACCAAAGATATGGATGCTGTAATCCATTTGGCTGCTATTACAGATGCGCCTTCCAGTTTTAAAAGACGCGAAGAAGTTGAACTGGTGAACTACCAGGGGACAAACCGTGTAGCACAGGCATGCATAGAGAATGGAGCCAGATTATTATTCCCATCTACCACCAGTGTGTACGGGCAGCAGTCGGAAGTTGTTGACGAAACCTGTTCAATCGAGGAGCTGAAACCACAGAGCCCTTATGCGGAGTACAAGCTCAAGTCTGAACAAATGCTGCAGGAAATGGGAATGAATCAGGGCCTGAAATTTGTCAGCTTTCGGTTTGGGACAATATTTGGTACATCCATCGGCATGCGCTTCCACACGGCTGTCAATAAATTCTGCTGGCAAGCCGTGATGGGGCAACCTTTGACAGTTTGGAAAACTGCTATGGATCAGAAAAGACCTTACCTGGGTGTTAGTGATGCTGTGAATGCAATAAGATTTGTCATTGAAAAAGATTTGTTTGATGGTGAAATCTATAATATTGTTACTTCCAATAGCACTGTGAAGGATATAACGGATAGAATAACAGAATGTATTCCTGAAGCAGTTATAGAATTGGTTGATTCTGAAATTATGAATCAGTTGTCATATCACGTGTTGGCTAACCGTTTTGAGAAGTTGGGTTTTAGTTTTGAAGATACAATTCATAGTGGGATAAAAGAAACTATCAATTTGATTAAACACTAATATCGTTACAGGCATTAAAAATATATGAATTATAATGATTATCTAACAGTTGTACTTACTCTTTGGGATAAACCGAGATTTACCAGGAGATGGATGGCGTATGCTAATTATATTCATTTTCCATTTAAGATATTGATTGCCGATGGTGGCCAAGATGTTGAGATAGAAAGGCATTTGTCTGATAAGAAGAACTATCCATCTTTAAATTATGATTATCTTAGATATCCCAAAGATAAATCATATTATGATTATTATCTGAAGGTAGATGATGTCTTGTCAAAAGTTGAAACTCCATATGTAGTCATGGCAGACAACGATGACTTCTTTATAGAAGATGGATTGAAAAGAGCAGTTGATTTTCTTCAAAATAATCCGGCTTATAGCTCATGCAGAGGTAAAATGGGACAATTTGGTGTTGTTCTAGATAAAAAATATGGAGAAGACTCTGGTGTGTATGGAAAAATTGAGGATCATCACGTTAATGACAAAAGTGTCTCTGATAAAGAAGATACGGCATCGGGACGGGTAAATAATGTGTCGTTTCTACATGTGAATCCTTGTTTTTATGATGTTCAACGAAAGGACACTTTAAAAAAAATCTTTTTGAATCTAGTAAAAATGAATTTAAAGGACCTCTTTTTAATGGAATGTTTTCATTGGTTTTTTAATGCTATTAATGGAAAGGTCAAACGTGAAAATTACTTGTATTTAATGCGACAGTATCCTGGTATAGAGAGTTCTGCTGAAAAACATAGAAATAAACATGGCGATATGTTTGACCGAATGCTAGTTCCAACTTGGTCAGGGGATTTTGGCAGATTTGTGGGTGGCCTTACGAGATTCGGTATTGATAAGTATGGCGTTAATGAAGAAGGGTTTCGTGCATGTGTTGTGTCAGCATATCGTAGATTCATGGGTCTAGGGATAAGTAAGTTCGCTACTTCCGGTAAGCAAAAAGGTGTCTATATGTTAATTAAATATATAAAAGATATTGTTAAGCAGTTTGACTGTAATGGATTATTAAAGAAAATCTATCATGTAACTTGTAGAAGATCTTTACTGCGCTCTCAAAAAGAGCAGGAAATTGAATATCCGGAATTAAATGTCATTATTGATTTCCTGAATACGCAACATGCGCTTGGAGGCTAGAAAGTGCCTGAGTAAAAAACCAGTATGTGTAAATTCAGATAAAATATGACGGTTTTGTTGAAGATGGCTTTGATGACCAGCGTTTCTGACAACTATGACCCCAATTCCCTCTTTCTCTTCTTATGCATGTCCTGAGAAAAAGGTTAGTAATGCTGATTGATGTGATCAGCGGTTAAAAAGTTTTCTATAAACTCATTGTATAAAAACATCCTAGTCACTGGTGCGGACGGCTTTATTGGGTCACACCTCACGGAAATGCTTCAGGGGCAGGGTTACAGGGTCAGGGCTCTGTCTTGCTATAATTCGTTCAACAACTGGGGATGGCTGGAAGATATTGAGGCCTCGGAGAGCCTTGAAATTGTGTGTGGCGATGTGCGTGATCCGCATTTCTGCAAGCACATTGTGAAGAATGTCGACTTGATTTTTCATCTTGCGGCGTTGATTGCCATTCCATATTCCTATGTGGCTCCGGATAGCTATGTGGATACTAACGTGAAGGGCACGCTAAATATCTGCCAGGCTGCTCGTGAGAACGGCAACATCAGGGTGATACACACCTCCACATCGGAAGTATACGGAACAGCGCAGTATGTGCCTATTGATGAAAAACATCCCAAGCAGCCACAGTCGCCTTATTCAGCATCAAAGATTGGTGCCGATGCGATGGCGATGAGTTTTTACAATTCCTTCGAGCTGCCTGTCACTATAGCAAGGCCGTTCAATACCTATGGTCCTCGTCAGTCAGCGCGGGCAATTATCCCTACAATCATTTCCCAGATTGCCAGTGGCATGAAAGATATCAAGTTGGGTGACCTTTCGCCCACAAGGGACTTCAATTTCGTCAAGGATATCTGTAGCGGTTTTATCGTGCTTGCTAAATGTGACAAAGCCATTGGAAAAGAGGTAAATATTGGATCTGGAACAGAAATTTCTATTAATGAGCTTGCAGAGCTGATTATAAATATTTTGGGAGTGAGTGCCAGTGTGGTTTCTGATGAACACCGATTTAGGCCTAAAAATAGTGAGGTAGAAAGATTGGTTTGCGACAGTAGCTTATTGAGTCAACTGACCGGATGGAAGCCTGAGATAACGATAAAAGAAGGTATTGTTGAGACTATCGAGTGGTTTAAGGATGAGAATAACCTGAAGAGATATAAAAGTGAAATTTATAATATATAATTGTGTGTCGATATTCAATGTCCGGATTACTATTAAGAAATATTACTTGTTGAAACAAATGAAACATGTTTTTCAATATGGATTGAAGGATTATTTTTATGCCAACCGTTAAGTCCAAAGATCTAATTCCCTTATCAGAACCGCTCATTTCGGGTAATGAATGGAAATATATTAAAGATTGTCTTGATACGGGGTGGGTTTCAACTGTTGGTGCATATGTAACTCGTTTTGAAGAAGCAATAGCTGACTATATTGGTGCCAAATACGCAGTTGCTACGGTTAATGGTACATCAGCCCTACATGTAAGTCTTATTGCCTGTGGTGTACAGCCGGATGATGAAGTTCTTGTACCTGCGCTTACTTTTATATCTCCTGTAAATGTTATTCGTTATTGTAATGCTTATCCGGTTTTTATGGATTGCAATGAGAGTACCCTGTGTATTGACGTGCAGAAGGTTATAGACTTTCTTGGAGGTGAGTGCGAGCAACGTAGTAATGGTTATACTTATAACAAAGATACAAATAGGAGAGTAAAGGCTGTTGTTCCGGTACATGTTTTTGGACATTCCACAGATATTGAGATGCTCCTTGAAATCTGTGATGAAAAAAATATAGACATAATAGAAGATGCAACGGAGAGTCTTGGCTCAGAATATAAAGGGAAAAAGACAGGTTCATTTGGGAAAACCGGTTGTTTTTCTTTCAACGGCAACAAGATTATTACTGCCGGTGGAGGTGGGATGGTTGTTACAGATGATGATGACCTCTCAAATAAGATAAGACATTTAACAACACAAGCAAAAAGAGACTCATTTGAATATGACCACGATGAGGTCGGATACAACTATAGGCTTAATAATATACAGGCTGCTATGGGTGTTGCGCAAATGGAAAAAATAGATGAATTCGTTCAAGTGAAAAGGGAGAACGCCAACTATTATATAGAATTGCTTGCAAATATTAAGGGATTAGGATTTTTAAGAGAAACAGAATGGGCAAAGAGTAACTACTGGTTATGCACAATAAAGGTGCCAAAAGAGCATAAAAAACTACTGATAGATCATCTTTTGTCAGAAAATATTCAGGCGAGACCTATCTGGAAGTTGATACACTCCCTGCCAATGTATTCAGGATTCCAATCTTATCAAATAGAAAGAGCAGTTGATGCCTATGAGAGCTGTATAAGTCTTCCTTCCAGTGTAAATATAAAACAATCAGAAATTGAATATATTGTAAACCATATTGCGAAGTATTTTGAGAGATTGCCGCAGTGAGCAGGATTGAAATAATGTTGTTGGATAGAAAGAATCCTTACTGCGTAATTGATGAGACGTTTAGGTACGTAATAACAAATATGAGAGAAAACCTGGGATGAGTAAAAGCTGGAAGGAATCATTGTTGTCCCCAGAAGCTACTGTTAAAGATGCAAAGCGTGTCCTTGATTCAGATTCAATGCGTATTGTTTTTGTTGTGAATGGACAGGGGAAATTGCTGGGAATCGTAACGCAAAGTGATTATAGAAAGGGTATTTTGAAATATGTTGATAATCAAGCGCCTATTACCGCGATTATGAACGATAACCCAAAGACGGTATTAGTGACAGATAGTGAAAGTGAAATAGACGAATTATTTACCAAGACACATTTAATGCATTTGCCTGTTGTTGATGAGGATGGAATGTTAATAGACGTAGAGTACTATGACGAACACTTAATGATTGATAGCCAGGATAACTGGATGATTATTATGGCTGGTGGGCTGGGTAGTCGTTTAAGGCCGTTAACTACGGATATGCCTAAACCTCTGTTAAAAGTGGGTGCAAAACCAATTCTGGAAACAATTATTGATAATTGCATCTCTTATGGTTTTAAAAAGTTTTATTTGTCAGTTAATTATAAAGCTCAAATGATAGAAGATTATTTTGGTGACGGATCAAAATGGAATATTCAAATAAGATATTTGAAGGAAAAGAAGCAAAAGGGAACTGCCGGATCACTTTCACTTTTGCCTGAAATACCATCAAAACCATTTATAGTAATGAACGCAGATCTGGTAACTGATTTAAACTTTCAAGATTTAATCAATTTCCATTTGGAACACAGATCTGTTGCTACAATGTGTGTAAAGGAGTATGAATTTGCTGTTCCCTATGGTGTTGTGGGGGTTAATGATGGTGCAATTGAGAAAATTGATGAAAAACCTGTCCATAAGTTTTTTGTAAATGCGGGTGTTTATGTTCTAGACCCTAAGGTACTAAAGTTCCTGTCTGAGAATAAGCCTCTGGATATGACTGATTTATTTAGTAAGGTTATTGGTGAAAATAAAAATACGGCTGCTTTTCCTATTCACGAATATTGGTTGGATATTGGTAGTGTGGATGATTACCAGCATGCGAATGGAAACATTGTTAGATAGGGTGTATAAAGAGTTTAGCAATTAGTTTAGATTAAATAACATATAGTGTCGAAAGTCAGGATTGGATTAATTGGAGCAGGCGCGATAACCAGAAAGCATCTTGATGTTATTGCGGATATAGGTTGGATTGAGGCTGTAGGTATTACGTCTAGAACCAAGAGTAAGGCTGAACATGTGGCGCAGGAATATGGGATTCCTGTCTGTTCAAACGATGTGGAATCACTTATAGAAGAAGTCCGTCCAGATGCATTGATGGTGCTTGTGTCTGTAGAGCAAACATACCAGGTGGTAACCACTCTCTTACCGTACAAACTTCCGTTATTCCTTGAAAAACCTCCGGGCTTAATTCCAGATGAAACGAAGGCCCTGGCAGCGCTGGCCCAAGCGCATTCCGTACAAACCATGGTTGGTTTCAATCGGAGGTTTTACTCTGTTTTTCGGAAGGGCCTTGACGTAATACGGGATAAAGGGCCATTATTAGGCGTATCAGTTGATGGTCATGAGCGGTTTTGGAAGATAAAAGACAGTTTGAGTGATACTAAACGTTCTAATTGGATATATGCAAACTCTACACATACAATAGATTTATTAAGGTTTTTTGGTGGAGAACCATCGAATATTCATGCTGTGGCACACAGCTATATTGAAAATAATGGTGATCAATTTGCTGCTATCATGGATTTAGATTCTGATACTATTGGTAGTTACAATGCACATTGGTATTCCCCTGGAGGGTGGAGTGCCATATTATACGGAGACGGTGTAACCGTGGAATTTAAGCCCTTGGAAAATGGTACATGGACTGATAAGCAATTTAAAACACATGAAATAACGCCAGATGAGGTTGATCAAAAATACAAGCCGGGATTTTATGAACAGATGAAGGCCTTTGGAGAAATGGTTGTCAATGGTAGTCTTCCATGGCCTGGGCAGGATCTGGCTGCTTCATACAAGACAATGCAATTGACTGAAAAGATTTCTATTGGTAGGTCCTGAAGTGTTATATGCGATGAAGCCTGTCTAGTAAAAGGTGATGTTTGTGAAGCTACCTTAATAAAAACCCATATTTTCTTGTTTATTTATTATCATTTGATTTTGATATTTCCAAACCAACTAAAATTGAATTGAAATATTCTTACCCAGAATGCTGCAAGAAAGCATACTTGCTTTCGACGAAATTAATAATAAAGACTTTTTTGGCTTTCAAAAACTAAATAGCTCGTGATGAAGACAAACAGAGAAAGATATACGATCCTACCTTAGTATTCTGCTGCATTTTTTAAAATAATGGTATCTAATCTAAGAAACAAAATGATGTTAATTGGTATAGCGGGCACTCCAAATGACTTCTTGCTATCTCCTTATGTACTAAAATGTTATCTTTGTCAAAGCAATGATATTAACAAGCACATAGATATTGTTGTACAACAATATGGTTCTATTCCTCCAACTCGTATTGAAGAGGAAGCTGAAACAATCTTACGTGATATAGAAGAGATGCAACCAGATATTGTAGGTTTTGCATGTTATGTCTGGAATATGGATGCTGTTAGGTTAATTTCAAGTAAATTAAAACAAAGGCATGAAAATATAATAATTGTATTGGGTGGGCCAGAGATTGCGACAGAGGACATTGTAAGCGGTGTGTTTGACAAGTATGCGGTTGATTATTTTATTTTTGGAGAAGGTGAATTGCCACTGCTTGCATTATTAAATTTTCAAACTCTTAGAAGGAGTGAAGATGAAATCAAGAATA
>ENA-OREN01002269-OREN01002269.1-marine-metagenome-genome-assembly--contig:-NODE-2269-length-20014-cov-5.123890_pt1 | contig 20014 bp, 20 predicted proteins | sample MGYA00248624_ERZ508555 | MGnify/ENA primary metagenome ERZ508555 (study PRJEB26222, sample SAMN06267773) | marine metagenome | isolation source: Saanich Inlet, British Columbia, Canada | place...
ATGGAAGCGATTGAGCAAGCGGGGGTTCGAGAAGGGCTTGATGCTGATACCGCACGCCTGCTTGCACTGGAGACTGCACTTGGGGCGGCGCGGCTGGCGCTGGAATCAACAGAAGGCCCGGGGCAATTGCGCGAGCGCGTTACCTCGCCGGGCGGCACCACCGAGGCCGCTATTCGCACGCTAGATGCGTCTAATGTGAGTGATATCATCCAGAAAGCCGTATCTGCAGCACGGCAGCGTTCGGCGGAACTGGCAGGAAACCTGGAGGACAACTGATGGCAGGAGGATACTTTGCCGACGCGGGGCTGTTTCTGGTCGATACTGTGCTGGGCATTTACATACTGATCGTACTGTTACGCTTCTTGTTTCAGCTTGTGCGAGTAGATTTTTATAACCCGCTATCGCAGTTCATCGTAAAAGCCAGTAACCCGCCACTTGCGCGCTTACACCAACTCATACCAAGCCTTTGGGGGATTGATCTCGGCGCAATAGTGCTGCTGCTAATCCTCGAGGGGCTAAGGCTCGCTCTTACGGCACTGATGCTGGGCCATACCCCGCGTGTGGGTGGCGTGCTGATACTCAGTATTGGTGAATTGCTGAAGTTGGCGGTTTACGTCGTCGTATTCAGTATCTTTGTTCGCGCACTGCTGAGCTGGGTAAGTAGTGGAACAAGCAATCCCATGGCCCAATTGCTGGGATCTTTCACTGAGCCCCTCCTAGCGCCGGCACGACGCTTATTACCCGCAACCGGCGGGTTGGACTTATCGCCCATTATTGTTTTTATGGTACTTATGCTGGTGCTGAAACTGCTGGTGCAGCCGCTATTGGATGTCGGACGCATGCTGATTTGAGTTCTGCCTGGCACCGCCCTACCAGCTAAAATTCAGGCGCGTGCTGAGTCTGAAACCTGCGCAAACAAAGATGCCTGTGCCTGTCGCAGGTATCCGGTACCGACCCGGGCTTCAGGGTGAATCCAACCGTGATAATGATCGAACTCAGGGCAAGCGCGCATGGCTGTCCAGAATCTCTGATGCAGAGCAACTTCATCATCACTTAACCGCCACTGGCCCGTCAGGCGCGCCTCGAATTCCATTACCGCATCGCTAATATCGGTTGAGCTCAGGTCCTGAATATTGATGCCTTGCTTCTGATAGTGGTCGGCATTAAGACTACTGTGGGCAGCTTGTTCAGCCAACGTCAACGACCGACCGCTGTCAGCCCAAGACAAGATCTTTGGTACCGTAAGATATTCACCCCAAGCTTCCATATCCATCAGCGGCAGGTAATTCACGAACACCTGCGGACGTCGAAAGGCGTCCGCGACCGAATCCAGGCCAAGACCAGTGCTGATAGCAAAAAAACAGTTTGCCATGAGCCACACATCAAGGAAATCGCAGCGATCGGTCCGACACGCATAATCGACCACTCTTGGATGACCCGCCTTCAGTGGCCGATGCACCTTCTTGCCCATCCGTAGGATCCAATATCCTTTTTCCGCAAGGGTCTGCGCTATTTGACAGTAATCATCTATGCTCGTGTCCCGAAAGTTGTGATACGACCAATCTCGATCAGCCCGAGCGTTAACAAGATATGCGCTATCTCGAACTACCAGACAAATCACTTTTCCCGGGTCGTCACAGCCCAGCATCTCGAGATAAGCCCTGCCGCGACAATTCTCGACTTCTGTAAAAGCAAGCTGGGCCGCCCCGCGGTGCAGAATACCCTGCTTATCCCGGGAGGCGTGCAAGTGTCGTGCTGGTAGAAGTCGATGATCATCACCCCCGGGCAGCCACTGATTCGCAAGGAATAGATATCGGATCGCAGGATTTACAAAGACGTGACGTCGACACATCAAGGCCAACTGCGTGTTAGCCGGGGGGCGCTCAAAGAAGAAAAGGTCAATTCTCTTCGTTTCTGGAAAGAGTAACGCCTGATCCGAGAGAAAATATTCCAGATCAAATATAAAGTGTCCTATCCGATCTGTGGTGAAAAAACCAAACCGTACAAGCCGCCAAGGTCGTGCCAAACGGCAGGCGATCACCAGCGGTAACACCGCTGCCGTCAACGTTATCTGCCATACCCAGAACGGAAGACGACGAGCTTTGCGCGCCAACACAGGCCAGCCCCCCTGACGCAATTCAGCCACTTGGCGATGGATTAGCGTCACATCCTGGGTATCAACAGTCAGCGTCGCCGACCAGAACCCGCCACCGATGAAGATTGATCATTTCTGCGACTCGCACACCAGCCAGGCAAAGTACTCGTCAACCGCTAATCTGTCGGAAGGCTCTGGCGCGAACTCTGCGTAGCGGGTCTGGCGGTGCGGGCCCAGTACCGTCTCCAGAAAACTAACTGTCTCACTCATAACAACTAGAGTATGAAAAACCGGATTCTGAAATCGAAGCATAAAATCTCCACCACTTTTCTCGGGCCTTAGAAGGTATCTATCAGATATTCCTCCACGATCATCAAAGAAAAAAACCATCATCTCACCTTCGAGCACCAAAAAGCTTTTGGCTGAAGATTCATTGATATGCGGACGGATATAGCTGCCATTGCTGTGAGTAATTAACATCTCATGCAAGCTATGGCCTGAGTCTCCATGCAGCAATATCCGTGCCTTTTTCTCACGCTGTGCTGTGGCCAGCTTGCGAAGCAGATTCAACTCGACTCTAGAGATCGTCGTAACCGCGCCTTCCGCGGCCATTACTGCATTATTCAAAGACGCAAAAGATTTTGATTTATTTTCCATTGCAGTACCGCCTAATCTCATCACAAACATAGTCGATGTCGGACTTGCGCAACTTGTCATGCAACGGCAAGCTGATCATCTGACTGGCGAGCCTATCTGCAACCGGAATTTGTGGCCGCGGTTCGCATGGATATGCCGGATGATCACACAATAAAATCGGATGCTTAACTTTGGTTTCAATACCTTGTGCATGCAGGAAGTAACGCAACCCATCGCGATCTTCACTAAAGATCACATAATCGAAAAAGTTACTGGACTGATCTCCCACTGACGGAACAGATGGGCAACCGACGATTCCCCGCAAACGTTCAGAATAGCGCCGCGCCATCGAAATGCGCGACTCAACCAAGTCATCGATCCGGTCAAACCCGGGGAGCATTAGGGCCGCCTGAATCTCATCCATTTTGTGGTTCAGGGAAATTTCAATACACACCTCTTTGCGTTCAGTACCAAGATACCTCAGAGCACGTAATCTTTTATCAATCGCAGCATCATCTGTTACCACTGCCCCCGCCTCGCCAAACCCGGGAAAGACTTTCATCGGGTTGAGGCTGAAGGCGGCGGCGTCACCAACGGATCCTACCCGGTAAGTATTGCGCTGCGTGCCCATTGCCTGGGCCGCATCCTCAATAATGAGCAAATCGTGCTCCCGGGCAACTTCAGCGATTGCCGTCATATCGCACAGTCGGCCGGTGAAGTGCACGGGTACTATGGCTCGGGTACGCTGGGTGATCGCCGACACCAAAAGAGCCGGGTTGATATTCTGATCCTCTCCCACGTCGACAAATACTGGCTGGGCCCCAGTCATTACAATAGCATTCAGGGTGGCAACCCAGGACATCGAGCTGGTCAACAGCTCATCGCCTGGGCCAATGCCGAGGGCGCGCAACGCCAGATACAATGCACAAGTGCCGGAGGCGACACCCACAGCGGACCCACGACCACAATAAGCCGCCATGCGCTGTTCAAATTGCTCGACGCGCGGCCCCATCAAGATGGGTCCGTTTTCCAAAACATCGCCAACCGAATCCAACAATGAGGACCTGAGGGCGGTATCCGTAATTCGCAGATCTCGGAATGCTACCCTTGGTTCTTTAAGCGCCGGTTGATCCCAGATATCGTCACTCATTTTCTCCATCCTTCCATCTGCTGGTGGCCGATTCGGTGATACGCTTCATTTAGACTCAACCTTCAATTGCACCGGGCTCCATCTTTACTCCACCACACGCATGGTAGTTGTCTTCAACTCTGGCAAACTGACCCAATTCCTTAACGCACATCGGTTTGTCTTCACCATCAATAGAAAACCATCCATTCGGGGTCTCAAGAAACTCCGCACCTGGATATTGCGCTTGCACAAACCATCTAAACGCACCGATACGGGTATGGCCATAAAGCGCAACTCTGCCAGATACATAGTCATCCGCAAAAGCACTGTAGTACTGATCCGCCCGAAGAGCAAAAACGCTGGGTGAAGGGTAAATTACTTGTTCCTGAGTGTATCGGAATACCCGACAATAAAGATTCTCCATTGAAAAGTCTGTGCCCAGTCTGCCGGTGCTTGAAATTTCTGCCGTACAACGATAATTGATCGAGCCAACAACGAAAACACTAAAAAGCAAGACGGACCCAAAACCCAAAAACACACCGGCTCGCTTTCCCAAAATGTTCTGTAAGATCGCCCCCAAAACCCAGACTACGAAAACGGCGGCTAATGGAAAAAATAGCGCCAAATAACGCGAGTGCAGGTCAAGCGCAAGTTGCAAAGGCTGAACCCCAATAATCGGGAAGGATACCGCAACTCCGTAAATACCTGCCGCATAAAAACAAAGCCACACGCCATTGGGCATTTCTTTTCTCAGTCTCGGCGACATGAGGGCGCCTGTCGCAACGATAAACATCACGCCGGCCATCAAACTGTATTTAGGCAGCATCCGCCAGCGGTCAAAAAAATGATGCACCGCGTAAGGCTCTGCACCCTTCCACCGGGTAGATCCCATCGTTGTATTGTCTATTCCTGTAATAGGATCTACAGATCCCCAGGTCTTCATTCTTGCGATTTCGGCAAATCGCCCACCCTGCACTTCACCGCCCGACATCATCGACAGTATGAGCACTTCTAGACCCAGCAGGGCAGCCAGCATCGACAAGAACAAAACGATGCCTTTGATATCCCGACGGTTAAAAAAAAGAAACAATACCGGAGCCCCAAAAAAAACTGCATAGGTCAGATGCGCCCCGTAGGCAAAGAAAAAGCCTAGCGCAGCCAGCATCAAATACACCTTTCTCGCTGTCTTATCGTAGACCAGAAGGGCGTAAATCCCACAGACTACGTATAGAAGCCCAAATGCACCTGAATTAACCTGAGAGGCCATAGCATGGCCGAGCGGCTCAACTGCTATCACTACAAGAAAGAGTAGTCCGAGTGAAAAACTGTGATGTTCCTTGCGAAAAAATCCCAAGCAGGCGATAGCGAACAGGCTCCAGAACGCAATGGGGGTTATGTAATAACCAAACCAACTGTTTGGAAACGTCCAACCAACAAACAGCTGCGGTATAACAACGGACCATCTTAACTGGTGGTGATCTTCCAACAAAAGTTGCCACTGTCCCGAATCAACTAACTGACGTCCTACTTCCCATTTTCGAATTGACTCACCGTTGAACTCAATCGGTACTGAGTAAACAACCCGAAACGCTAGAACGGTCAGAAGCCCAAGCAACAAAAATAGGAACATTTTTGATGAACTTAAACCATTGATGTGTTGGGTCATATCTTAGAACCATGTAACGGTGGCTGAGTGTATTACAATCGTGGTCATGTTCTAAAGACGACGATGACTGTCATATCAAAGGTATAAGAACTTGGAGTCGTCGAAAAACAAATCAAATAAAACTGCACTCCCATGCTCTCTGATTCATTAGCACTGCTCAAAGTATTTTCGGGTCTGATTATACTGTTGTTGCTCGGCATATATTCTCACCAGCATGGCCAGGCGGAAGACGAAAAAACACTTAAGCTTATAAAAAAGTGTGTGATGTTGCCGTCAACGTGTGCAGGTCGCCCATTGGTAATAAGAGTGAAGACCAAAGCCTGGTCGCCTGAATCAGTCGAAGTGGAGGTCAAAGCCGGCGAGGTCTATTTAACTCAGTATCCCATCGAGACCTCCAATCTAGATGGAAAGCAATCGGCCGGACGTATCATTGATATTCTTGGAAGTTTTGACCGTGACGGGCAATTTATTGTCGTCAAACAGCGTGAAGATGATTGGATTCAAACTACAAAATACCTCGTTTCTTTAGTTGGTTTGGGGCTTTGTCTGTGGCTCTTTGTGCGTCTATACACCCTCTCACCTGGGTGTCGCCTACCGATAATTCCACGCCATCGTCGAAATAACAATGCCTGACCTTTTTACCCACGCAGCCACGGGATACTTTATCGGGCGCAGTTTGTATGCCGATCATCGCATTGGCTTGATTGTGCTTGGATCGATCTTGCCAGATCTGCTAACTCGAGTACCTCAAATTATTCTGCAGCGCTTCCTTGAGTTCCCAGTTTCTCATTTTTTCGCTGCATTCCATACACCTGTTGCTCTAATAATTTCCTGTTATTTACTCTGTTTTCTTTTTGCTGAGGCCCAGCGCAGAACATCATGTCTGTTAATGTCTTTTGGAGCCTTGTGTCATTTCGTGTTGGATTTAATGCAGGAGCAGTTCTATCAGCCAATTTATATGCCTTGGTTCCCACTCAGTTTCCAGGCCATGCAGTGGTCTTGGTTCCATATCCACGCTAGCTTGCTCATTACGCCAGTGCTACTTGTTGCCGTCCTGTACCTCTGGCTGCGAGACACCAAACGGTAGTGGGCTTACACCCATCGACGAAGCAATTAACCAGGGTCGGCGAATCGAAATAACACAACCGTACAGATCGCCGCTAATTCTGGAGGTCCATTGTTTTTCTCTGAAGGTACCGAATCTCCTCGAGCATCTTGCGGTTAGCGGCAAAAAGATCCGCTACAAATGCTATCAGGATAGTCTGAAAGCCAATTCCGAGTAGCACAGACATTAGGATCAAGGATTGGATATGACCAGCGCCATCTCCGGTAAGATAGTAGTACAGAAATCGAGCCCCTAGAACCAGGCCAGAAGTTAGTAACGTGAGCCCAATGAGTCCAAAAAAATGAAAAGGTCGATAGATTACGTATATTCGAACGATAGTAATTAGTGACTGGCGAATATAGGCTGGAATACTTCGGAATAGGCGTGATGGTCGATTGACCTCGTTCACTCGAACTGGTACTGAACTGATTGATGATTTACGATGACCTGCCTGGATAATGGTCTCCAATGTATAGGTGTATTCGTTATAGACCATCATTCGCTGCGCTGCTTCACGATTCATCGCCCGGAACCCGCTTGTCGCATCCAACACCTTCGTGTGGCTCACTTGTCGGACTACCGCGCTGCCTAGCTTCTGTAAAAACTTCTTGGTTGCGGAAAAATGCTTATGCGTATCTATGGGTCGTGCGCCGACGACAATATCTGATTTACCCTCCAGAATAGGCTCAACCAACTTAGGAATATCCGCCGCCTGATACTGATTGTCTCCATCGGTATTGACTATTACATCTGCTCCGAGCTCCAGACTTTTGTATATTCCGGTTGTAAATGCTCGTGCTAACCCTTTAGTCCGGTTATGACTAACAACATGATCGGCTCCAAATTCTTTTGCGACCTCGACCGTTTTGTCAGTACTGCCATCATCGATGATCAACCACTCTACCTTATCGAAACCAGGCACATCCCGTGGTAGGGCCATAAGAGTTTCGGGTAACACTTCTTCTTCATTAAGGCACGGGATTTGAATGATCAGTTTCATCGGGCTATGTATTTTTGCAAGTTTGTTGATAATGTTTGCTGATGAGGAAAATCGTTATACCGCGCTTGCTATTCGAAAAATATGAACTCAAAGTCACCGGTATACCTCAATCTTTGATAAAGCCAACCCCATTCTTCTGTATCCAGAAACGACTGTGCGGTAAGAGCCCAGCACTGAAGATTGAAAAGCTCTCTATTGTTACGATAGCTCTCCAGCATAATATATCCATTCTTTCCAACTCGCTGAATTTCCGGGATAGCAACCTCAAGTTCTGGCAATCTTAGATTATGCAGGCAGCCTAAAGAAATCACGAGATCAAATGTGTCGTCTCCATAGGGATATCTATCCTGAGCCTGGTGGATGTAAAGAGATTCCTGCACCTCTGATCGCGCATCATTTAACCCGTGCTGCGAAATATCGAAACCAGCCACTTTTAATCCCGGCAACATCAGTTTAAGCTCGTAGAGCAGAAAACCCTTCCCGCAGCCTACATCAAGAATGCTGGAGTCATCAGAAATCTGGTATCGCTCAATGAGCGCATGGGCAACCGGTTTCCAACGTCCGGGGATAAACTTGTAGCCGCCGTAGCCAAAACGGCGCTCTCCATCCCAATACTCGCGCCCATACTCCTGGGCTACCCCCATGCAGTGAATTTTGTCGTCATTCATCCTCGCAACGTAATCACGCCGTGTTGCCTGATGTAAGGAAGTTACGATATCTACCAGTTCACCCATGTGTTCTACTCTCAGAGCACTCGTCTCAAGTCTTGCGTCGAAAGACACCTTGGTATTACAGACTGTACTTGCAATATCTGCTCGACTCTTTGAGCACTCCCCCAATCTGTTACACAAAGGCCTTCTACAGAAAAATGAACACTCTTTTTAGCTGAAATAACTCGCCTGAATAGCTGCTCTCTTTGTTTGTTTTCTTGTGGCAGCTGACTGATACTATAAAAAACAATTCCCTGCAGTTTTTCGATATCATCTTGCAGTTGTGCAAGCATAAGAAAACTATTCGGCATCGCGAGTTCGGTAGCACTCAAAAGATATTGCAAGCCATTACGATGACAGTAATCTCTAATTACTAGATTCTGAATATGCTGCGGCACTCGCTGTCCGCCAAACCTGCGGCTGGAGATATATCCACGAAAAGCCATACAGGTTTTCTACTGAATCTCCGGGTAACGATACTGCATGCCTATACGCGATGCAGGTCGCAAGGTCACAGGCTCAAAGAATTCTCCGAGCTTCTTGTCTCCGTAGGGAGAAAAAACAGACTTGAACCGACAGTTCAAAGACCAACGAGTTTCGCCTTCCTCGTTAACTCGGTTGCCATGGGGTAGATTTTGGTTAAAAACCAATATCTCGCCATATTTTATTTCTATCCACTGCAGATTAGCTTTTATATCCCGGTAAAGATCCTCACTACTTTTTTCACGATAGTCGGAAAAGCATTCATGCAGGGATTGCGCATGTTCTGGCGGTAGCAGAAACATACTCTTTGAATCATAACAATCCACCAACGGCAGCCACACCACCACTTCATAAGGAGAATCACCTGACCAAACATCAGCATGAACGGGCAACAGGGAGCTATCATCACCCGGCAATTGAATACTGAGGTTAAGACGTAACTGCATAGCAAGTTCATTACCCACCAAGGCAGCAAGTAATTTACGAGCTAGAGAATAATATCGACGGCGCGAAGCAGGATCAGCGTTAAGTTTACCGATTACGCTCAAACGTAGGTCGTTCAAATCCTGCGCCGTAATTTCTCTGTGAATATTGTTAAGAAACTCAACTGGCTTATCTGATTCTACTCCCAGATACTCGCCAGCAGCTGTCGTGGCTAACTGACGAATCTGCTCTAAACTTTCCCGATCTTCAACGGCTTGAATGACAAAACCATTCTCTAGGAAATGCTTAGCTAATTCGTGCTCGCCTGTCTCAAAAAATTCCGGCGTTGTGTTCATAGAATAAATTTTAGGAATGAGCCAATTCATCGTGGACACGAGCAACCAGAGCATCGCTATCGAGATTCCAACTTCTTAACAGACTATCCTGAGAGCCATATTCTGATGCGAATGCGTCTGGAAATCCCATGCGGCTAATCTTGGGCATAGGTGCTTGGCGAGCATCGTTAAAAGTCTCCAGAACCAAACTGCCGAGTCCCCCAGCCAACACATGCTCCTCGGCGGTTACAACAAGCTCTACGTCTACTGCTGCTTCTAGAAGCGCATCTATATCTAGCGGCTTGATCGTGTGCATATGCAATACACCAGCGTGTACGCCACTTTTAGCCAAAACCGTTGAGGCTGCGAGCGCCCGTTGAGTCATCACGCCGGTAGTAACGAAAAGAACCTGGCCAGGTTCACGTAACGTTATAGCCTTGCCAATCTCAAAGCCATTTTCGGCGCGGCTGACCACCTCGTCGCCGCCTTTAGCGAGACGAATGTAAATCGGATCTGGCCAATCCAGCGAGACTGACATGAATCGGGTCATCTCTTCTGCGTCGCAAGGCGCAACAACTGTCATATTAGGCACACAGCGGAGAATAGCGATATCTTCAGTCGCGAGATGCGTTGGCCCAAGGGGTGCATAAACAACCCCGCCACCGTTAGCAATTAAGCGTACTGGTAGTCGATGAAGGCAAAGATCCAGCACAATCTGCTCATAACAGCGCCTGCTCAGAAAAGTTGCAATAGTATTGACGTAAGGTATGAAGCCTTCCATCGCAAGGCCTGCGGCCATACCAACGACGTGCTGTTCAGCAACCCCCTCCATAAACCACCGGTCTGGAAAACGGTTTTTCATGTCCTCCAGAACTCCCGGGCCAAGATCTGAACCCACAAAAACTACCCTCTCGTCACGTTGTGCGAGATCATAAACGCAGTTAAGACATGTGCGTCGCATTAATTTCGATCCAGAGCAGCATGCATTCGTTCGATATCTTCAGAACTGAAGCGGGACTTGTGGTGCCATATTGCCTGCCCTTCAGCAAAATCAAACCCCTTACCTTTAACCGTATGACAGATCACCACATTTGGCTTATTTGGCTCAAACGGTAACGCCTTAATGCACGACTTCAGCGCCTTTACATTGTGACCATCGACCTCACGGACCGAGAAACCAAAGCTTCGCCACTTTTCCGCTAGAGGCTCAAGATCACACACTTCTTTGGTCGACCCATAAGACTGCAATTTGTTGTAGTCAACGAAAACACTAAGGCTGTCTAACTTATTGTTTGCGGCTGACATCGCCGCCTCCCAATTTGAGCCTTCGTTGATCTCTCCGTCTCCAGTGACTACGGCAACTCTGTATTGCTGTTGACGGATACGACCCGCCAAAGCCATACCAACACCTATTGGCAGTCCGTGGCCAAGAGCCCCCGTCGATGCTTCCACACCCGGGATCTTATTGGCCTCAGGATGCCCTCCGAGAATACCTGAACTATGGCAGAACTCGTCCAGTGCCTCGTGAGAGAAAAACCCTTTATCAGCAAGAAGTGCATATAGCGCTAAACACCCATGTCCCTTAGACAAAATAAACCGGTCACGATCTGGCCATTTCGGCTCGTGTGGCTTGTACTGTAGATAGCTGTCAAACAGGACCCGAAGAATCTCAACCAGCGACATAGACGAACCTAAATGCCCGCGATTGCCGCCGATGAGCGCACGCACGATAAGGCCCCGCAACTCACGCGACCGTGAGTCAAGCATTATGCTTGGATCAGAATGTTGGGTTTCCATCTTCCATCCAACGAATTACATCCCTACATAGATCAGTTGATTTCCTGAGTTGTCCTTGCAAAACAGTCGCCGGCTCCTTATGCGTAGTTTCAATTGACAAAAATGGTTTCAATACAATCATCGCCCACCGCAAACCATATAGGGGATGAGCTGCTCGGAGGCGCGTGCCAAATGTTTCGTCCTGATGGAAAATATCAGTCACCTCAGTTATCCACCTCCTTCGCAGCTGATGATCTAACACCATACCTGGGTGCCACCAAAAATCTGAGGCCATTTTGACCGGATCATCCCATCCGAAATATTCGAGATCGATTACACGTAGAGTCCCCGAACCTTCGATTATTGCGTTATGAAACCCCAGATCTGACGGACTTAATGTTTGGTGCTCAACAGGCAACACTTCATCGAAAGACTGGTTTTGTGGCCAATGGCGCTTGGCCCAATCCGTTACCCGGGGAAATAACGGGTCAAAAATGCTTTCAAGGAAAAAGGACAGGCCTGTGGATTCTATCTTGAGTTGATCCAACCTGTCACGACGGATTTTAATCTGACGGCAGATCTCTTGCCCACTAAGACATGCCTCGGTCGCATAGGGTAATCGCTCTGTCACTGTTGACTCTTTCAATTTATTGAGCTCGGCAACAAACCGGAGTAGTTGTAAAAGATTTTCGCTAGTTGGGTTATGAAGAGGATCGCCTTCTATCCATTCAAAAATCCCGATTTGGTTGAATTTATCTTCGTGAATGATAGCCGGAACTTGATGGATGCCGTGATCGCGCAAGAGCCGGCATGCCCCAACCTCGGCGCCAAGCCGATCGCGATCATAATTTGGAGCTTCGGAATAGCGTTTTAACGCAACGGCTGGCTCGTTAGTAAAACTGATCTTATACACCTTGCTGTTCGCCCCCCCAACAATGGGCTGGCACCCTCTTACATCAAAATTCGGCAAAAGATCCTGCGTGACCGCAATCAAGTCTGCATCCGTTTCTGGCCCTAGAAGGGTTTCACCGATCGATCTCCAGTTGGAATAAATTGAAACCGATTCAGTCAAGCCATGAGCCTTGAGCTCGGGATCGTACAGAATTTTCTCCGTCTCAGTAGGAAATTCGTGATGGTTGAGCACCTCAGACAAATCATCAATAAAGTGCGTACACTTCAGAGCCCTTATTCGCTCTACCTTTTCGTGACGAGTCGACTCAAAGTGAACTGCGTCAGGTGAAATTGCATACCGATCCGGATCGAAAAAACCCATCTGCTCCATCCACTCTCGCGCAACCTCGCGCAATGGCACTCGCTTGGAATCCTTTGGACTGTATTCTGTTTTATGACTTACGATAGAGAGTCGAATTCCACGTGCCTTGCAGCGCAGCAAGAACCATCCTACACCCGATTTCAGCAGCGCTTGGGGCATCAACTCTCCATAAACGCGCCCCTGAAGGGTTTGCCAAACTAACTCACCGTCCTCACCTTGGTCACGAAGAAAATCGCGCAGCGCGCGCTTGCCGCCACCCCAACCTCTTGGCAATAGGTCTCGTTGTTTCGCCGCCTGAATAAAAGATCTATCGTAACAGGCCAGAGTGTTGTCAAAATCCAGGCCAAGATGCATTTCACACAAGCTTCAGCGATTGCATTCGGCGAATATTGAAGTAGATCTCGTTATCAAGGGAATCAGGTAGCTTGCCAGACTCAAAAGCTTTCACCAAACCTTCTACTGCATCGCGAATTGTATGAGTGGCCTTAAACCCAAGCTCCTCTCGAATCTTCTCTGAGGAGATATGGTACGACCTGTTATCGTCTGTTGGCGTGGTAACCAACTTTACATGCTCTCCAACGACGCTGCGCACTGTCTCGGCCAACTCTCGCACTGGCTGATTTTCATAGCCGGCATTGTAGATTTGACCCGCAACTGCCTCGTTGGGGGCGTTAAGAACCACTATATAGGATTCGACCATATCTGCAATATGGATGTTAGGTCGTAACTGCTCGCCACCAAAAACAGTAATCTCGCCTTTATGGTAGGCAAGATTTGTCAGGATATTAACCACGACATCGAGGCGCTGACGCGGAGAATAACCGCAGACTGTTGCCGGGCGAATCGTCACGGTAGTGAAATCTGTTGTTTGTGCCTCATTTAGTATCTGCTCACAGTCAGCCTTGAAGCGTGAATAATCAGTCAGTGGCTCGAGGATCATCTCTTCGTTGACATTTTGTTCCTTCTTTATGCCATATACACTGGACGAAGAGGCATAAATGAATCTCTTGACTCCAGACTCTCGGCTAATCTTTGCCAACGGTTCAAACGCATCGAGATTGATTGATTTGCCGAGCGTCGGGTTAAGTTCAAAACTGGGGTCATTAGAGATGCACGCCAGATGAATCACTGCATCATGGCCTGGCAACACCTCATTGAGTAGCACTTGATCTCGAATATCTCCTTTGATGACCCTCAATCTTGGATGCGGTGCTATTACGCTATCGCCATAAATCATTAAATCAAGCACAGTCACCGTGCACCCTTCATCCAGCAATCGTGGCACAAGAACAGCGCCCACATAACCAGCGCCGCCGGTAACAAAAATATTCTTAAACTGCATCTATCGTTCCGTTATCTAAATGGTGTGAATAAAATCTATATACCTGCCGAAGATCAATTGGGCGGTTTCCTACTGTTTGCACAGCAATCGCGGAGACACAACTTGCGAGTGCAGATGCCTGCATTAAAGAGAGGCCTCGCGTCATACACGATGCCATCGCAGCCAACAACGCATCGCCTGCGCCAGTCACATCGACTGGATTTACGCTCAATGCGGGAAAATGCTGGCGTTGCAGAAACCCCTCTTCTTCATGCAATCCTTCATAAGCGATAAACCCCTCTCCGCCAAGTTTGAGGACAGTGTTAGCACTGCGAATTTTTTGAATGAGCAGATTTGCAACAAACTCAACACCGTCATTGTGATTTCCTAAAGCAATTCTCGCTTCACGCTCCGTTGGGCATACTAGAGAAAAATCTTTAAACTTCAATACGTTTCCCACCTGACTACTACACTGCAGATCGCCAAAAACTGGAATATTCTGCTTGGCTGCGACAGTACGCACAGCATCTAGGATCCGTGGCGTAATCACACCATAAACAAAATCACTGACCAGAATACCATCAAGAGCGGTTGCCCGAACGTTAATTTCGTTTATCAGAAAATCCTCTCTTTCACGAGACAAGTCGTGCTCTTTAAGGCGACTGACCCTGAAGAGTTTCTGGTTTTCTACGAGGTACCTGATTTTAAAGGTAGTCGGACGACTTGCATCCTCTAACAGAACTGCGTTAACCCCCATTTCGTCCATGCTCTTGGAAATGAACGAGGCTCTATCGTCATTGCCGGTTACTGATAGGAACGTGCTCTGCGCGCCGAGGGCTGCAACATGCGCGGCGACAATACCTGCGCCACCCACATAATCATGGGTTTCCATTTCTTTGACGACTACTACTGGGGCTTCACTACTCATGCCGACCGGATCGCATGCAACATAACGATCAACAATCGTATCTCCAATAACCAGAATGTGCGGTCTCGGGCGATGATCAAATGCCGCAAACACATCGGGCAGAGAGATATTTTGGGATTTCAGAGCTAGGTTAAACGCCCTCCAGCGACCTCTTTCGAGATCATCTGTCGTCCCAGAAAATAAGTCGGAGCTCGCATAATGTATCTCGCCCGCATCGTAAACCACTGTACCGCCCCCGGCGCGAACTGCATCAACTGCCGGTGCAACCTTATAGGATCGGGTGTCTTCAAACTCTCTTCCCAAAACCAAGGTTGAAAGTTTCACTAAGCTAACAAAATCTTCAAGTGAACCGTTGTCTAAGATCACTACGTAATCAATTAACTCAAGTGCGATGAGCGACTGAGCCCGTTCACCTTCGGGAAAAACACTTTTGCGCTCATGGGGCGGCAATTGAGCATCCCCTTCAAGCGCTACAACGAGGACCCCACCATGTTCTCTCGCTGTTCGAAAATGGCGAACATGTCCTGGATGAATGGTATTGAAGTGCCCGAAACAGGCCGTTACCCCAGCAAGTTGCCCAGGGTCAAATGTCTTTCCAAAATCACTGAGACGAAGAATCTTATCCACTACTGACTTCTGTTCGTATTGGCCAAATATTCATGGACTGGATGCTCGAGATAAGTTTTCATCCATAAGTCGACCTCTGGCCAGCAGGGCTTTGGGAGAGGATCACGTTGCGCTTCCATTAGAGATGAGAGTACGCCGATGTCTCTGTGAATACCCAAGTTTTCCCAAGTGGCGATGCGTCCTAGAAACGTCGGGATCACGTCAGTACTAAAGTCAGTTGCTTCAGGATTTTCGCAGACCCATTCCAAAACTTCTGGCTCAAGCAAATACACCGCGCCGTTAGCCAGGTTACCCGGAGGTTGGGCTGACTTTTCTACAAAGTCCTCTACCACACCTTGACGATTAATCTCGACGATACCGCAGCTTTTTGGCGTCTGCGTTCGAAAAGTCATCATGGTCATGACGGTTCCTTTAGGTCTGTCGTGCAAATGGAAATGAAGAAATTCCTTAAAATCACACTGACACCAGTTGTCGGCATGGGCAAGAAAAGTCGTGGTATCAGAAAAGTGGCTCGCGTTATGTCTCAAAGTGCCTGCTGTGCCCAAGAGGCTTTGCTCGAAAACCCCGTGTACCCAATCCGAGAAAAGATCACGCGAGAGGAAGGCCTCTACCATCTCGCGATGGTGGTGCATATTTACCCAGACAACTGAGATACCGCACTGATATAAACTACAGAGCCAGTTTTCTAGCAAAGGCCTGCTGCCGATTGGCACCAGGCACTTAGGACATGTCTGTGTCAGAGGTTGCAGCCGTGTGCCTAGGCCTGCCGCCAGTAACAGCGCTCGTACTTCGCTCACGCGGCGTCGCTGTCTCCCAGATACCTAAACCAGTCCCGGGTTGCATCAGCGATGGAATCTGGGGTCCACACAGGGGCGGATCGCCAATATTCGATATGCTCTAACAGTTTCGCGACACCTTGGTCTATGGGAACCTGAGGTTGCCACCCGAGTTCCGCCTGGATTTTCGAAATATCAGCAAAAGTGCAGTCGGGCTCCCCAGGACGTTTGGGGATATGGACTTTTTCTCCCCCTAGTAACTCTACTAACCGATTAACCGACACCGTTGCTCCGCTACCGACATTATAAACCTTATTGCTGTGCGAACTCTGCGCTGCCGTGATCAGCGCGGCAACGATATCCGAAACATATGTGAAATCGCGGGTTTGGTTGCCATCTCCAACTACGGTAAAAGGCTTGCCCGCGAGTTTCTGCGCCAGAAATACCCCGAATACCGCACCATAAGTACCAGAAGTCCGCGATCTAGGGCCATAGACATTGAAAAAACGTAGCGATAAGACGGGCAAATCATAGACCCGCCCCCAATGCAGTACCAACTCCTCCCCAAGATACTTCGTGAGCGCATACGGATACTGAGGATCAATGTCCGCATCCTCTGGAGTTGGAACAATACTTGGCAGCCCATAAGAGGAAGACGAGCCAACATAAATGACTCGACCTACTTCTGCCTGGCGCGCCGCTTGCAGTACATTAAAAGTGCCATCGACATTAGATCGAAAATAAGATTCCGGGTCCTGAATCGATGGAACGATATCGGCAAGCGCGGCAAGATGAAAAACCCAGTCAACTCCTCTGAACGAATTCGCCCAATCACCATTGACCCCAATGTCGCACTCAATTAAGTCGATCCGCCCTCGTACATGAGCCAAGTTCTGCGGCCGGCCAGTACTGAAGTTATCCAGAACGACTACTTCGTGCCCACGATCAAGTAACGCATCGACAAGATGACTGCCAATAAAACCAGCACCCCCGGTCACAATGCTTCTCATACCGATGTTCCTAGGTTTTTAGAAATTTACGTAAATATGAACTAACGCCTAAAAGGCTCGTCTGTTACTCTATTATTGAGGTTACTGCATTTTGCATCTTTTCTTAAATGCACCTAGAGATGGGTCCTGATTATCTCATCAATCTCTTCGCATCTGTGAAACATCGTATGGCGCGCCAACGTTTTCGCTCGTCCCGCAACTGCAATCTCCCGGGCTTTTTCTGGATTCTCAACTAGATATTTTGCTTTTTCTATGGCTTCATCGGCAGAACGATAAGTCACAATCTCAACATCCTCCTCAAAAAGATCTTTCATATTTCTACCGGTATCGGTGAGCAGGCAAGCTCCCATCCCTGTTGTTTCAAACATCTTCATGTTATCGACAGTGTCTTGTGACTTTGCTGAATGGATATTAAATACAACATCAGATCGAGACAGCAATTCATAATAATCGAGCCCAAAAAGAGAAGGCTTGCTCCGAGATGGAAACTCTTCAGAAAGTGTTCTTTTCGGTAACAGTCCTCGTCGCAGTCGCGGTAACTCTCGGTCTTTGAGGTTCGCACACCCTTTCCCTTGGGCTTCTGCAAGAATACGTTTAACTTTCGGCAAAGCGCTAACCATGGAGAATAACTTTACAGGTAAGCCGTCAGAATTCAATCGCATCTCGTTAACCAGCTTTGCACGGATGTAACGCTTCCACGCCCAATGATTAAGCCATCCACCGTGTTTCTTGTGGCTATTATGATTTTCGTCGACCCATATATTTATTGGAGTCTCCCTTAACAACTGGCGCAACATCCAATAGCGATCCTCTGGAGCACGGCTACTGCCGGCGAAAACTAGCCGCTCCCGATCGATTGTTTCACGCTCCATAAGAGACAGTGGAATGTCAGCATCAAATGAATGATAGAGGAGGTGCGGGGACTGCTCGCGGTACCGTTCATAAAGAATAGGAGAACTAACTAGCAGAATATCTGCGTCGCTTAAATCTCCCGTTTCTCCAGGATAACCTTTTTGAATAACGACAACCCTTACTGACGGAACATAGTCCTTGATCCGCCGTCTAACCTTCTCCGGTAGTGCATAGATATCTTGAAAAAACAGAACATCTGGTTTCATTTTCTGCAGTTGTGCGAGAACGATCTCTACCTGCCAATACTTATTGGAGTAATCAACGCCCTGCTCCGCAGCCCATGTTTTTTGCGCATCTTCACAATCAAAGAATATTTCGACCGCCTGATTGCCAAGTCGGCTCATGCCATCGGCGAAACCGCTAGAATAGACGCTACGCTCCTGAGATAAGATTTTATACTGAGCCGAAAATGACAACTCCCCGAAATTTGGAAACTTCTCTAAAATCTGAAGAAATGCTTGGGAGTAGCCAAGCCCCTGCAACCTTACTAAATTGAAACTAGTCACTTTCCTGCCACTGCTTGCGGTTTTCTCTTCTTCGGACTCATGCCCTTTTGCACCGGATGATACTGGATATGAAAGAAGGGATCGGCGACATTGTCATCTTTTGCACCTCTACAATCGATCTCCTTATTCTGGAAACCGCTCTTTTTTATCACTGCTCTAGTTAAAATGAAGATTCTGTGCTCAAACCCTTTAGCGGATTACCTCCCATATTCGACTGAGATACTAACCGCCATAACCGATGTACTAGCTAGTGGCTCTTATATCCTGGGGAATGAAGTATTGTCTTTTGAGGCTGAGTTCAAAAAATACCTAGGCAGTCAATATGCGATCGGCGTAGCCAACGGTACAGATGCCCTTCAGCTTGCTCTGCGTTGTTGCGAGCTTCAGCCCTCAGATGAGGTAATTACAGTAGCCCATACAGCAAGTGCGACAGTTACAGCAATTATTCAGGCTGGGGGTACACCAGTATTTGTTGATATTAACCCGCAAACCTATACGATGGATCCGGATCTTCTTGAAAGAGCTCTTACGCCTAGGACTAAAGCGGTTATCCCAGTACATATTTATGGCCACCCTGCCGATATGCCAAGCATCATGGCCTTTGCACAGGATCACGACCTCACGGTGATTGAAGACTGTGCGCAGGCTCATGGAGCATGTATAGCGGGGAAGTCCGTTGGGACATTTGGAGATTTTTCTTGCTTTAGCTTCTACCCTACAAAAAATCTCGCGACCTTGGGCGATGGCGGGCTAGTTGCGACAAAAACAGAAGGACACGACGCGCGCATACGCGCCCTACGGGAATATGGCTGGAGAAACAAATTTAATAGCGAGGAGGCTGGGATTAACAGTCGATTGGATGAGCTCCATGCCGCAATTCTCAGAGTACGGCTGAAACATCTAGATTCACAGAATTCCAAACGACGGGAGATTGCCTCGCTTTATCAAGGCGGTTTATCAAATTCCGCGTTAACCTTGCCTTTCGCCGACTCTCTTGCTTATCATGTTTATCATTTGTTCGCAGTGCAAACTATAAAGCGTGATGGACTAATCCAATTCCTGAACGATCGCGGGATTTTTCCAGGGGTTCATTACCCCGTTCCCGCTCATCAACAATCCGCGTTTGCAAAGTACTCACCTGCCGCAAGTTTGCCAGTTACCGAAGAGCTATCAAAAAGAATTATGTCACTGCCCATGTATCCAACATTAGGTCATAATGAAGTAGAAATCATAATCTCTTCCATCAAGGAATGGTTCAACGTACACCCGTAAAATATTTGCACCAAATTAATCTACTGGTGAC